>Ga0114968_10003577_pt1 | contig 11631 bp, 11 predicted proteins | sample M_130807_EF_Meta_FD_87020 | JGI IMG/M metagenome (GOLD analysis project Ga0114968, IMG submission 87020) | Freshwater microbial communities from Lake Montjoie, Canada to study carbon cycling - M_130807_EF_MetaG | ecosystem: Environmental > Aquatic > Freshwater > Lake | place: Lake Montjoie... | reverse complement strand
TGCTCTGAAGGATCATCAGGCGAGGGTGGATGCGATTGAGCGGGAAACTTCTCTTCCGAAAATAGACCGGGAGGAGTTAGTGGCGGCGGAAGAGCGCCGCTGGGAAAGTATCGTCCGGGTTTTGCTCTCGCTTTAGGCGTTGCGGCCTTCTAGGCGGGAGATGCGTTCCCTCAATTCGGCTATTTCACGGCGCAACTCTTTGAGCGTCGCATCGAGACAATCCACCAGCTCATCGGATTTTGGGTCCCTGCTTTTTATCGGCGCAGATGTGGGGGTCGCGGCTCCGGAAGATTTGAGCCAACCTTGGGCTGCTTCCTCGAGAATCTGTGGGGGCAGGCTGTTGACTAGGGGCGCCGGCGGGCGTGCCGAGGGTCGGGACGCCGGTTTGCGGGCCGGCTCTTTTTTGGCTTTAGCCATGCCTTAACCGCCGACCATCCGGCGCGCCTCTTCAGCCAGTGCCGTGGTTAGGTAGCGCTCTCCCGTGCTGCATCCGATAGTAACGATCAGTTTGCCCTTGTTCTCGGGCCGTTTGGCGACTTCGAGGGCAACGTGCACGTTGGCCCCGGTGGAGATTCCCACCAGCATTCCTTCTTCCTTGCAGATCCGGCGGGCCATGGCGAAAGCGTCCTCGTTGCTGACAGTGATCACCTCATCGACGATATCAAGGTGTAGATTATCCGGAACAAAGCCGGCGCCCGTTCCCTGAATTTTGTGCGGACCGGGTTTGACTGGCTGGCCGGAGCGGGTCTGGGAGATCACAGGAGAATCCTTGGGCTCCACCGCAATGGCTTGGAACGATTTCTTACGTCCTTTGATCACTTCGGCCACTCCGGTGATCGTGCCTCCGGTGCCGACCGCTGAGACAAAGATGTCGACCTTGCCATCCGTGTCGCTCCAGATCTCCTCGGCAGTGGTCTTTTTGTGGATCGCTGGGTTGGCGGGGTTTTTGAACTGCTGGGGAATCCAGGAGTCCGGAATTTCCTTGGCCAAGGCCTCGGCCCGGGCGATGGCGCCTTTCATTCCTTCCGTGGCCGGGGTGAGTTCCAGTTTGGCGCCGAGAAGGGCGAGGAGGGTGCGGCGTTCGAGGCTCATGCTCTCGGGCATTGTCAGGATGAGTTTGTAGCCCTTAGCGGCGGCGACGAAGGCGAGGGCAATACCAGTGTTGCCCGAGGTGGGCTCGATAATGGTGGTTTTTGGGGTGATGTGGCCCTCTTTTTCCCCAGCTTCGATCATGGCAGCTCCGATCCGGTCCTTGACGCTGCCGAGCGGGTTAAAGAACTCTGCTTTCACCGCCAAGGTGGCGGGCAGTCCGGCAGAGATGCGCTGCAGTTTGACCAGCGGCGTCTTGCCGATGGTTCCGAGAATGTTTTCGTGAATGGGCATAATCGTTGATCATGGGTGTTTCATGCCAAATCTCAAGTCTCTGGGAAACGAGCTTGGTGGGGCAGTCCCGACACGGCGGGGTTGCCCTACCGGTGGTTGGGTGATCAAAACATCGAGCTTGGTAGGGCAGGGTCGATGACCCTGCCGCGGCAGCCTCATCGAGGCTGCCCTACCGGTGATTGAAACTTCGGGGATGAATCGTTGGGTACGGACGCGTGTCCCGCGCGTCCTAGGACGGCTGAGGACAGCCGTCCGTACCGTTAACTCAACGCTCAAAATTCCAACTTGATAGGGTCCGTTATCCTTAACGGACCGTGCTGTGAACCTTGGTTTGGCCCCTCCATCGTGGGGCCCTACAGATGATTGAATTTTGAATCCACGAGCCTCTGTAGGGACGCGCTCCGCCGCGTCCGAATCGATATTCAATATCCTGTATCCAATATCCCAGTCTTAATCTTCATCTTAAACTTAATCTAATCAGCTATCTCGCCATCAGCTTCCGGTATAAATCTTCCACTTTCTTCGCCTGCACGGGCAGGGATGCCTGTGTTTCCACCCTTCGATGAATCTCGGCTCTTTCGGCACTGTTGGGAGCTGGCCGCTCTGCCTGCTCAATCATGGCTCGGGCTAGAAGGTGAGGGTCTCCAGCGGACACAAGTTGTCCGACCCCGCCGATTTTCCAAGCTTCCGGAATGCCGTCCAGTTCCGAGGCGATGACCGGGCGTCCGCAGGCGTGGGCCTCAAGGACCACGGAGGGGAACGCCTCGGTAGCAATCTGGGGATGAACCAAGATGTCGAGAGCGTGATAAAGGGAAACAGGATCACTTTGTTGCCCGATCAGCCTTGCCCGGTCTGACAGCCCAAGGTGCTGAATGTCCTCTTGCAGCGCAGAATCCATGGATCCTCTTCCCGCCAGCAGAAAGCGGGCTTGGGGGAGTCGGGTCATGACCTCCTTGGCGGCACGGAGGAAGACCCTTTGCCCTTTGCCTACTGGCAGGTCAAAGCCCCCGACTACGCCGAGGGCGATTTCCTTGTCCTTGAGTCCGAGTTTTCGGCGGGCCGCGGTGGTGAAGGACGCATCCTTGGGTTGGAAGAGGGTGGTGTCGATTCCTGTGTGGATGACATGGAGTTTTTTTGGATCGATCCGGCAAGGATGGCGGTGATGGCGTTCGGCAACCGGGGAGGCCGGGTCATTGTGGCCTTGGCGCAAAACCTGGGCGACAAATGCGGAAACGGCAATGACGGCGTCGGCGTTGGAGAAAAGATGGTTTCGGCTGAGGGGGGAGCGAGGGCTCTTGGCGAGATGCCGGGTGAAAATGACCAAGGGTCGGGGTTGGACGAGGCGGGAGGCGAGGAGGGCGGTCCAGTAGTCGTCGCCGTGGTGGGCATGAAGGATGCGGGGGCGGATGACACGCAGAAGCCGTGTGAGGCTCAGAATTTGGAGTGGGCGAATGTGGGGCAATTCATGAAGCTTGAGTTTGGCGGCTTCTGGCGAGAGTGGGGCATCAGCGGGGCCGGCGATCTCCACACTCCAGCCCCTCTTGGCCAATCCTTGGGAGAGGGCCAAGCACTGATTGTCGGTTCCGCCCCCCCGGAGACGGGAGTTGAGTTGCAGGACTCGGGCGACCAGAGGGGAGGATGACACGTCGGCATGATAGCCATATCCATCAACAGGGGACAATTGGACAGGCCGGCCTGAGGATGAAGATTAAGCGAAGGCTGAAGGCCAAAGTCTGCAGAATGAGGCTTGGGGCAGCCCCTGCTGATTCGCCAGCCTGATAAAATAGCCCTTTGCATGAAGCAGTTCCTTGAATGCGAAACCGGAAAAAAATGCGCAAAACATTCCCTCCCTCGAAGCGAAAGGGATGGGGATGAAGGAGGGAGACTTCAAAGGCTCATATCTTTTAAGTGCTTTCAAAGACGGCTTATACTGGCCATAGTCATGGTAACTCCCTAAAGGCGAGACATTTGAACCCTGCAACACTGCTGCATCAATACCAGGAACTGCTTCTTCAGGGCTTCCAAGTTCTGTCGAAGGATCCCGCTTGGGCCAAAGCTTGCGAGGAATTTGAAAATTTAAGAAAGAAAAAAAGAAATCTCTTTCTGGCGGGAAACGGGGGTAGTGCGGCCAATGCGAATCATCTGGCTGCCGATCTTATCTATGGGGTGAATCAAAAGGGCCGTGGAGCGTTTCGGGTGCATTCCCTTGCAGCTAATCCATCGGTTTTGACCTGTCTCGGCAACGATCTCGGCTTTGAGAATGTTTTTTCTCATCAACTTGAGGCCTTGGCTGAACCAGGGGATCTTTTGCTGGTTTTTTCGGGAAGCGGCAATTCCCCTAATATTTTACACGCGCTGAAATGTGCCAAAAAAATCGGAGTCACCTCTGTGGCTCTTCTGGGATACGACGGCGGGGGGGCAAAAGATTTGGCGGATCTACCTCTTCATTTCCCTATTCACGACATGCAGGCCGTGGAGGATCTGCACATGATGGCGGGTCATCTTCTCTTCAAATACCTACGATGAGTCGTCCAAAGATTCTGGTTATCGGAAGTAACTCCTACACCGGGGCAGCGTTCATCGATTATGCCCTATCCGAAGGGCATGAGGTTGTCGGCGTAAGCCGCTCGGATGAATTGAACCCTGTTTTTCTGCCGTATCGCTGGGGGCCTGCCGAGAGGCTGAAGAGGTTTTCTTTTTTCCGTATGGATCTGAATGAAAAGGCGGAAGAGATCGGTCACTTGGCCCGGGAACAAAATCTAACATGGGTGGCGAACTTTGCCGCCCAGAGTATGGTGGCGGAAAGCTGGCTGACTCCCGTGCATTGGTACCAGACCAATGTGGTCGCGAATGTCCGGCTTCATGAGGCGCTGCGCAAGTGGGATGGATTGAAAAAATATCTCCATGTTACGACCCCCGAAGTTTATGGAAGCTGTTCTGGCGTGGTGAAGGAGGATGCTCCCTTCAACCCCAGCACCCCCTATGCGGCTTCCCGTGCAGCATGCGACCTGCATTTGATGACTTTTTTTAAGCGCTACAATTTTCCGGTGGTCTTCACCCGGGCGGCCAACGTTTATGGCCCGGGTCAGCAGCTCTATCGCATTGTGCCCCGGGCCGCGCTTTTTTCCCGGCTTCAAAAAAAGCTTCCCCTTCACGGGGGCGGACATTCCACGCGGGCGTTTATTCATGGAAAGGATGTGGCGGTCGCCAGCCTAGCCGTTTTGGATCGGGGCCAATCCGGCCAAGTGTATCATCTTTCGACGGAACGCTTCATCTCAATCCGGGATTTGGTGGCGATGATCGCTCAGAAAACTGGATCTTCCTTTGATAAACTGGCGGAGGTGACAGAGGACCGTCCAGGGAAGGATGCGGCTTATCTTCTGGATTCCGCCCGTGCCAAGCAGGAGCTGAAGTGGGCGCCGACGATTGATCTGGAAGCGGGGGTGGATTCGGTCATCCGGTGGATTGACCAGAATCTGGCGACACTGCGCAACCTGCCCGATACTTATATCCACAAACCATGAGCCACAAAATCATTAGCTACCAAGAGGCGCGAGCAGTTTTTGCCGACCTCCGCAAAAAAAGAAAAACCATCGTGCAATGTCACGGGACCTTTGATCTGGTTCACCCCGGACACGTGATTCACTTTGAGGAGGCAAAAAAACTGGGGGATCGATTGGTGGTCACGATGACCGCAGCCGCCCATGTCAATAAAGGGCCGGGCCGACCGTTTTTCAATGATGCCCTGCGGGCCAAGTCTTTGGCGGCGCTGGAATCCGTCGATTATGTTGTGGTTATTCCCCATCCCGGAGCTGTGGAGGCGATCGAACTTGTCCGACCCCACGTTTATTGCAAAGGGTTGGAGTATCAGGATGCTTCCAACGACGTTACCGGAAACATTCAGCAGGACGTTGCTACGGTCAAAAGGTTGGGGGGACGGGTCCGCTATGTGGGATCGGTGGTCTTTAGCTCTACGCGACTGCTCAATCATACGGTTGAAACCCTGGACCCTAAGGTAAAGGACTTTTGTCGGCATCTGGCCAAACGCTTTGGCCCAGAGGCCTTGAGAAAATCAGTGGACTCCTTTGCCCGTCAAAAAGTGTTGGTGGTCGGGGAGGTTATTTTTGATCGTTATTCCACGGTGGATGTTCAGGGGCTGACTTCCAAAAACCGGATTCTTTCCGCGCGTCATTTAGCGGAAGAAACACACGGGGGAGGCGCCCTGGCTGTGGTGCGGCATCTTCAGGAATTCACCCCGCATGTGCGGCTGGCGACCGTGACGGGCGATGAACCCTGGTTGGGGAAATTGCTTCGCCCTTACCGGAAAGCACTAAGAGGACATATCCGGCAAAAAGAGGGTGTAACGATCGTGAAACAGAGGTTTGTCGAGCCCAAGGCCGAAGGGAAGGAGCTTTCCAAGCTCTTTTCCCTGAATTTTATCCGAAATGAAGCATTGGACGTCAAAACAGAGAAAAGATTTCTCGCACGGCTCCGGCAGTTGATTCGTTGGGCCGACGTTGTGCTCGTCATGGATTTTGGCCACGGGCTGATGACGGATCCGGTGCGAAGGCTATTGGAAAAGCAGGCAAATTTTTTGGCGGTGAACTGTCAAACCAACAGCAACAACTACGGCTTCAACATCCTCAACCGTCGCTACCGGCGGGCGGATTCCTTTTCTCTCGATCAGATGGAAATCACCCTTGCAGTGGGTCGGAGACAATTTGATTTTGCCGACGCCCTCGGGCACCTCCGCCGCACTCTAAAAAGCCGCTATGCATGGCTCACGCGAGGCGCAAGGGAAACCATCGGACTAACCCCGCGGGAAACCTGCTACTGCCCCCCGCTTGAGCGCAATGTTGTGGATACGGTGGGAGCCGGGGACGCGTTTTGCGCATTGGCGACCTTGGCTGCGGCGGATGGGCTGCCAATCGAAGCGGCCACCTTTCTCGGGCAGCTGGCGGGGGCCCAAGCGGTGCGGGTTCCGGGCAACGCCGAGCCCGTCCGGAAGGCCACCTTATTGAAAAGTGGAATTGGCATGCTTACGTACTAAAAAGAAAAGAACCAATAATGAAAATCCTCTTAACGGGTGGGTGCGGCTACGTGGGAACTCCCCTGGCGCAAAGACTTCTCGAGATGGGCCATGATCTGACGGTGGTGGATGTTCAATGGTTTGGAAATTACCTGAAGCCGGCCAAGGGGCTTAAGGTCATTCAGGCCGACATTCGGGAGGTCGACCGCATTCCTTTCGATGGAGTGGAGGCGATTTTGCATCTCGCCAATGTGGCGAACGATCCCTGCGCTGACTTGAATTCCAAGCTCAACTGGGAGGTGAACACCTTGGCCACCATGTTTTTGGTGGAAAAGGCCATCCGCCACGGAGTGGGGCAATTTGTGTATGCGAGCTCCGGGAGTGTGTACGGAGTGAAAGAAGAGCCGGAAGTGACGGAGGAGCTGTCCCTTGTCCCCATCTCGGATTACAACAAGACGAAAATGGTGAGCGAGAGGGTCCTCTTGAGCTATGCGGACAAAATTCGAACCACCATTATTCGGCCGGCCACCATTTGTGGCTATTCTCGCCGGATGCGGCTGGATTTGTCCGTCAACATGCTGACCATGCAGGCTCTAACGAAGGGCAAGATCACGGTTTTCGGGGGAAACCAGACTCGCCCGAACATCCATCTCCGGGACATGATCCGTGTCTACGAGCATTTTCTTGCTAAGCCGGAGCTGCGGGGCGTGTTTAACGCCGGTTTTGAAAATATCTCGATCCTCGATATAGCGGAACGTGCTAAAAAGCATGTCCCCGCCGAAGTCATTGTGACTCCCTCCAACGATCCCCGTTCCTATCGTCTCTCCTCAAAAAAACTTTTAGCTACTGGATTTCAGCCGAAATATGGGGTCGAAGATGGAATCCGGGAAGTAATCGAGGCCTACCGGGGGGGGAAGTTGCAGGACCGGGAGGAGAACTACAATATTAGGACGATGAAAAAGCTGGGGTCGCTGGCTTGATTTCCGAATCCGCAAAAATTAACCCTGATCTTCAAGCGGAGCTCTTCCGCTCCATGTTGAGGATCCGCCTGGTCGAGGAAGCTATTGCTGAGGCCTATCCTCGCCAGGAGATGCGTTGCCCGGTACACCTCTCCATCGGGCAGGAAGCGGTGGCAGCCGGAACGGCCGCCGCCTTGTCGCGGGGCGATCTGGCCATGAGCGGACACCGGTCCCATGCCCATTACCTTGCCAAGGGTGGGGATCTGCGGGCAATGCTGGCTGAACTTATGGGCAGGCAGGACGGGTGTTGCCACGGGCGAGGAGGCTCAATGCACCTGATTGACCAATCGGTAGGATTTATCGGGGCTGTTCCCATCGTCGGCAGTACAATCCCCATCGCCGTGGGGCTGGCCTTTGCGGACAAGCTGCGGGGCCAAACCAAGGTCACCGCAGCTTTTTTTGGTGAAGCAGCCACGGAGGAAGGGGTATTTCATGAAAGTGCAAACTTTGCCTCTCTTCATCGTCTCCCTGTTATCTTTGTCTGCGAAAACAATCTTTACTCTGTTTATTCTCCTATGAGCGTCAGGCAGCCTTCCCATCGGGAGGTTTTTCAGCAGGCTCAGGGGCACGGAATTCCGGCAGAGCAAGTGGATGGGAATGATCCCGAAGCCGTATTTTTATCTGTAAAAAAAGCCCGAAGTAGGGCTGCTTCGGGAGGGGGGCCGACATTTATTGAGTATAAAACATATCGGTGGCGGGAGCATTGCGGCCCGGGCTTCGACAACCATATCGGTTACCGCGAGGAGGCCGAGTTTCTGGAATGGAAGAAAAAGGATCCTTTGGAAACGTACCGCAGGAAACTTTTTGCAGAGGGTCGACTCACCGAGCCAGGAGAGCATGATCTCTCTACTCGTATCACTGCCGAAATCGTGGACGCACTGGCCTTCGCCCGGCAAAGCCCGGAGCCCCGGGGCTTGACCCACTTTGTATACGCCGACCAACCATGAGTGAACTCACTTATGCTGAGGCGATTCAGGACGGATTCCGCGAGGCCATGCGAAAAGATCGGTCGGTCATTCTCATCGGTTTGGGAATCCCTGATCCCAAGGGATTTTTCGGAACCACGTCGGGCCTCGAAGGGGAATTTGGGAAGGACCGGGTCATGGACATGCCGTGTTCGGAAAACGGAATGACCGGGGTGGTCTTGGGGGCATCCCTCAACGGGATTCGGCCGGTTCTGAACCATCAACGTCTGGATTTTGCCCTATTGGCTATGGACCAGATGTGTACGCAGGCGGCCAAATGGAGCTACATGTTTGGGGGCCAGGCTCATGCGCCCGTCGTTTTTCGAATGATCTTGGGAAGGGGATGGGGTCAGGGTCCCCAACATTCTCAGGCCTTGCACTCTTGGTTTGCCCACATTCCTGGTTTAAAGGTTGTTATGCCCTCTTGTCCTCAGGATGCCAAAGGGCTGATGATTTCGGCCATCGAGGATCCGAACCCGGTTGTTTATATCGACCATCGTTGGCTTCACCACGTTCGCGGATCGGTTCCCGCCGGACATCACCAAACGGAGATCGGTCCTTTGCGGGTGGCCCAACCGGGTAAGGATGTGACGATCGTCGCCATTTCTTACATGGTTCTCGAGGCCCTTGAGGCAGCCGAACGGTTGGCGGCTCAAGGCATCGAAGCGGAGGTGCTGGATCTCCGGTGTCTTCGGCCCCTTGACCGGGAGGGCCTACTCCGTTCTGTGCGGAAAACCGGGCGGCTGGTGGCCGTGGATCAGGCCTGGGCCTGTGCGGGGATGTCTGCGGAGATCCTGGCGTGCATTGCGGAGGATCCCAAAACACCTCTGAAGCATCCGGCTCGGCGAATCACTCTGCCTGATTGCCCCACGCCCACCGCGCCTTCTTTGGCGGCTGAATTTTATCCCCGCGCCAATCATATTGTGGGGGCTGTTCTGGAGATGTTTGGTCGGGGCAGAGAGCCTGGCGAGCTGGCTTTGCAGAAAGGGGTGGAATACGATAAACCGAACCCGGCCTTCACCGGCCCTTTTTAATTATGGCCGAAATCAACCTCCTCGATCGACTGCCCGTGACGAAACGCGATCCTCGGGCGCGGGCGGCGGCGAAAACCGATGAAGACCGTCGGATCGCGAAACAGTTTGGTCGGGATTTTTTTGACGGGGAACGGCGTCACGGATACGGCGGTTTTAGATACGACGGCCGTTGGCTCCCGGTGGCCCGGCGGTTCGTCGAACATTACCGGTTGGGCCCAGAGGCATCCATTCTGGATGTTGGGGCTGGCAAAGGGTTTCTCATGTATGATCTTCTCCAAGTCCTACCCAAAGCCAAGGTCCGTGGATTAGATGTGTCCCGCTATGCCAAGGAAAATGCGCATGGGGGAATGGGGGAGCTAATCGACATCGGTTCGGCTGAGACCCTCCCATATCCGGACAAATCCTTTGACTTAGTTGTCTCTATCAACAGCATCCACAACCTGAAATTGAATGAGCTCAAACAGGCTCTTCGGGAGATCGAGAGGGTCGGCCGGGCCCACAAGTTCATCTCTGTGGATGCTTGGCGGACGGAGGAGGAAAGACAGCGGCTAATGGACTGGATTCTGACAGCCGAGACTTACATGCACGTGGACGAATGGCACCGCCTTTTTGCCGAGGTGGGTTATACTAGCGATGTTTGGTGGTTCATCCCGTGAAGACTTTGGCCGCCATCCTCGTGGAGCAGAGAAAACCCCTGGAGTTGGCGGAGGTCGAGCTTCCGAAACTGACCTACGGACAGGTGTTGGTGGAAATCAAGGCCACCCGGATTTGCGGCTCCCAGGTCGGGGAGATCGATGGAGTGAAGGGCCCTGACAAATACCTGCCCCATCTGCTCGGGCATGAGGCTGGGGGGGTCGTCCTCGAGGTTGGACCTGAAGTGAAACATGTTTCACCCGGTGATCGGGTGGTGTGTCATTGGCGGCCGGGTGCGGGCATAGACGCGGGTGGATCGGTTTATAGGTGGGGCGGGAAGCCGGTAAACGCTGGCCCGATCACCACGTTTCAGAAAATATCCGTGATTTCAGAAAACCGCCTAACCAAGGTTCCTCCAGAAACGGATTTTGAACTTTGTTGCCTTCTTGCTGACACGCTGACCACCGGCTTTGGGGTTGTCGCGCGGGACGCACGCTTAGAGATCGGGGAATCTGCCGTAGTCATCGGCGTGGGGGGAATCGGTCTGGGGACCGTGCTCGGCGCGCATCTGGCCGGAGCCTGCCCGGTGATTGCCGTCGATCTGCACGACCACAAACTGACCAAAGCTCGGGAGTTTGGTGCCACCCACACCATTCATGTTGGGAGGGAAGACATGGCGGTCCGGGTGCGAGAAATTTTGGGCGGAAGCGCGGATGCGGTATTCGACGGCACGGGAAACCCCGAAGTCATCCAAAGTGCTTGGAGTATCACTTCTGCCAAGGGACGGGTGGTTTTGGTGGGGGTAATGCCTGCGGGCCGTTCTTTCTGCCTGAACACCCTGCCCCTTCATTACGGCAAACGACTAATAGGTTCCGAAGGGGGGAGCAGTCGTCCGGCGCAGGATATTCCCCGGATCCTGAGACTTCTCCAGGCCGGGCGTTTTTCCGCCGCTACCATGGTGACGGATCGGGTTGCGCTTCCCGAAATCAACGAGGCCATCGCCAACATGCGGCAGGGGTTGCCAATTCACATCCTGGTTCGGCCGTGACGGAGAGTGCCAAGGCATGAACGTTTTTATTCTCTCCCTTTCCAGCGATATTGGCAGCTATTTGGCGAGGCATTACCTGGCCCTCGGTCACCAAGTCTTTGGAACCCACCGGTCCCCCTTGGGCAAGGAGTTGTCTGAACACGCCAACCTGACGGCTCTGTCTTGTGATGTGGCCCGTTCAGACGCGGCCGCGGACATCCGCCAATTTCTGGAGAACCGCAAACTTGTCTGGGATCTCTGGATCTCCTGCGTTGGCGTCTTGGATCCGGTGGGCCCTTTCGCGGAGGTCCAGTTCGACGATTGGCGACGCTCCTTTGAAGTCAACTCCACGGCCCAACTGGGGGCCTTGCATGCCTCCCTTCCGTTTCGCCAGTGCCGACCGACTGCCCATGTGGTTTTTTTTGCAGGGGGTGGCACGAATGGTCCGTTTCCTGGGTATTCGGCCTATTGTCTCGGAAAAATTGCACTCATTAAGATGTGCGAGCTTTTGGATGATGAGATGCCCGATTTGAATGTCTTT
>Ga0114968_10003573_pt1 | contig 11635 bp, 7 predicted proteins | sample M_130807_EF_Meta_FD_87020 | JGI IMG/M metagenome (GOLD analysis project Ga0114968, IMG submission 87020) | Freshwater microbial communities from Lake Montjoie, Canada to study carbon cycling - M_130807_EF_MetaG | ecosystem: Environmental > Aquatic > Freshwater > Lake | place: Lake Montjoie... | reverse complement strand
ATCAAATTCTGATGAAGAAATTGATAATAATTTAGAAAAATCGAATAGTTTAGATAGTTTAAAAGGGCAAGCTCGATCAAATTCTGATGAAGAAATTGATAATAATTTAGAAAAATCGAATAGGTTAGATAGTTTAAAAGCGCAAGCTCGATCAATTTCTGATGAAGAAAATCCTAAAACTTTTAGTGGCCGTCCTAAAACTTCTAGTGACCGTCCTAAAACTTCTAGTGGCCGTCCTAAAACTTCTAGGGGCAGTCCTAAAACTTCTAGTGGCAGTCCTAAAACTTCTAGTGGCCGTCCTCTTCAATATTATTTGGAACCTTTATATAAGAATCCAGTTGAAAAAAATAGTTATAGTGTAAGCAATGGTAATGTTGAAAAATATAATAATTTTGGAGGTAAAGGTGGAAAAACAAAAAAATATAGAAAAACCCAAAAAAAACGCATTCGTAAATATAAACAAAAAAAATAAAGCTTTAACTTTTATTTAATTTAACCCTTTGCCGATTATATCGACGGTTTTGTTGGTAAATTGCGTGTTTTGTAACGTAATGTATATAGTTTATACCATTTATGGTATCATTTATTATTACAATATACAAAAATACAGAAACAGCAAAGGGTTTACGCGAAAATCTATATATTAATTAAAATTGGTAATTACACTATTTATTATATTTTGTTACCAAGTATAATGTTAAATATTTTATAAAATACTAAAAATATATTTTATAAAATGGTTGTTTTAAATAAGGACTAATATGTAAATTTGTGAGTTAATATAACATACACACTAGATATGGTTTATTTTAAAATAAGTAAAAATCTTAAAATTGTTATTTGGTTAACTTTTTGTCGTTTTTTAACTACTCAAATTATTTACCTACAAATCAGTCAATAAAATCCATATGTTAAATTATTAAACCGCAATATTTGATCTATATCATAAGTAAATAACGCCAATTCTATGACATTTTCGTGAACACTATAAAAAATAGTAATATATTTACACAATATTTTTATAATTTCATATTTTTCATTTTCTTTTAAAAATGAAGTTCCCTTTATAAATATAAAAAATAATTCTAATATATCAATTACACTAAAGCCATAATCGTGAATATTATATATAGTTTTTATAGCTTCGTTTAATCGTCCTTCTTTTAAAAGAGTTATATAATTTTCAAAGATATATATTTTAATATCAGCGCATATATTCATACATGTTTCTAATGATATAACGGGTGTGGTTGATGAAGCAGTGGATATATTTGAATTACCTCCTGTAATTATATATATTTTTTCCATATAATTAATTAATGTTCGTATTGAATGATTTGAATATTTTAATATAAATTCTTGGCATTCGACAGATAAATAAAGCCGCTCTTCTTTCATAATTCGGTCTAACAATTTTTTTACTTGGTCGTTGGAAGGCGGTTTAATATGTATTATATGAAGCCTAGATTGAATACTTTCAATAACTTTTTGAATACTCGTACATACAGATATAAAATGAACATTGTGTTTGTATTTATCTATATAATTACGAAAAACGTGTTGACTCTGTTCATTAATTGTATCTATATCATCTATTATAATCATTTTTTTTTTACCGTAAATTGTACTATGGGATTGACTAAATGTTTTCATTTCATTACGATAAAACCCAATTCCTTGTTCTTTCAAATTATTAATATATAATATATCATTATTATTTTCCAAAGAAAAATTTTCGGATGAATCATTTTTTTGATAATATTCGCGAATAATTGCGTTTAATATAGTTGTTTTACCAGAACAAGCGTCTCCTATAAGAAGAATATTTAAGTCTTCAATCGATAATAAAGTTTTTAATACTGTTTTTAATTTATCATCAACACAAAAACCGTCAATTGTGTAAGGACGATATTTGTTTATAAATAATTGTTCAACCTTTTTATGAAGCTTAGGTTCTGTAATGCTATTTTCAACTGGTATTTCTGTTTTTAATATTTCTTTATTAATTTTAATATTTTGTTCTTTTATTTTTTTATTTACATTTGATAAATTAGATATTGATGTATTTATATCTTTTAAATTAGGTTTAAATTTTACTTTTTTATTTTCTTTTGACATTAATTAAATATGTAAATTATTTGTTTTTATGTTATTACATCTACCAAAATAAAATTGAAACAAAACGTAGTTTTAAAAAGTAATTTTTTAACCTTTTACATTTTATATTAAGTAATTTGTTAGTAAAATTGTGTGTTTTTTGTAATAAAATTTATACAATTAACCCTTTTCCGATTATATCGACGGTTTTGTTGGTAAAGTGAATTCGTGTTTTGTAATGATATTTATATAGTTAATACCATTTATGGTATCATTTTTTATTAAAAAATGAAAAATGAAAATTTAAGGTTTAAAAACGGCAAAGGTTTAAATAGTTAATATTTTTTTCCACATTTGATAATTTTTTTTAAATTTATGCGTATTTTTACGTGTTAATGTATTTCGTAAACTTTTTGTTGTTTTTCTTTTTACATTGTTTCTTAATAATTTTATATTTAAAAAAAAATGATCTGAACTATTATTATGTATTACAGTTGTTTGAATATCAATATCCAATATATTGCTGAATGATATACCCACATTATCTCCTGGAAAAGCATATTCATTAATAATTTGTGGTGATTCTAATGTTTGTTCTATTGTTCTTGTTTTACTTAAAAAGCAATTATCTAACATTCGTTTGTCTATACGTTCTTTGTGCGAAAGTTTATCATAACTCGTATTACCTATATATATAAAATATGCTAAACTTCTATTAAAAGCAGTTCTTTTACCTACACTTGGCACATCAATATACCTATCCAGATCATAATCATACTGTAAATAGTTATATATATGACACGAATCAGTGTTCATACAACACGTATTGGGTAAATTAGTATTTATTTTACCAAATTTAAAAATTATATTATTTCCATATATATTAATTCCATGAGTTTCTAATTTATTTAATAAATAACCGTACGCGTCATTAAAGTCTCCATTTAAAATCCAATTCGGATTTATTTCTCGTATTTGTTGTATATTATTAATTCCAAACTCTCTTAACATTTGTTCTATTGTAATTTTCATTCTTTCTAAACAATAATTTACCCAAATATTGTGTACAAGAATATAATCGGGTTCAATAGTATCATATTCTACAATAGTTTTATTATGTAATAATTTATATTCATTTTTTTCAAATAAAAATACTTTTAATACAGCGGGGTTTGGTACATGACAATTTATATGTATATTATTGTTTTTTATTATCATTGATATAGGACGTCCAGCATCTGGTTTATCAATATATTTTAATAAACAATATTCTTTTTTTTCATATGTAATAGGGTCAATAGAACCTAAGTCTCTTATACTAATGTATTTTTGTATATCATAATTATTTAAACTATGACAAAATATTTCATTAGTAATATTTTTATATTTTTGCGATTTAACACTATATACTTTATTATGACCAGTATATAAAACTTTTTGAGTTAAATCCTTATATTCACAGTTTATAATATAACCTATTCCAGGAAACGTATTTTCATATTCATTCCAAATATTAGATATTAAAAAAGATAATTGATTTTCGGTTGTTATTTTTAATAGAGTATTAAATACTGATTCTGTGTTTGCTATTTCCTGTAAACCAACTGCCGCATATTCTATATTATACTTTGGAGTATGATATTTTATACTTCTACAAACTGTATTTATTGTTTTTTTAAATAATTTTTTTAATTTGGTTAAAATTTTATTATTAGTAAAATGATATCCTAAATCCGTTTTAGATACTTCAATATCGTAAAGTTCATTTGCTCTTTCTAAAAACGTATATAATCCAATATTATCGCTAGCATTAATTATAGAAAGAATTTTTTCTAATGGATATGTAGTTATAAAACTACAATTTGCGGTTGTTACATTAATTAATGACATATATATTATAAATAATAATTTTTTTACACAAACTAGTTATTTAACCCTTTAACTAGTTATATAAACAAATTTATAAGTAAATGGTTAACTTAATTCTAGTAGTTAATATTTTATAAAATATAATACAAAAATCTAATAATACGAAAATCTAATAATACAAAAATCTAATAATACGAAAATCTAATAATATAATTAAAGAAATAACCATAAAATATATAAATACGTTAAAGAGATAATGGTTAACTCAATATGTAGTTCAACGATTTTTAATAAAACTAACAAACAATGGGGGTATATTGGTATAGGAAAATTGCCGCTTGAAACTTACTCATCAATAGAATATTTGGCAAAACAATATATGACACTTATTCCAGATAAATCCAAAACAACATTTCATACATATTATAATAATTTATCGGGTTCTTTAAAAACCGAGTTTGATAAACTACAATATCATTCTATTTGGAAAAAAATTTGTAATAACTTAAATACAAAAACATGTATTTTACTTCCAGTTATTGAAATGAATGAACTATACTATTCAAATCCAAAGCCTTCTTTTACAGGTCGTTTATATGGTGCGGCGGCAAATCTTCTCCCTCATCGAGATTGTATACTATTTAATTTCTTTGGAATACAATTTTATAGAATTATTATTGGATTAACTTCCGAAAACAATGATACAATAACACGGTTTATAAATTACAATATAAACCATACTATAAATAAAGGAGATTATATGATATTTGATTTTGACAGAACTCTACATCAAGTAATAAAAACGGGAGTTACAGAAACACCTCGGATTTTATTGAAAATTCATTATATTGTTTGTCAAAACTGTTTATTTACAAAAAAATATGTTGAATTTGTTTCTTTTTTTTATAAACAATATTATCATATAGCAAGATATACAGAACAATTAGGTACAGATCCAACTGACCTTGTTGGATATTTTTTTGGAACATTGTGGGAATGGCCATTTTATTCCAGTTTTAACTACACTATAGTATCTTTTTTAATTTTTATTTACGGATTGTATTTTTTCGTTTCGAATAGATATTAAAAAATCAAGTAAAAAATTGATTTGATTTTTTATATATAAACACTATTACGAAACATACTATTATTATATTTTATCTAATATCAAATGACATCAACAACCCCTCGCAGACATTTTACCCGTTCAAAAGAAGAAAATTATGAAAGAACTATAATATTTGATGTTGAAACAACTGGGCTACCTCAAAAAATAGATGACATTACTAAACAACCTTATATAATACAATTGTCATTCGTTGTAATTAATGTTTTCTTTGAAAACAAGGTAAGTTATGAAACAGTGTGTGAGTACAACCATTATATAAAAATAAATGACTCTATTGAAATTTCTCCCAAAATAGTGGAATTAACTGGAATTACCAAAGAAAAATGTTTAACAGAAGGAATACCAATCGCAAACGTTCTTTCTAAGTTTTATAAAGAATATATGAAGGCTGACCGTATTGTTTCTCATAATATTGAATTTGATTCAAAAATGGTATTATTTGAAATAGAAAGAAACTATTATAAATTAACGAAAATTGGGTGTAGTGTTCCATTTGCCCTATTTAATCCTATGTTTAATAAAATAAATAATATTAATTTATATTGTACAATGGCACAAGGAAGAAATGTAACTAATATATTAGTTACTTATAACGAATTGCCTACGTCTGTAATAAAACCAATCACAAGAACATATAAAAAAAATCCAAAATTAATTGAACTATATACCCATTTTTACCCTGAACGAGAACAACCGATTGGTTTACACGATTCAATGGTGGATACAAAAGTTTGTATAGAATGTTATATAAAATTACAGGAATCTACAATTACAAAAACTGTATAACAATTTATAATGATTGGTTTGGTTTGGTGTTTATGGTTGTTTCTATAATAATAAAAAATATTTTTTATTGTTATACTTTTTTTTTAAAAATAAATAGTAAAAAAGTAATTTAAGACGAACACATTTCACAAGCGGGTTCATTATTTGTATCTGTTGTCATTTTCGTTGGTTCTATAGTAAATTGTTGTGCGTTATGTTTCGCTCTTCTTCTTAGGTAATAAATACCCGTTTTAAGGCCTTTACTCCATGAATAAAAATGCATTGCTGTTAATGAATTATAGTTTGGGTCTTCTAACCATAAATTTAAACTTTGACTTTGACAAATATATATACCTCTATCAGCACTCATATCAATTAAAGATTTCATTGGTATTTCCCATACAGTCTTATATTTTTCTTTGATTTTGTCTGGTATTGATGAAATTGTTTGAATACTTCCATTATTTGCGATTATATGATTTTTAATACGGTCATTCCATATACCCAAATTTATTAATTCTTTCATTAAATACTTATTTGTTATAATAAATTCACCCGCCAATGTTCGACGTGTATATATATTGCTCGTTATTGGTTCAAAACATTCGTTAAATCCAAGTATTTGAGAAGTTGAAGCTGTAGGCATTGGTGCCAATAATAAAGAATTTCGTAATCCATGAATTTGTATTTGTTCTTTTAACCATACCCAATCGTACCTTTCATTAGAATGTAATTCAATACCCCACAAGTCGAATTGAAGAAGCCCTTGACTTGCCGGCGACCCGTCAAACGTTTCATATTTGCCGTCCGTTTTTGCCATTTCCATTGATTGTTCCAATGCTCCGTGGTATATTGTTTCAAATATATGTCGATTTAATTCACGTGATTCAACAGACGCAAATGAAAACCCCATCATTATAAAAACGTCGGCCAATCCTTGAATTCCAATTCCAATCGGGCGATGACGCATATTTGAAATGCGCGTTTTTTCTGTAGGATAATAATTAATATCTATAACACGATTTAAATTATATGTTACTATTTTAGCAACCTCGTGTAGTTTATTAAAATCAAAGGTAGGAGGTGAGGTATTTTCATTTACAAATGTAGGTAATCCAATTGATGAAAGATTACATACCGCAGTTTCTGTATCTGTTGAAACCTCCATAATTTCCTGACATAAATTAGACGACTTAATAATACCTATATTTTTTTGATTACTTTTACGATTCGCAGCGTCTTTAAATGATATATACGGTGTTCCTGTTTCCATTTGTGCGTCCAGAATTTTATACCATATTTCTCTTGCCGGTACGGATTTACGAGCACGCCCTTCTGTTTCATATTTTGTATAAAGGGTTTCAAACTCATCCCCATAAACGTCAGATAATCCCTTACATTCATTTGGACACATAAGCGACCAATTTTCATTATTTTTAACTCTTTTCATAAATAGGTCACACATCCAAAGAGCGTAAAAAAGGTCGCGTGCCTTCATTTCCTCGTCTCCGTGATTTTTTCTCATTTCTAAAAATAATTCTATATCTGCGTGCCAAACTTCAAGATAAATGGCAAAACTACCATTACGTTTACCTCCTCCTTGATCAACATATTTAGCGGTATTATTGAAAACACGGAGCATTGGAACAATACCATTTGATGTCCCATTTGTTCCACAAATTTGGCTTCCTGAAGCCCGAATATTATGAATATGAAGCCCTATTCCTCCCGCGTATTTGGAAATGAGTGCGCAATCCTTTAATGTATTGTATATACCTTCAATACTGTCATTTTCCATTGCTAAAAGAAAACATGATGAACATTGTGGATGTGGTGTTCCAGCATTAAAAAGCGTGGGCGTAGCATGAATAAAGTATTTTTGTGACATATGGTAGTATGTTTCTAAAACACGGTCAAAATTTATTCCATGAATTCCAACCGCTACACGCAACCAAAGATGTTGTGGTCTTTCTAATACACGTCCATTTGAACGCATTAAATACGACTTTTCTAGGGTTTTAAATCCGAAAAAGTCTATTAAGTAATCGCGTGTATAATCACATATAGAATCTAAATACTCGGAATTGGATGAAACTATTTTCCAAGTTTCAGTAGAAATTAAAGGAGAGTGTTTTCCATTTTTATCTGTGTGATTGTATAATTTTTTCATTACTTTTACAAAAGAAGATTCAGTATTTTTATGGTGATTAGAAATAAGAATACGTCCAGCTAAAATATTATAGTCAGGATGTATTGAACTCATTGAAGCACATTGTTCGGCTGTTAATTCGTCGATTTTTGTCGTCGAAATTCCGTCATATAACTGTTCGATAATCTTTATAGAAATGGAAGCGTAATTAATTTTTATACCAACCTCTGTACCAGCCTTTTTAATTCGTCTCATAATTTTATCAAATGAAACAATTTCTTTTTTTCCCGTTCTTTTTGTTACAAACATATCTTGACCATTTGAAGGAGGTGGAGGTGGAGGTGGCGTATGTAAGTTTGAGGATGAAGTATTTGTAGAGTTATTATTTCCCGACGGGTCGTTACCAATACTATTACTTCGCGATTTGTTTTTTCTACTAGGTTTTGTTGGTGTTAAACTAGGTAATTGTATTATATCTACTTTATCAGATATTACAACTGTTTGATGTATAGACGTATTTACTTCCTCTGATTCTTTTTCCAAATAACAATTGGGGGGTACAATTGGTATTAAATTTTCCATTAAAAATATTATTAAATATTATTATATTATCAAAATACTTTTTATATATCTTTTACAACAATAGTATTTTTATTTAATCCAGTTTTTTCATTTCCAATATAAAATAACTTTATTGTTTCATCATTTTTATTTAAAAATTCTTTTTGTTCATCGCTTTCAAAAAAAGAATAGTTATTTACGATTTCTTTAAAATCTTCTTTCTTGTCTTCAGTATTTTCCAATTGTATTAAACATTTTGTTTTGGTTTGTTTTTTTTTTGGTAATCGTTTTTTATATTCTCCCGTTTCCTTTTCTCGTAAAATTGTATTCCATGCTTCAATTAAACGCGGAAGAACTGACTTAAACCAATCTTTGTTTCGAGGAACAACAACACATGAAAACTCGTCCATATACCACCATTTAATTTCAACCTTCTTTAAATTCCATTTTTGTATAAATGTTTCTATGTTTTCATCGTCCTTTAAAATAATAAATTCGTATTCAGGAGTAACATATTCAATAAATAATATAGGTATATTTGATATAATAACTCCTTTTGGTTTATTTACCGCTTTCCATTCATCTATTGTTTCACATTCTTTAAACCTGGTTTCAATAAAGTTACATATATCTAAATTACATACTTCCATTTGAATTTGCATTTGTACCCAGTATGCCTCTAATGGAATTCCTGTTATTTCACGATTTACTATATTTTTAATTTCTATCATTCTTCCATAGTGATTCGCACCATTGGGTGATGTAACAATTCCGTCAGGTGAAGCACCAATAAATTCGTATTCTGAATGTTTTATACAACCAAATTCACTAACACGGGTATTATACATATTTTCGTATATTTTAATTGACAATTTTTCGTATTTTTGTCCCCAATGTCGCGTATCGGTAGTATTAATATAATTATTTTGACTAATTATAATTGGGGTACATTTTTCACAAATAAATGAATTATATTGTGCCTGTGTTCCAAGTATTTTATATATATTACTTGCTGTCATAATTCCATTACGAAATTCATACCATTCAGGGGTTCTTTGTTCTGGTTGATATTGAGATTTTAATAATTCAATTTGTTGTTGTATTAAGGCTATTTCATTTACTGTTTTAACTGGTTGATAGCTGTCAAATTCGGAAACTTTAATAGACTTGGGAATCGGAGGCGATGTGTGTATATTCGGAAAAACATATTTAAAATAAGTATTTACACGTTCTTTAACAAATTCGGTAATTTCATTTTCGTTTAATAATTCAATTTCTTCACTATTATCGTTTTCATCATCATTATCATCACAGTAAATAAGATCAATAGATAGTAGTATATTATTAGTTACAACTTCTGTAATTTTGTTTATTAAATTTTCATCTATATGAAATATGTCTTTAATTTCGTATTCATCTATTTGATAGTATATTTCTTCCTCCATATCTAATAAAAATTCTTCATCAAATATTTGTTCTATATTCATTATTTTATTGGTTATTGGTAAAAAAGATAGGGGGTCATCAATTTTATTATTATCTTCATTGGGTGTATTGTCTTTTAATTTATTAAATATTAATTCTTCAATTTGTTCTATATAACTGTACAGTGTTTCTAATGAATCGGTTGACCGAATAGCGAAATTTATTGGATATAATACCATTTATTATATCTAATATTAGCTTTACATATAGTTTACGATTTACTTTTACCTTTCCTTCCACCCATCCGCCCCCCCCCCTCGCCCCCCTATTCGCCACCCATCCGCCCCCCCCTCGCCCCTTTTTATTACAACCATTTTATATAATTTTTAAATTATTTTTATAAAGAAGAATCAATTATTGAAACTGTTATTTTTTCTGTTTTCTTTGATTTTGGTGTTAATGATTTTAAGGTTGAAACTCGAGATTTATCTGTGTTTTTTAGTGTAAAATTATGTGTATCAGAATAAAATGACAAAGACGGTATTTCTAATATTTCCTGTGTTTCTTTATCATATACTAAATCTTTTGTTTTTTGAAGTTTGTTTTTTTCTAAAGATGATACAAAAAAAGACTTTAATATATTTGTATCTTCAACGCTTATATTATGTTCCTTTTTATATCGTTCAGCATATTTATATAATTTTTCAATTTTAACTGTTTTATTTAATTTATTCCATGGTTCTTTTTTATTTTGTTGTTTTTCATTTTCTAACATTTGATCTATCATTTGGGTATTTACCTCATTTTCATTTTTAGATTCAACAAAGGGAGACATATAAATATTTGAATAAATATTAGGTGGTGTTTTATTTTTATATTTACTTGATTTTTTGTTTTCTTCTGTTGATGTTGAATTTATTGTTTTCATTTCATTTATTGAAAACATATTTAACTCGGCAATCTTTATATTATTATAAAAAATATGTTTATACTATTTACATAAAACTATTTACATAAAACTTATATTTTTATAAACCTTTTTTACTAACATAAAATATTTGGGTTATTTGGGTTTTTTTATTATTTTATAATTTTGAAATATAAATTTTACGATTCGATTTTTTAACTCTTTGCTGTTTCTTCACTTTTTAAAACGTTCATTGACTTTTTAAAATTTTATTTTTTATACTGTAATAAAAAATAAAACAATAATTGGTATATACATTTTGTTACAAAATACAAAATCCGTTTACCGACAAATTTGTCGATATAATTGGCAAAAAGTTTCGGTCGTTTCAAAAAGTTTCGGTCGTTTCAAAAAGTTTCGGTCGTTTCAAAAAGTTTCGGTCGTTTCAAAAAGTTTCGGTCGTTTCAAAAAGTTTTGGTCGTTTCAAAAAGTTTCGGTCGTTTCAAAAAGTTTCGGTCGTTTCAAAAAGTTTCGGTCGTTTCAAAAAAAGGGAAGGGGCGTCCGGGGAAACCGTAGGTTTCCTGGATTTCCTGGATTTCCTTGCCATTGTATATATGTTTAATTTTACTGATATTCATATTAACAAACGAGAATATAATTATTTTTGGTATATAAACTTTTTTTTACAAATTTTATATTTTTTTTTAATTTTAGGTATTTTGTTTATTAATAT
>Ga0114968_10003569_pt1 | contig 11645 bp, 12 predicted proteins | sample M_130807_EF_Meta_FD_87020 | JGI IMG/M metagenome (GOLD analysis project Ga0114968, IMG submission 87020) | Freshwater microbial communities from Lake Montjoie, Canada to study carbon cycling - M_130807_EF_MetaG | ecosystem: Environmental > Aquatic > Freshwater > Lake | place: Lake Montjoie... | reverse complement strand
GCTGGCTCCCGGGCGCTATTCCGTGAACTTTGGACTTAAATCGGACCGTGGTGATGAAGATCTGGTGCCGCAGGCGCTCATGTTTGATGTCATCTCCAACGAAACCTCGGCGGTGGTGCGGGCGGACAGCATCCGTGCCAGCACGATCCCCGAGACTGAACTGCTGGAGGTGTTTCCCGCATGAACCCGTTTTCTCTGGTTCATCTGCCTTGGAACGTGCGGCTGGAACGTCAGCTGATGCGCGTGCCTGTGCTGCGTCGTTATGCGCGTCGTATCGCGGCGTGGCCATTCATTCCTGCGGTGGGTGTAGTCAGGTATGGCCGGGATCGTCTCATCCAATTCAACGGCCGCAACTCGCAGTTCCACGCTTTGTATGATCCGCAGTATCATGCAGGCTACGAACTCGAAACCTGCGTTTTGCTCAGCGCCCTGTCCAGGGGGCAGGGCACGTTTGTTGATATTGGGAGCAACTGGGGCTGCTTCGCGCTGTTCGTTTCGGCGCTACCTGCCTTCACCGGCATGAGCGTGTGCTATGAGCCTGGCGCATCGGCCTTTTCGGATCTCCAGCAATGCATTGCGCAGGCGGGGCTTGAGTCCAGGGTCACTGCCAGACGGCTGGGACTGGGGGCGGCTGTTGGCCAGCTTCGCATTGATGATAGTGGGGGCTACAGCGGCCTGACGAAACTCAGCCCAGATGGCAGCGGTGCCGAGGTGCAGGTCTCTACACTCGACCATGAATCCTTGACCGGCATTGCAGTCATCAAGATCGACGTGGAAGGCATGGAGCTTTCTGTCTTGGAAGGTGCCGCACGCACGGTTCACGAACAACGGCCCTGGTTGATCGTGGAAAATTTTCTCGATCATGCCTCGCCAGAGCGAACACTGGAACCAATTCGATGGATGCAGCAGCAGGGCTATGTGGTGCTTATGCCAGCGGCGCTGGTCCGGCATGGCGGGATCACCGTACCGCATCATTATGGTAGTCCGCCACCCGCATGCAGTGAAGACGTGGACTGGACCCGGATGCAGTTCCTGCGCATCACTGTAGAGAATCGATTTATGCTGCCCGTGCAGCTCAACCTCCTCGGCTGCCCGCAGGAGAAACTTTCGTCACTGCCTGGAGAGCTTGTCACGTGAGGACATGGCTCAAAGCAATTCCAACATGGCTCAAGTTCCTGCATCCCAAGGTGTTCAGTGGACGCTGCATCATTGTCGAGCGCAATGGGGGGCTGGGAGATGTGCTGTGCCTGCTGCCAGCACTGGCCGCACTGCGGCGGCGGCACCCCGATGCCCGACTGATGGTGATAACCTCTCGCTGGCTCATACCCATGGTGCGGCTGGCTCAGGTGGCCGACGCCGTGCTGCCTTCAGGGGCTCGCGGGCTTGCTTGGTTGCGGAGACAAATCCATCCAATCCTCGACTGCCATGCCCTGCTTCCGGACGAGCTAGAGCCCCCTCAGCCGCGCAGACGCGTGCATTTGATGACGGAGTTTGCGCGCGTTTTGGGCGTCGGCGATCTGCCGCTCACCTATCCGCAGATCACCGCACCTTCGAACGCCCGCACACGGGTGAGAGCGCTGCTGCAGGAGATGGATCTTTGCTGTCGCCCGCTGGTGGTGGTTCACGGCGGGCCCACCTGGCCTGTAAAGCAGTGGCCTGTTCAGCATTGGCAGGCTTTGACTACTCGGCTGCGAAACGAATGCGGAGTGGAGGTGATCCAGGCGGGCCGCGACGGACATCCTGGCGATCCAGCCGAGCGGACTCCACGCGTACCGGGTGCGTACGACTGGGTCAATCGGCTCTCATTGATGGAAACCGCCGCATTGCTCTCCCAGGCAAAGCTATTCATCGGGATCGACTCCGGACTGCTGCATCTGGCGCATGCCTTGCGCGTTCCTGCTCTCGGGTTGTTTGGCCCCACCGACCCGGCTTGTTTCTTACCTCCGGACCGTCTGGAGTCTGGCATGACAGCGTTGTTGCCATGTATAGGCTGCCATCATCATGCGCAAGGGCCGCTGCACTGGCGCACTGGCTGTCCCTACGAGATCCAATGCATGAGCGAACTGGGCGTGGATGAAGTCGCCCAGCGCTGCCTGCGTCTCCTTGCCTGAATCCTGTTCCGTCCTCCCCCCACTGCCACGCCCGCGTGGACGGAACTTCGCACATTTCCTCTTTTGCGCATTTTAATGGCCATACATGCGCTTCCTGCCGGCGGTGCGGAGAAATTCTTCACTACCTTGGCTCGTGCTCTGGCACCGCGTCATGACGTCCGCTGTTATATTCCCTGTCTGCGTGCGGGAGATCCTGGGATGATTGGTCGTCTGGCGGGCATCCCTGTCGTGTCTTTTCCGCTCTTCAATGACTTCGGCTACAAGGTTTTTTACAAACTGAGGCAGATAATCATCGGCAGTTTTCCGGAGATCGACATTGAGGCGCGTCTCCATCGCATCATGCTCGGCAGGCTGAAGCGGCGCTGGCGCTTTGACGTGGTCAATACACAGCTCTTTTCCGCCACCCGGTTTTGCTGTGAGTCGTTCGCGGCGGATGAAGTGCCCATCATTGAAAGCGATCACGGACATTACTCTTTTTTACAGCCCAAGGACATGCCTCTGGCGCAGCCCATCTTCGACCGCCTCAATGGTTTGGTTTGTCCGGCCATGGCCAACCTTGAATTCAGCCGACGTTTTCCTTGGAATGACCGTCTGCAACGTTGCATCATCCCCTATGGCTATGAACGTCAGGTGCCGCCGCATGACCGTCCGGTGCAGCCCGCCGTCATAACCATGGGATTGGTCGCTCGCGGGGTGGTTTGGAAAGGCTGGCTGGAAGCCTTGGCTGCAGCCCGTCTCGTCCGGGAGCGTGTCGCTCATTCTTTTCGTTTGGTTTTCGTCGGAGCGGGACCCTGTCTGGATGAAATCTTCCGCACGCTGACGCAGGAAGAGCGCCAGTGGATTGAACTCACCGGACATCAAAATTTGCCGGAAACGTGGATTGCGGATTTCGACATCGCCCTGCTGCCCACCTACCTGCCGGGGGAAAGTTTGCCAAATTCCATCATCGAATACCTCGCGCATGGAGTGCCTGTGCTCGCCACCGCCGTCGGCGGCATCCCCGAAATGCTGGCCACACCCGATGGTGTCGCTGGAATTCTCATTGAGCAGGAGCCTGATGGTAAGGCCAGTGTGCCAGCACTGGCTGAAGCGATGATTCGATTGATCACTCAACATGAGTTGCGCGCCGAGCTTTCTCAGCGCGCCAAGGTTGCATCCCGCCGCTTCGATCTCGATGTGTGCGCCGCCGCCTATGAGCAAATTTTTGCAGCAGCCCTCCTGAACTAATGATGATTTCTGTCAGGATTCAGACTTCGGTCCTTCGTCCAGCTTTCAAACGCTCCCTGTGTCACCAGCGGTGGCTCCGCCCAGTAGGTATGGATCTGCAAAGCCGTTCCAGCTTCATTCAAATGCCAGTCGATAGGGCGGTTGAACGGCGGATGCGCAAACCGGCTGGACAGCACACGTTCGGCGCAGCGCGGATGCATCAAATACGCCTCCGTGCAGCGGGAGCAGCCACCGCCGCCCCACAGCAGCCCGCGTTTCCAACCGCGCCAGTAGATGCGCCTGCCAGCGCGGCGCAGCCACCACGGCACATGCAGGTCACAGCCCAGCCCCACAAAGCACAGATCCCACACTTGCGGCAGCTCTGTAAGGCAGCCTGCGAGGGCGGGCAGAAAGCCCGGGCGGATCAGCACATCATCCTCCAGGATCAGATGCCAGGCCTGCGGCTCCGCCACCACCGCACGGTATACCGCCAAGTGCTTCAGGATCAGCGAGACCGAACCCGCCGCGATCAGCTTCGGGTCGCCCCATTCTCCGCGCTCATACGCGCCTCCCGCCAGCACTTCCTCGCGGTCATGCGCCGTCATCCAGCTCACTGGAAAGCGGTCCAGCCCATGCTCCCGCAGCGTCTGCTCCATGTGCGCCAGGCGTTCAGTCAGACGCGTGTAGTGAATGACATGTACCCGCAGGTTGTTTGGAGTCAGAGAAGTGACGGTGTTATCCATGGTGGATTTGGGGCCACCACTTGCCACAGGTCAGACTCGCATCCAACCGTTAAAACACGCGGTCAGGGCTCTACGAAAATCTTTCAGAGCCGTCGTTATTTCATGTCACAGCCTGATGTTTGATATTCTTTATGAAGAGCATCCTCATTACCGGCGGCGCGGGTTTCAGGGCTCGAACTTTGTTGCGACTGGGACATTGCCTCGCTGGCAAGACAATCTTGGGCAGAACTCATGACAGACGCCTCAATCAGAATGAATGTTGAGTCTGGAGCATCGGCGACTTCACTTTCTGTTGCATCAGAGATGACGGTTGGGTCGCGGTTCGCGCGCTGGAGAGAGCCGTTCCTGGCGTTTCTCGTTGGACAGCCAGCGGTGCAGTTTTTGAACCTTATCATAGGCTTCTTGCTGATTCGCTGGCTCGACGTCAACGAGTTCGCCATGTTCGGTATCGCTTTCGCATTTCAGTCAACCATCACTCAGTTGGTTGACCTGGGCTTTTCAGGTTCTATCACAGCCCTGGCAGGCGCGCGCGGGCACGATCCTGAGGTGCTTGGTGGTTATCTTCATTCCGCACGCTACTGGCGGTCGAAGATGCAGGGTATAGTTTTGCTTGTTGCCGCCATTGCTTTTCCGCTCATTACATGGACCCAGCCTTGGGACAACACGGTCAAATGCCTGCTGTTCATCACTGTCGTTCTGGGTGTCTCCTTCCAGGGCTGGACAATGTATGGAGCGCCACTCCTGGTGCATCGGGCGCTGCAAAAGTACTACCGCCCGCAGATTCATGCCGCAATACTTCGTCTCGTGTTGAGTGCGGGCTTGTATGCCATGGGGGCGCTGAATGCCTGGGCTTCAGCCCTGCTGGCCGCACTTGCGATCGGTTACACAGGGATGGACTACCGGCGTTCTTCTCGGGCCTACATCCGGGAGCCGGCGCAAATCCAGCCAGAACGCAATGAAGAGATGCTGTGTTATCTCGGACCGCTCATTCCCGGAGTTGCGTTCACTGCATTGCAAGGTCAGATTCTAATCGGCATCAGCGCCATTTTTGGCTCGACACGCAACATCGCCGAAATCAGCGCACTTGGGCGCATCGGCCAGCTCTTTGTCGTCCTTGGGGCATTCAATTCCGTGCTGATAGGGCCCTATGTCGCTGGTGTGCCACGTTCCATATTAGCCCGCCGTTATATTCAGATTCTTGGTGCAGCGATCGGAGCCGCCAGCATTATTGCAGCAGTTGGATTCTTGCTGCCACAGCCGCTGCTCTGGTTGTTGGGCAGGAATTACTCTGGCCTACAGTCTGAGATCGGCTGGGTAGTCCTGACCGGCTGCCTGAGTTATCTCGGCGGCGTCATGTTTACCATGCATGCCGCTCGTCGTTGGATCTTTTGGTGGAGTCCAGTGGTCTATATCACCGTAATTTTGATTTCGCAAACATGGTGTATTAGCACCATGGATTTGAGCAAAACGCAGCCTGTTATCTGGTTTGGTTTGATCACGGTGATCGTTTCACTTTTAATTCAGTCTTCCGTTGGTGCTTATGGGTTTGTTGCAGCGTCTGAGCAACGCGATTCATAAACGTGAGAGCAGTACTATGATCTTATGATGTCACTTAAAAATTTGCGAACTTACACCAGTCTGGCGGACAGGACTTCCCATAAGCTGGCTTTGGCATGGATGGTGTTTCTTAACATTAACATTGTTCAGAGGGTCCTGCGCAAACTGCGCCCGCTCCCAAATTTTATCCGGCACTTGTCCGTCATGCCTAGGGTGCTGAATGGAAAATGTGTGGAACTTGACCCCACAGATTCTTCTCATTTTGTGATTTTCACGGAAATATTTGTGGACAACATTTATGATTTTTCGGGCGTGCCGTTCGTGCCAGAATTGATCTTGGATTGTGGCGGTCATATCGGATTGTTCACCCTGATGTCGCAAAATAGATTTCCCGGAACGCGGGCAGTTGCCTTCGAGCCGAATTCAGAAAATCTGCCCTATCTCCGCACTCAAAACGAATCCAATCAACTCGGGGTTGAAATCGAGCCTGTCGCGGTCTCAGACTTCAATGGCTATGCAACATTTAGTGCTGGCTGTAGTTGTTCTGGGGCGATCACCCGAGACGTAAACCCCTCTGCCGAAACTGCTTCCACCCAGGTCGTTGATCTGTGCCAGATTTTGGCCGGTCACAAAGTAGAGCGCCTGATTCTGAAAATGGACATTGAAGGCGGTGAAGACATCTTGATTCCCAAAATCGTCCCACTGCTGCCCAGACAAACAGCATTTTACTTTGAAACTCACTTTGGAGAAGCCAACTGGCTGAAACACGTCAAGACTCTGGAGCAGGCCGGTTTCAATGTTACACGAACCTCTAGTCGTGGCCCATATTCAGACGGCCTGGCCATTCGTTCTTAATCGAAATTAAAACGCTTATATGTTCACTAAAATCAAAGGGCTTCTCAGGTATGGGCTGGCCAAGACAAACAGGAAAGTTGTTCATCTTGACTCATTTGGGCAAAGCCCTGTGATCGATGCATTAGACCTTCTCGGTAACGTATCGGAAAAACTGTCAGTGTTTGACGTTGGTGCCAATGCAGGTTCGTTTTCTGAGGAGATCATTCGCCGTAAATCCAACATTGTGGTGAACGCATTTGAGCCTTTTCCGGCAGCTTTCCGTGATCTTTCGCGTTTGGAAGAGCGTCATCGCCGAGATTTCCGAGCGCACAATTTTGCCCTCAGTGATGTTGCGGGTGAAAGAGAATTTTTTATCAATGCTCAGTCAGTAACGAATTCACTGCTGCCAAATGCCGCCTGCTCCGAAGACTACCAGCCAGGCAATTATGCCACCCCGGTGGGCACTATCGAAGTGAAGCTGGAGACACTCGACTCATTCTGCAAAAATGAGTCGATATCAAAAATCCATCTCTTGAAGATCGATACCCAAGGTGCTGATCTGAAAGTCCTTAAGGGTGGGGAGCAGATGATAGACAGCGGACGGGTTTGTATGATCTTAGTCGAAGTCCTCTTCGTGCCTCTTTACGAAGGGCAGTGCTGGTTTGGTGATATCTACGGCTGGCTTACCAGCAAAGGTTTTAAACTGGTGAATTTGTACGATGTCGCCCATGCCAGTGAGACGAAAGAGGCTAAATGGGCGGATGCTCTCTTTGTCAATAACTCAGCGATGTAATGTGTCGCTAACAAGTTGGTTCATCTCTGTGGTCGTTTGTGTAGTAACTGATAAGTGATTTGTGCAAAACCTTTCGAGGAAAGTTGTGGGACTTATGGAAGAAAAGGCACATCGAGGAACCGTATGGTTTCTGGCGGAAATGGCAGTCTCCGACCACCACGGTAGCGGGATAACCTTGTGCCGCACCTTGGGAAGACACATGGATGGTTTCGATGGCATGTTTTGCTTGTCGGATTTCCATAAGATTGCCCCCCGCTTGCTTGATCGATCCTACAAGTGGATGCCGTTTTTTCGCACTCCACTTTGTCGCCGCATCTTGGGCTGTCGTTTGAGCGAGTGGTTGGTGTGTCGGCCGTGGGCGGAACGATGGCATGCGCGAAGGTGTGCGGCGCGGATTCACAAGCTGCTTCCGACAACTGGGCCGATGCCCTTCTTCCTGGTTTCGCCGCAGAACTGCCTGGCGGTTCGAACCATGTTCGAAATCAAGAAGTTGCGTGAAGTAAACTACGTGACCTGGATCATGGATGATAACTGGGTGTCCTATGATCAGCAGGACGGCGAATGGCACTATCCAAAGCATGTGTCCAAGCTCTTGCGTCGGCATTTTCAGGAGGCGGATGTGGTCGTGACGATCAGCCAGCCCATGGGGGAGCACTACAAACGTATTTTTGGGGTTGATTTCGAAGTCTTGTTTGCGCCCTCTACCGCCGACGTGACTTTGCCGCCGTTGGATTTTGTGCCGCTGCGCAAACTGGCTTATTTTGGCACTTTGAGCATCTGGCCAGGTGATGCGCTGGCTCGACTGGTGCCATTTCTCGCGGAACTTGGGTATGCCTTGGACATCTACAGCCATCACCCTCTTCCTGCGGAGCTGCAGCACGCTTGTGTTGCTCTAATGCCACCACTGCCTCCTGATGAAGTGCAGGCTACCATGCGGGAATATGACGCTGTCCTGCTGCCCATTGGATTTTCCCCCCAAACAGCCAGTTACACGCATTTTAATATTGCCACTAAGATGGCAGAATGTTTGGGCAGCGGCACAATAACTCTTGCCATCGGCCCCGAACACGCGGCAATGATGCGCTATCTGGGCACCCATGACGTGGGGCTGCGCATCGCGGAGTTGAACACAGCCGCCGTCTCTGCCGCCATGGAGATCATCAGTGATCCGCTGCGTCGGCAGGAGTTCATTCAAAAGGATCTGGCTCACGTTAAGCGCCATCTCACTCAGCAAATTACTCGGCAACACTGGGAAACCATTCGTGATCGGGCGATGAAAAGTCGAAAGCATTGATTCATGTCTCGTAATCTGATTCTTACCGCCAACTACGCGGCCCGTGAACTCGAACTGCCGGAACCCTTCCTGCGCAGTCTCCGCGCCACTGGCAGTCAGACCGATGTCGTCCTGATTGCCAACCATGGAAGCACTGCGGATCAAAAGCGACTCGCCGACCTCATGCCCGGCGCCCGCCTCTGGGTGCCGATCCCCAAGCAGCGCTACCGCATCCTGCGTCGGCTTGCCACGACCTTTCCGGCGCTTGCTCGTGTGGTGGCCTGGCACTTGCGCGAGGTCTGGCGACGGAACCCTGAATGGCGACTGGCTATCGAGCACCAGGCCGCCTACCTGCTGAACATCACCTGTTCTCGTTACTTCCTCGCTCGGCAGTTTCTGCATCCTGTAGCGGACCTATATGCCAATGTCCTGCTCGCTGACAGCCGGGACGTTGTGTTTCAACGCGACCCTTTTGCCAGTCTTCCTGCCGGCCTTACGACTGGCTTGGAGAGCGTACTCATCAAAGATCAGCCAGCCAATGCCGAATGGTTACGTCTTCTTTATGGCGACGATTCCAATTTCCCTATGGATCGCCTCATGAACCAGAAGGTCATCTGCTCGGGCGTAACGCTGGGCGGCACGGCTGCCGTTGCCACCTATCTGGAAAAGGTATGCGCGGAATTCATGGAAAAGCTCCCGCGCATGATCCATACGCCCTATCTTGACCAAGGGGTGCACAACGGCCTGTTGCGCACCGGAAAAATCTCCAACGCCCATATAACCGAAAACGGCGAACCGTGGATCGCCACCGTGGGAACCAGTGATCTCAGCGAATTCGCTGAGAGTGCTCGTGAATTGCTCACTCCCAGCGGCGAGCCTGTTAGCATCGTCCACCAATACGACCGACATCCCGTGCTCATGACCTCACTTGCCGTCCTTTCCTGATGTCACCTTTCGTTGACCGATTTCTGGTGCCGTTTGATCGTTTGATTGCGATTCCTGCCATCTGGCGTGTCGTGGAAGGTACGATCATCCGTTTTGCACGAGGGCTGCGTCGTCGTCGCAACGCCGTGCATGTTGAGCGGCTACGCCAGGCACTTGCTGGAGCCAGTGTTGTTCAAACTGGTCCGTTCGAGGGTATGCGTTATGCGACTATGCAGGCAACCTGTAGCGCAATTCTGCCCAAGCTTCTGGGCACCTACGAACTTGAGCTTGCTCCTGCTATCGACCGGATTTTGCAGCAGTCATACGAGTGTGTGGTGGATGTTGGTTGCGCAGAAGGCTACTACGCTGTTGGTTTCGCGTGGCGTTTTCCTCAGACATCGGTGGTCGCCTTTGACATTGACCCCATTGCCAGGGAGCTTTGCCAGCTCAACGCGGCAGCTAACGGCAGGAGTAATCAGGTTAGCATTCAAGGGGCGGCGACTCCTTCCGATGTAGCCGATCTTTGTCGTGGCCGGCGTACTCTCATCGTCTGCGACTGCGAAGGTTATGAACTGGACCTTTTCCCAGCCATTCCAACTGCTGACTTGTTGCAGTCTGATCTTCTCATCGAAACCCACGACTTCATTCACCAAGGTGTGCATGAATTGCTTCTGCAGCGCTTCGCTGCCACTCATGAGGTGCATGAGTTCCACAGCATTGACGACCGCCAGAAGGCCCGAACCTATCAAACGTCTTGGACCTCCGGCATGGACGAGGAACTCCGCGAACTTGTCTTCGCCGAGGGGCGGCCGGTGATCATGCGCTGGCTGCTTTTGATTTCTCGCTCGGGTCCGAAACACGCCAATACCGCAGCCTCCTCCATTTCCAATTCATGAAGTGCATTGTTTGGAACCTGATACGCCGCTTCTGGTTTGACCTCGTCGGGAAACGTTTCAGCACTGCCTAAAACTGGCACTGGCTGGCTAGCCATATGGATAGGTGCTGACGATCGCTAACTCTTGCAAAAGACTAGCTTTCAGGCCAGACTGGAACAGTTAGCCGATCATCAGTGATTAAATTGCCGTGATCCCCATCCTGAGTCCGGAACGAATCCAATGAGCGCCATCCTCCATTCAATTCCATTTCTTGGCCGCATGTTTAAATGGCTTGGCCAACTTCCCAAGAGATGGCATGCCCGTTCTGTCGATCCTAATCGCCACCTCAAAAAAATCCTCGGGCGGTTGGACAACCTTTCAGTTGTTCAAATCGGCGCCAACGACGGAATGGCTGGCGATCCGATTTGTTCGCTCATCAAGTCTCATCCGACATGGAATGCGCTGCTTGTGGAACCAGTTCCGGAACTTTTTCAGCGGCTCACGCAAACTTATCAAGGTTTTACTAACGTCCGCTTTGAAAATTTGGCGATTTCTGATCAAGCAGGCTCCAGTCAGTTTTTCATGGTCCATCCTTCTGCTTTACGAGCGATACCTGACCTGCCTCCATGGTGGGATCAGTTGGGTTCATTTGAGCGAAATCACATCCTCAAGCATTTCGGCCCCATTATTGAACCCTACATCTCTGAGATCACCATATCTACCCTGCCTCTCGCCGATGTTCTCGCCCGCAACCAAATTACCTGCATCGATCTTCTCCATATCGACACCGAGGGCTTTGATTGGCACATCCTCCGCCAACTCGACCTCTCCCGGTTCAGACCCAAGGTAATCCTTTTCGAATACAGACACCTTTCCGAGGTGGAGCACTCGGCGGCGCTGGCTTTTCTGCAGCCATCCTACCGGATCACTGATCTTGATGTCACCGGTGAATACCTTTGTGAGCGGTTGGATGACATCTAATCAGCCATTAGGCCTGAGCCAATTTTGAAAGTTCACCTGCTTAGTTCTTATTCTGTTCCTGGAGAGTTATCAGTCCCCGAATGGTTGCAGCATCATAGCCATCCTCAAGGACATGCGCTGACTGATGATCCCGCCGCAGCGGATCTCATCCTTTTCGCGGAAGTGTATGAGGGGTTGGATCCCTATTTTTTTGATGTCGTGAGTCATCCGACATTCCGGCGATTTCCAGACAAGTGTGTGCTCTATCACATTAACGACACCACAGAGACTCTATGCCGGACTGTTTCGCCCTCGGTCGAGTCCACTCATCTCAATGCCCGCTGCCGCCGCTCATTCTCTTATGTGGTG
>Ga0114968_10003568_pt1 | contig 11646 bp, 7 predicted proteins | sample M_130807_EF_Meta_FD_87020 | JGI IMG/M metagenome (GOLD analysis project Ga0114968, IMG submission 87020) | Freshwater microbial communities from Lake Montjoie, Canada to study carbon cycling - M_130807_EF_MetaG | ecosystem: Environmental > Aquatic > Freshwater > Lake | place: Lake Montjoie... | reverse complement strand
TTTTTTTTTATTTTTTTATATTTTTTAATTTATTTTAAGTGATTTATATTTTTTTTTTTTTATATTATTTTACTTTATGATTTACTCCAAAAAAAACAATACAAATAATATTCCTAATGATTTTAATTGGAAAGTATATTTAGATTTAAACACTGATTTACCTCGTAATTATAAATTAAAAGATTGCATAAAACATTACTTAACTTATGGTCAATATGAAAACAGAATTTACAAAAACACAGAACCTCTTCATGATTTTGATGATTTAGTATATATAAGTAAACCAGATGATAGTATAATTAATACAGATAGTACAAGTAGTACAAGTAAACCAGATGATAGTATAATTAATACAGATAGTACAAGTAGTACAAGTAAACCAGATGATAGTATAATTAATACAGATAGTACAAGTAGTACAAGTAATATTCCTAATGATTTTAATTGGAAAGTATATTTAGAATTAAACGCTGATTTGCCTCGTAATTATAAATTAACAGATTGTTTAAAACATTACTTAACTTATGGTCAATATGAAAAAAGAAATTACAAAAAATTAGAAGCACCTAAAGATTTTGATTGGATTGTGTATTTAGAAAAAAATATAGATTTGCCAAGATATTTTAGTGAACAACAATGTATACAACATTATTTTAGGTTTGGTCAATATGAAAATAGGATTTTTAAAAAATTTATCGGGTTAGACACTTTAATTTACAAAGATAATAATTTTATTAACGCTTGTATTTTTAATATTATATTGGAATATATTAAACTTACATTAAATTTACCAATTTCATGGAATACAATAGTGAAAAATCATGAAAAAATTAATAATATTATTGAAAATTATTCAAACATTTATGAAAATTTAAATAAAAAAATATATTTGATTTCAAATGAATCAAAAAACGATATGATTAAAACAAATCTAAATGAAGATATGACTTTAATTATAGACACAAATCATATAAATCAATTGGCTAATTTTAAAAAGGTTGAATATAATTATTTAATCAATTCTTTAATTAATATTTATGATTCGTTTATATTTATTTTAGATTTACCCGAAAATCACGGGGGTGGTACAAAAGAATTTATCAATAATATTTATTTTAAATATTCTAAACACAATAATTTCCTATTTTTGCTACCTAATAAAAATGATGATAATTTGTATAATATTTATATTTCTGATATGAAAATAGTAGAGTTAAATGTTTCACAAATTATTAATGTAATTAATTTGATTAATGAAAAAATAGACAAAATTTTTTGTAATCACATTTTATTCTTTTCAAATGATTTACTTAAATTTATATTTTCCCTGAAAAATAACATTAAAAAAACTATTATCACTCATGACCATTTTTTATTAACAAATAATTTGCCTCAAACTACAATAGATTTTATCTATAATTTTATATCAGAAGATGAGGAAGATGAAGATGAAGATGAAGAATGTCAAAATATAAATTATATTCGACATAATGATTATATTTTCGACTCAGTTGATACAATTATTTCACAAAATATTAAAAATATTTATTTAATTAAACAGAAATATCTTCACAAATTAATTATTTCAGATTTACCTGATTTTTATTCAAGTGATGAAAAATTTATAACTAGTAATAATACAATCAATATATTATTCATAGGAGGTTTACATAGTTTAAAAGGTGGTGATTTTGTTGAATTTTTAATTAGAGATTATTATAAAGATACTAATATAAATTATCTTGTTCTTGGTGCATTGAGTAATTTTAAAAATAAACATACTCACTTATATAGTAATATTGATGAATTTAATAAATTATTGATTAATTTTAAACCTAATTTAATAGTTGAAACTTCTGTGTGGCCTGAAACATATTCTTATACATTGACTTTATCTATGCTAACACAATTGCCAATTTTGATTTTAAAAAAACCTTTTCACTCTGTAATTGAAGAACGTGTAAAAGACTACAATAATGTATTTTTTTATTCTTCTTTAAGAGAACTGAATACTCTAATACATAGTAAAAAACAGGACTTTTTTTATAGTATAAAACCAATAGTTTACTTCAATATGTACTGGGACAATTATTTTAATTATCAATATAATCAAATTAAAGTAATTAGTGATCAATTTAATGATCATTACATATTAAATTCAATGTATAAAAAAAATGTTGTATTTATTACCTCTAAAATACACGTATCTAATGTAGAATTAAGTTATTCAAATTCAAGAAGTATATATACGAATGAAGAACGTTTAAATCAAACAATCATTACTATAAATAGTATAAAAAAATATATACCTGATGTTTTTATTGTATTATTTGACAATTCAACTTTTAACAATATAGATTTTAATATTTTAAAAAATAGTGTTGATTATTTTATAAATCCTTATTATGATAAAGGGTTTTTAGATTATTTTACAAATAAATGTAAGTACAAATGTTTAGCTGAATTATCTCAATTGATTTACGCTTATTATTATTTTTTTAAACATTTAAATTTTACAAGGATTAATAATTTTTTTAAAATATCTGGAAGATATTATATAAATGACAATTTTGATTTTACTACTTATGAAAACGATAATTTAATATTTAAAAAAAATCAAAAGGTTATTGATAGAAGATATTTGTATACATCATTTTATAAATTACCAAACCATTTTTTACCTGAATTTTTTAATACGTTACTAGATATTTATTACAATAAACAAAATTATTTCAATAAAGATCTTGAGGTTATTTTTTCTGAAAAATTTGAAAAATATACTACTTTAGTTGATACATTAGGTATTACACAAATTTTTTCATGTTGGAATTTTACCGACATAATATAAGTATTTATAATAAATAGGAATTCAATAGGTATTCAATAGGTATTCAATAGGTATTCAATAGGTATTCAATAGGTATTCAATAGGAATTCAATAGGTATTCAATAGGTATTCAATAGGAATTCAATAGGTATTCAATAGGAATTCAATAGGTATTCAATAGGTATTCAATAGGAATTCAATTCTATTTTCTTCATATCAAGTTTTTCAAACTTTCTATCAAATCCATCTCTATATTCCAACCTAGTGCTTTTAGTTTTGCATTGCTTATGTAATAACGTTGATCATTAAAAGGTCTATCTTCGATGTATTCGATCCATTTTTCGTAATCAGTTGTATTTTTAATTATTTTGATGAGTATTTTTGATATATCTAGCACCGAATATTCCATTCCTTCGTCGCAACCTATATTATAAATTTCTCCTATTTCACCTTTTTCTAATATGCATTCAAATGCTTTTGATGTATCATTTGCATGCATAAATGCTCTTACTGATGTTCCGTTGCCTTGAATAGTAACTTTTTTATTTTCTTTCAATAATTTGATAAATCTTGGTATTAATTTTTCTGGGTATTGATTTGGTCCATAAACGTTATTTCCTCTTGTAATTATTATCGGCATTTTATATGAATGACAATAGGATTGAGCTATTAATTCGGCACCTGCTTTTGTTGCCGCGTAAGGATTTGTTGGACATAAAATAGAATGTTCTGTTTTATGTGTCTCGTCTACTGTATTCATGGATTCACCATAAACTTCGTCCGTAGATACATGAATAAATTTTTTAATGCGATTATAATTTCTTGTACACTCTAATAAAACATGAGTTCCTAATATATTGTCTTTTGTGAAGACAAGTGAATCATCAAACGAACGTTGTACATGAGATTGTGCCGCAAAATGTATTATATGTGTAATTTGATGTTCATAAAGGGTTTTGGTAACTATTTTTTCATCACATAAATTACCTTCTACCAAAAAATAATTGGTGTTTTTTCTTATATCTTGGTTGATATTGTTTTTATTGGCACAATAATACATCGCATCTAAGTTTACTAATTTAGTTATTTTTTGTTTTGGAAAATAATAATTAATAAAATTACTACCAATAAACCCACACCCACCTGTTACTAAAAGATTAATTTCTTCTTTGGCATTTTTGCTATTTTTTATTAGTGTTTCTTTGTATTCAATGAGACATTCTCTCACACTTTCGCGAATATTTTTAATTTTTGGAAGAGAAGTTGGATGAGAATATGAATATAATGTTTCTAATTTAGTAGTTTCCAAAAAGTTGTTTGACCTATCCGCGGCTAAAATTTTACGTTGTTCTTCTTGGGTGAAATTTTTCCATACAAATGTCGGGTCTACTATTTCTTTATACATTTGTAGGATTTCATTATGACTTATTAGTCCTGGATTTGTCAAATTGATTGTACCGGTTACTTTATTTTTCATCATATCTAAAACATAAGGAAGTAATTCTGGGAGGACTGTCATAGAGTTGGGAACGGAGCATACTTTTTCATAATTTACTATTTTTGTTATGAAATTTCTTGGATTTTTATTACCTGTAATAGGCATACGAATTCGTAAATTTAATACTTGGTCTTCATATAAATGCATTAATCTATCGGTAAATCCCTTAACAACTGAGTAAGATGAACCAAAAAAATTAGGGAGCGAGTTTTCCGTGAATCCATTTTCTTCTTTACCAAATGGATGTGTTTCATCGAATTTAAAAATGCAACCTGTTCCTAAATAGGTATAATGAATATTGTGTTTATTGCAAATATTGGCGAGGAGAAGAGGAGAAAAAAGATTGTCGCGAACATTTTCTACTAATTTGCCTTCTTGTTCTAAATAATCGATTGTAGTGTAGATTTTATTATCTATTTTTCCGTGAGTGCGTCCTATAAAAGATACTACATGGGTAGGTGAGTATTTGGTTATTTCATCTGATAGAGTATTTTCGTTGTCTGTACGCGATTCACCTTCCATGTAGTCGATAAGATTATTTTTTAGAATTTCTAGGAATTGGGAACCAATCCAACCTTTTGAACCGTAAACTAAAACTTTCATTTTTGTTGACGTTTATGTTTATAATGAAAGATTTTATTTTCAAGATTTTATTGTATTTTAATAATATTTCGATAATATAATATAATTATTTATGAGTAGAAATACTGAATCAAATATTATAGCAAATTTTAGTAAAACCGATTTTAATATGAATGTCATAGATATTATAACTAACCAACAACGAGAAAAACTAGGTGAAAGAGATTTAAAAAATTTATTTACAACATTAGATATAACAAATGTAAGGAATTTTTTTGAGGAATACAATTTGGCAAATGAAAAAGATAAAAAAAAATATAAAAAAATAGTTATTGATAAATTGTCAAAAATTTTAAAGATGTTAAAATTAAAAAAAACACAACTTGAAAAATATTATGAAATCTTATTTGCAGATTATGAAAAATTATTTGATTGTTGTATTAAACCAATTGTGCCAAAAATTACCAAAAATCCTCTCGATCAAGATACTATAAATATTTTAAAATATAATTTGGATTTATTTAAATATGAACTAGGTGAAAAAGATTTACAAAATATTATTGCATTTGAAAACATACATCAATATTATATTTTTTTAATGATTATATTAGCCGGTGATCCGTTGCATGATTATACTCAAAATAGATTAACCCAATTCAGAAATGAAAGAGGTGTTCAAAATCTTCGTTCGAATTATTCAAATATAGCAGTAACTTTATTCGAAGAATATAAACAATGTCTCAATGGAATTGAGAAGTTGCCTTTAGTAGGTGAAATAAAAGATTTAATAGTTAGTCAAAACAATATTGAGGAAGGACTTATGAATAAATTATTAAATTTTAATATTAATGAACAAAATGAACAAAACAATCCTCGGGTTGATAGTCTAGATATTTATAAAAAAATAAAAGATTTTTTGGAAGTTAAAAAACAGATGGGACGCACCTATCGATTTGCATCAGTTAATAGTGTTTCTAGAATACATGCTGATGATCGTGAACCCAGTATTCTTGATAATAGGAATATTTATCATACACATTTTATACAACAGTCCATGAATAAGACACAATATTGTCTCCCATCAACTATGATAGATGGTTGTAAGGGATGTTGTGATGATTTTTCAAAAGTTTATAACTATAATAAAAGTACAGAATCAGACAGAGAAAATATAGGTGTTGAAATTGGTAATATTAACATTAAATTTACATATATGTATGCAGAAGTTAATTATTTAACTATTAAAAGTGTAATAAATAAGAAAACGAATCAAAATAATGAAGAAATTTATAATTATGCAATTACGATTTCTAGAGTGAATAATTTATTAGATTTTAATTTGACAGATCCATTTACTTTTGAAAGGGAAATTTATCCTAATGTTGATGATATTACTGTTTCCAAAATGTTTAGTAAATATAGAGATAACAATGGTGATATTTATGGTATAGTTTTACAAAATAATAATTTAATGTCTAATCTTAATGCTCATAAATATACTGAAAAAATGTTATGTGATTTTTTACAAGGAGCAGCGTGTTATTTCAAATGGGGTGGTTATGGTGGAAAAGAGGAAAGAATCATAAAATATTTTCCAGAAGATAATAATATTTTTAAATATTCTGACGAAAAAATAATTTTGGAAAATCTTACCAATATATCTCAACAAGATTACAATGGTAATTGTATTAGAGTAACAGAGCATACGGATCGTCCGGCTGCTATATTATGCCATTTTATTTTGCAATCTGGGTTTATAAATATTAATGACTTTGCACATGCGGCTTATCTGGGTGATTCAAATGGATTTTTGTCAAATAAAGATGGAATTATAGTTGAAACTTTAAATATTGTTGTAGAAGAACACTCACATAAAAAGCAAAGTCATCGTTATAAACGTGGAGGGGGATTTTTAAAAAATAAAAATTATGAGACCTATATTAATAATGATAATGATAATGATAATGATAATCGTGCCAGTCTTGAAGACGATGATGTAGTTATTCTTTTTAAATATGGAGAGGAAAAAAATGATATTATAATTTTTGCAGATGAATTGCCAAATAATGATACAATTCGATGGGCTTCTTGTTTCAATTATAATCAAGAACAAATACACCAAATTAATTTTATAACTATTTTGGTAATTTTGAATTTACATGAAGATGAATTGGATGAAAATGAAAAACAATTTGTAGATTTATTAAAATTAGAAGAAAATAAAATACATGATGTTAATAACATATATTATAAAAGATATAAACACTTTTTTGAGAGTATCAAATATTTTAAAACAAACCCCCAATTATTTGCAAATTTATTTACTACTTCTATATCTGTTGAAGTCGTATTGGAAAAATTAGTTTCTGCCTCTGCAGGATTTGAAAAATCTCTAATAAAGAAAAAAAAAGAAGGATCTGTTTGTAATGATGATTCTTCTTTTAGTTCTAATCTATCTTCTTCTGACTCCGGTAAAGATTCAATAATAGATTCAAGGGAAGGTTCCCCTTTATTAGTTCCGCTAAAATCATCTTCTCCTATACCTGAAAAAAACTTTTCTCTAAGAGAATCCTGGGAAACAGGAAAAACGGCAAAAACGGCAACATTAAGTGATTCATCTACGGAAGGTGGAAATAGACTCAGTAAAAAAAAGGAGATAAAAAAACAGAAAAAAACACACAAAAAAAAGAATAAGAATAAGAAAACAAAAAAGAAGGTGAATAAAAAAAGACATACAGCACACAGGAAAACTCATAAAAAAAAATATGTGAAATCCAAACATCATAAGACTTATAAATATTAGTTGTATTTACTTGTCTGTTCAGGTTAGTTTATTGCGATATGCTGTAATTTTCCAAAACCATGGTTCATCATAAATTACTTTGATATCTTTACCATTTAATAATCTTTCACGAGCTATGAGACCATTACCATGTTCGTACCATTTATTAAAATGGATAAAGGCACATCTGTTTTTCTGGTTTTTAGTTTTGGGATTAGTATTTTTTATATCTATGCGTTTTATTTTCAAGATTTTATTGTATTTAGTGGGAAACAAAAATTAACGATAATATAACATTTTTGGATTTATGAATAATTTAAAACCATTATTATACAAAGCTATATTCAAAGGAACATGTTCACATATAGATTGTCCTATATAACCACTATTTGATTTCCAATATATATCCATTTCTTCATCTTTATACCCATCTGGAAATTTATAACATTTATTTTTAATTAATTCCATTGTTTTTTCATCAATACTATTATTTTTAATTACTACTCTATAAAAGTGTTTAAGGTCTTCATTCACAGCAAAATAATATCTATATTTTCTAAATATATCTTTTTTATAAATTCCAATACCATTAAATGCAGAATATACAGGTATTAATTCATTTGATGTAAAATTATAATTATTAGGTAAATTCCAAAATGTTTCACCTATTATTTCTGGACCAAATAAAAAATCATCCGTTCTTAATGCACAATAATCATAATGAGGATTCGAGTTACCAAAAATAACATCCCAATTATCTTTTCTATTAAAACTATCTATTATTCCATTTATTTCCCAACCATTTGAATCTAAATCAATTATAATCAAATAATTAAAACTATCATATTCAGGTTTATTAATTTCATCAATCAATTTATTTCTAGCGTTTGAAATATGTTCACTGCGACATGGATGATTACTACCTGTAATTTCAGTATAAGTCCATAGTTTATTATTTTCTCTTAATTGAAGACCATCAATATCTTCACTAATTATTTTAATATTTTCATTTGATGAATATAAGTTTAATACATCCTTAGTATCATCTGTAGAATTATTTTCATATATAACAATTTTATATTTCAAAAAATTTTTTCCAGTATTTATAGCGTGATCAATGTTTGATTTTAATTTAAATCCAATATTTTTTACAACTCCACAAATTATGACATTTTGAGTAATCATACTTTCTTATTAATTATTGATTTTAATAACTCTATGTTGTTTTCTTTATATATTTTTATGATTGTGTGCTGCCTTAATTCTCCAAAACCATGGTTCGTCATAAATTACTTTGATATCTTTTCCGTTCAATAATCTTTCTCTGGCTATGAGACCATTTCCATATTCAAACCATTTATTAAAATGAATAAATGCACACCTGTTTTTTATATCTATGCGTTTTATTATTCCTAATTTTAATTCATCTAATACATTTCGTATATCTTTTTCTGTAATAGTTGAATTTATTCTTGGAATACATAAACTTGGTTGATTTATTGCTGTTGATGGCGGTATTGAAGTTGATTGTTGCGTTTTGGATTATTGTCTTTTGTTGTTCGATTTATTTGTTTGAATTTTATTCAATTTTATTTTTTTTGGGTTTTTGGGTTTTTGTAAAAAAAAATGAAATAATTTTTTAATTTTATTATATTGGCAATAAAAATTACATTTTAAAATTTTAAATATTAATGGCAAATATGGCAAGTATGGCAAGTATGGCACATTCAATTAAAAAATTATCTTCAGAACAAATTTCTGAATTAGAAAAATTTATTAAAAATAGGACATCAGGTCATTTATGTATGTCCTATAATAATATATATGAACTTAAAAAAGTATATGACAAAATTAAAGATGAGGTTATTGGGACTTATTGTATATTTGCATGCGAATCATTTTATTCTTATGCATTGTATAAGTCTATTAGTGGAACATTTTATGTGATGAGGGTTTTTATGCAAGACGTTAAAGAATATGAGAAATTCCCTGATTTTATAGGTAGGGTTACTATATAATTTTATATAATTTATATGTTGACTTATTTTAAATAAGTAATCAAAAAAAAATGAGAAAATTTTTTGAAATTTTTTAATTTGTATTTGTTATTGTTATTGGTGGGATTTAAAATTTAAACTTTTAAAAATGGAGAATTTTGACATGTATATTGAAAAGAGTGGTATGGATAAAAAGGATTATCAAAGAGAAGGGGTTCAATGGTTACTTGAAAATGAAACAAGGGTTTCTACACCTTGCGGAGTTGGTATTAGAGGGGGGTTTGTTGCAGATGAGATGGGTCTTGGTAAAACTATTATGATGATTGGTTTGTGTGTTGCAAATTTCAGGAAGAAAACCTTGATTGTAGTACCACCCGTTTTAATTGATCAGTGGTTTCGTCAAATTTATAAAACAACTGGTCATAAATGCGTGGTATTTCATGGTAGGAATAAAAAAAAATTGGTTAGTTATGATGTGTTGATTTTGCAACAAATATTTGAACAATCTGTAATTGTTTTATGTAGTTATGATGCTATTTCAGTGAAATTAAATAAAAAAAATAAAAAAAATAAAAAAAATAAAACAAATATAAATACTACTATTAATAGTGAAGATTCAAATTCTTTGGGCGTTTTGCATAATATTATATGGGGTCGCGTGATTTTTGATGAGGCACATCATTTACGTAATAAAAATACGGGGCGATTTCTTGGTGCAAAATTATTGCGTAGTGAAATTAAATGGTTGGTTTCAGGAACACCCATACAAAATAAAAAACAAGATTTTTATGCTTTGTGTTCTTTGATTAATTTGCCTGCATCTTACTACACTGATTCTTCTAATTATACTGAAATTGGTGCACAATTTATTTTAAAAAGAACCAAAAAACTAGTGGGTATTCAATTAGGAGATGCTATTGAAAATAAAAATATTGTGGTATGGAAGAATCGCGCAGAGGAAATGTTGGCCAAAGAGATTCATTCTGCATTTGCATTTAGTAATATTAGGTTGAATGAGTGGCGCGATGTTTCTATTGATTCTAGTAACGAAAAGAACAATTTCAAAAAAAATAAGAATTATGATAGTCATCAATTTATTGATGGTATGTTAGATCATGGTTATGGGAAATTGCCGATCTTATTACGTGCTAGACAATCTTGTATATATCCAAAAATGATGCAAGACAAAATTGAACTTTTTAAAAAGATTGGTATCATTAAAGAAGGATATGGCGATGGTAAGGGAAGAGGTGATGGGGGTATTTATGAAGAAGCCATGAAACATACTAGTAAATTGGATTCGGTTATTGGGGCTATTATGGAACGCAAAGATAATGGAAATGGAAAACTAGTATTTTGTCATTTTAAAGAAGAAATGAAAGTTATTGCTGAACGGTTGCGAAATAATTGTGGCGATGGGTTTGCTATAGGTATTTTAGATGGGAAAACTAGTGGAGGTGCTAGAATGAAATTATTGTCTGAACCTAAAGATGTTTTAATTATGCAAATTCAAACTGGTTGTGAAGGGTTGAATTTGCAAGAGAATTATAATGAGATATATTTTGTTAGTCCACATTGGAATCCTTATGTTGAAGAACAAGCTATTGCTAGATGTCACCGTCTTGGACAAATGAAACCGGTATTTGTTTGGCGATTTGAAATGGACAAATTTAGTGGAGACACTTGTGATGGTATTGCGGTGCCAACAAAGAATTTAGAGGAGTATGTTACTGATGTTCAAAATGACAAAAGAATTTTAGTTAGTAATATTATTGAATAATTGTCTATGTTTTAAAATTTAATTTATTGTAATTATATAAGTTTTTTGTTTTTTTTATTCTTGGTCTTCTTGGTCTTCTTGGTCTTCTTGGTCTTCTTGGTCTTCTTGGTCTTCTTGGTCTTCTTGGTCTTCTTGGTCTTCTTGGTCTTCTTGGTCTTCTTGGTCTTCTTGGTCTTCTTG
>Ga0114968_10003566_pt1 | contig 11650 bp, 9 predicted proteins | sample M_130807_EF_Meta_FD_87020 | JGI IMG/M metagenome (GOLD analysis project Ga0114968, IMG submission 87020) | Freshwater microbial communities from Lake Montjoie, Canada to study carbon cycling - M_130807_EF_MetaG | ecosystem: Environmental > Aquatic > Freshwater > Lake | place: Lake Montjoie... | reverse complement strand
CTGCGGTTGGACAGCACCCCGACGAGCCCACGGCAAGAGGAACAATACGTGGCGGCATCCGCGGCCGTCAGTGACGGCTGTCTCACGCTGTCTGCCTCCCTTGCCCGCAACGTGGGCACAGACAACACCGTTCAAGACATGGACATCCTGCGGGCAGTGCTGGGTGACGATTCACTCAACTGGTTCGGTGCCTCCTACGGCACCTACCTCGGCACTCGGTACATCCAACGATTCCCGACTCACGTGGGCCGCATGGTGCTCGACGGGGTCGTTGATCCCGGTCTTGACGCCATGGGGCTGTCGTACGGCCAGTCCATCGCGTTTCAACGCGCGGTCGAGCGTTTCGCCGCCGACTGCGCCACGTTGCGGAACTGCCCCTACCGGGGCAGTGCTGCCGCAGTGGTCGGCTCGATCAACACCTTGCTCGCTCGCCTCGACAAGCACCCCATGGCAACGCGCGGCACGCGGCCACTGGTGCAAGCCGAGGCACTCAACGCCGTGATCTACGCGATGTACGCGCCATTCCTGTGGCCCGACCTTCGCCGCGCGCTCGCATCGGCAGCGCGACGTGACGGTACGCCGTTGCAGCGCATGGCCGCAGACGCCAATGATCAGACGGGTCCGGACACGTACGGGTCCAATGGCGCATCGGCATTCCCGGCGATCGGTTGCTGGGATCAGCCGGCCCCGCCCGGGCCTGACGGGCTTCGCGTAGCCGCACGCACCTGGGCCACGACAGCCACGGTCCCTGAGATAGCTCGGGCGCTGGCGTGGGGCAACGCCTCCTGCGCACTGTGGTTCGGGCACTCGCCGGTACTTCCCGGGCCTGCCACCTCAACTACTACCGCGCCGATCCTGCTCATCGGAACGACCTTCGATCCCGCAACTCCTTACTGGTGGGCGCGCGACGTCCATGAGCAAATGCCCACGTCCACGCTGCTGACGTACGACGGCGATGGTCACACAGCCTTCGGAAGTGGCAGCACATGTATCGACCGCGCCGTGACGGCGTACCTCGTCCGCGGTGTCATGCCGGCACCCGACACCGTGTGCCGCTGACAATCGACTTAGGCGTCGTCGTCCTTGCGTCCGTCGTCACCGAGGCTGGCAAGGAACTGCTCGACCTGAGCGGCAATGTCCTCTCCACTCACAACGCTGTCGGCAAGTGACATATCGGCCATGGGCAGTTCGTTGCTGGCGCCTTCGTTGACGGCGGCGAGGTGGTCGTACTGCTGCTCCAACGCAGCAACCACCGTGGCGAACTCGTCATTGCCTTCGAGTTGTTGGGCGACCTCGCGCTCGGCCTGTGCTGCCATGGGCTCAAGGCCAGATGACGGAAGCAGGAGACCGGCGACCTGTCCGATGCCTTGCAGAAGTGTGGTGGCGGCACGCGGATAGTCAAACTGCACCAGGTAATGCGGCACCTGCGCGGTGATGCCCATGGACGCAATCCCACGCTGACCTAGGTGCAGCTCCAGCATCGCGCCCACATGACCGGGGACCTCGATCTCGCCCACCACGGGGGTGAAGCCGGACAGGAGCGAGGGGTCGCTGCCGTGAACCGTGATGCCCATCGGCCTGGTGTGCGGGATCGGCCAGGGAATCGCCGACAGGCCCACGGCCAGACGTACATCGAACATCTCCACCAGCAGATCAACTGCGGCGAGGAATCGCTGCCATTGATAGTCCGGTTCAGGTCCTGCAAGCAGCAGAAAACTGCGGCCGGACAGGTCAGTGATCTGATGCAGCGCCAGAGTGGGGATGTCGACGCTGGCGAAGTGGTCGCGCACGTAGGACATGCGAGGTCGACGGGCCCGGTAATCGAGGAGTTCATCTGAATCGAAGGTCGCTACCAACTCGTGCTGCAGGTTCTGCAGGAGGTGATCGGCAGTGATGCGCACGCCACCGCCTGCATCAACAAAGCCCGCGAAGGCATGCAGCAGGATCGGCTGCTCGTTGAAGGTCACGTCGCGATGGACGTTGAACAGTTCTTGCGCCGGTCTCATCAGTCCTCCTGCCCCACAGTCTCTCAGCACGAGAACAGTCCTGGATTACGCAGGCTTCCTGCGTTCGCGCGTGGCGAAATCGATTCAGGAGTCAGCTTTCTTGCGGGGAGCGCGCTTGGGGGCCGCCGGTGCGGTCGTGTCTTCGGTTGGGGTCTCGGCGGACGTCGTCGGGGTCGGCCAGCGATCTGCACCGTCTGCCGGCCACGCTTCGACGGGCGCCCACAGGTCCGTCGTGGGTTCGACCTGCTGCTGCATGCGACGCCAGAGCACAAACGCGCCCACGCCGATTCCGCCAAGGAGCAGGAACACCAGGACCTTTTTCATACCCGGAATCTACCTCCACTCAGGGACGGATGAGTCGCGAAGCTTGTTTGAGGTACTCGACGAACCGCTCCGTGACCGCCGAGCTGCTCAAAAAGGTGTCTCGGCCATCCTGCGGCAGGGAGAGCGCGTACTCGCATACCTGTGCCCAGGCCATGCCCACCGCCTTGGTCAGCGCGGTCGCCACCGTGGCCGAGATCGCCGATCCCACGATGAATCCGCCAGGCAGGAATCGGAGCAGCGTCGTGACCGCGTACTTGCCGGCCATCGTCGCTCCCCCGGTCAGGATGACTGATCCTGCCGCGGCAAGGGCCTTGGACCGGTTGGGTGGCAAGCCGTAGGCAGCCGTGATGCGGGAGATCATGGTGATCTGGTTGGGCACCAAAAGCGCCGCGTCAGCGATCGGGATCGGAGCCGCGCCAATGCCAGCCGCGATGGCGGCGGCTTGGGTCACGATCCGACTCACCGCTTTTTTTTTGCGTTCCATGTCGAGCATCTGCGCAGCGGTCAGAGCAGACTCAGCAACTTCTGGGATCACCTCGTAGGTGTCGTCCAGAAGGGTTCGCAGTCCGATGACCGGTGTGCGAGAGAATGGATCTTCCAGGGCATTCGTCAGGATCGCCCGCCCGCGGGGAGAAAGCGGCAGATCCAGCGACGCGATGTAGTCGGCGAACTCCAGCGCCTCAGGGTGGATCACGCCATCGCGACTGGGTACCTGGGTGATCACCATGATCACGGGCACACCTAGTTCGGCGATCTTGCGGACGAACTGCTGCTGGGCATTTTCGAAGCGTCGATCAGACCAGCGCACGAGATACCAAGCGGCATGGATGCGCTGGTCGTCGGGTCGTTGCTCGTTGATGACATTGGTGAGCCCCTGCAGGATCGCGTCACCCGATGTTCCCGTCTCAAATCCCTCCGAGTCGTATAGACCCAGGAAACCGTCGGGATGCCGGTAGTAGTCCAACCCGCGCGTGACCGGACGGCCCACGCCAGTGAGGGCCACGTTCTGACCGAAAATCGCATTGACCAAGGTGGACTTGCCCACACCAGTCTTTCCGAACACCGCGAGGTTGAAGCAGCCCAACTGGCTGAAAGCCTCACGCAACTTCTCCTCGAACAGGCTCTCGACCTGAGGCCGGGTCAGGTCCGGCACATTCTCCGTCACAGCCCCACGGTACGCCGTCAGCCGGCGGGTTACCGTTGTGTGGTGGCTGCCCCTTCCCAACGTCGTGCCGCGGGAGTTCTCATCCTGCTTGGCGCGCTCCTTGTGCTGGTGGCAGGACTGTGGGTCGGGTGGTCAGCGTTGCGCAGCAGCACGCTGGGCCCGCGCCTCGGGGGCCCCGTCGTCGTTCCTGAGCAATTCCGGGCAATCATCGCTAAGGAAGCCGCACGGTGCCCTCGAGTACCGGCTTCGATCCTCGCGGCACAGCTGGCCGCCGAAAGCGGCTGGGACACGCAGGCCGTCTCGCCCGACGGGGCACGCGGGATTGCACAGTTCATGCCCCGGGTGTGGCGCCAGTACGGAGTCGACGGCAACGGCGATGGCAAGAAGAACGTGTGGGACCCCGAGGACGCGATCGCAGCAGCCGCCGAGCTCAACTGTCGAAACCTTGATCTCGTGGCCCGCGCGCCGGGCGACCCGCTACGCAATGCGCTTGCGGCCTACAACTCGGGATACGCGAACGTGCTCAAGTACGACGGCGTACCACCTTTTCCTGAGACGCAGGCGTACGTGGAACGCATTCTGGAGTCCGCCAAGACCGTTCAGATGTAGCACAAGGTCACGATGACGGAGCGGACGCCAATACACGTCGCAGCATCTCATCGGCATTGTCACTGCCGGACCCATTGACGTTCCAGGTCTTGATCTCGCGCATGACCGCTTCTCTCGCGCGTGCAACCTGCTCTGTCACCACACGCTTCTGCGCCCACACGAGCTCACGCTCGCGAAGTGCCCGCTCCATGCGCAGCAGCTGATCCGCCGTGATCGGCAGGTCGTAGGCCTGACTGACGAACCGCGGGATGTCTTCGCGATAGTCGTGCCCGCGCCGACCAAACGTCCCCGGGACAACTTCCATGGCATTGAGAAGGTCGATGGCGGTGAGCACGAAGGTCGTCCACGGCGCCCACTCTGCTGACCTAGGAACTCGCGGCGGACGCAGGTCAGCCGGTCCCAGCCACCACGGCCGACGCATCAACAGGTTGGTGCCGAACTTCGGGATCGGGTCGTCGTAATGGCTGACGAGCACATGCCTGATGACCTGCTGGCGATCAGCGGGCAGGTCGAGAAAGTCGCCGAAATTATCGAGTTCGATGAGCTTGCCTTGGGGATCGATCTTCTCGGGACTGATCCGCCAGTGATGGGCAAACTGCGTCGCCGATGGGGTGCCGACGTACAACGAGGAATGAATGAAGTCGCGCTCCATAGCCTCGACGGACCGATGCGCCCAGATGTCCTGCATGGTCAGGGCACCCAAACTCTCGCCGAAGGCTACGAGTCGCGGGCGCTTCGCGGGGTCCATGCCTCGCATATATCCGGAGATGGCATGCATGATCGATCTGTTCTGATCAACGGCCAAGCTCGTGCGGGTGAGCGACATGGATGATGGGAGAAGCGAATACTGCATCGTGACGATGGCGCAGTCCCCACGAGTCAGGTACTCCAACGATTCAGCCATCACGTAGTTGATGTAGCCCGAACCGGTGGGCGACACGAAGCACACGACCTTGCGTTCAAAGGCCTTGGTCCGGACCATTTCGTCAAGGAGAAGATCGACCCGATCCTCCATGAGCGACGCAGAATCGAGCCCGACAAAGAGGCGGATAGGATCGGCCACGGCCGGCTCACCCATGACAGTGCTGATCTCGTCCCGGGTCAGCGTCATGTTGACGAATCGTCGACCTTCGCGCGAGAGAGACTCAAAGGACACCGGGCTACCGGGACCGCCGGAAACCAGAGGCGATGTCGGCGGAGAGTCATACGCGGGTTCGACAGCAGCGGCACCGTTTTCCACGCGGCGCACCGCGTACTCATAGCCCGCGTACATGCCCGCCCCGAGAACTGCAAGCGACACCACGTGGCCGATGGGATTGGACACCACGTCGTAGGCCGGCGCGATGCGCGCGAGTCCTCGGGCAACACCGTGCGCGATCACACGCTCGCCTGCTTGCAGAGCCAGGACGCCGGTGCCCACGCCTATGGCGATGCCAACGGAGTTGCGGGTGGAGACGTCGGCGATCGTGGTGTCATGGGCTTCGGCGGCCTTGGTATGCACCCGGTGGATCTTCCATGCCGATATCGCGATACCCGCGGGAAGTGCCACAGGAATACGGGACACCCATCGGGTATGTGGCGCGGACTCCGCGAGTAGGTCGATCGTGCCGATTGCCGTCGACAATGCAGCTCCCACGGTCGCGACGCGCGCCGTGCCATGGGCCGCGGTGCGCAGGAGCCCACGGCGTGACTTCTCGGCCTCCTGAGGTGGGAGCGCGCGGGCCAGTCCATAGGCGGCCGCACCGACGACAACGTTGGTACCGACCGAGAACAGCAGGCGCGCCAACGCCGATGCATTGTCCGAGCGGCCACGGGTGAGGCCGCGCCCCACCGATTCGATGCCGCTCTGGGTAACCGTGACGGCCGAGAGCGTGACTGCCGAAATGAGGCCGGTGGCGATGGCCTGGTCGATGGTCTTGCGGGGCTGCAGACCTGGTTCGAACGACGATCCCACGGACGCGGCCGCCGCAAACATGGCGACCCGCTCCGGCAAGGTGCGATCGGGCCCCAAGGCACCCACCAGTCTCCCCAGTATCCCCATGGCCCAATCCTGTCATGCGGCCCGGCGCAGCCGAGCAATGTCAGCCACGCTCGCTACATTTCCCGCAAGGCCGCACACGGGTGCGGCCGTACCGCCCGCGCGTTGGGTCTCAAGGAGGCACCATGACCGTGATGTCGTCGGTCCTCATCCTCGTGGGAGTTCTCGCGGGACTCGCGGCCGGACTCCTCATCGGCCGCTACGTGAGCGGCCGCGAGAGCGCCGCAGCACTGGCCCAGACTCAGACCGACTCCACCGCACGCGAGGCGCAGGCACTCCAGGCCGCGTCCGACACCGCCACCCACCTGGCTCGCGCCGAGGGCGAACTTGCCGAGGCACGCGCCGAACGCGACGCCCTGCGACTGCAGCAGGCAGAGGCGCACACGATCGATGAGCGGTTGAAACCCCTCAAGGAAACGGTCGACTCTCTGCGCACGCAGGCGGTGCAGGCCAATCAAGAACGAGCCAAAGCCGATGAGGCCATCCGCGTGCAAATCGAGCATGTGCAACGCGGCTACGCCACCCTCGAAGGCGCCACTCGGCAGCTCGTGTCAGCGATGTCGAGCGCTTCCTCGCGAGGTCAATGGGGCGAGATGCAGCTGGAGACCTTGCTGTCCCATTCAGGATTGCTCGAAGGCATCCACTATCGCCGTCAGGACACCCGTGGCGGCGACGAGGGCGTCTCGCGCCCCGACATCGTTATTGCACTTCCCGGTGGCGCAGAAGTACTGGTCGATGCCAAATTCCCGTTCGACTCCTATTGGAAAGGCATCGAGGCAGCCGACTCCCCTGAAGCGGCAACGCACTTCCGCAAGCATGCCGAGGACGTCCTTGCGAGGGCCAAGGCGCTCAGCTCCAAGCGTTACTCCGACTCGTCCCGCAGTCCGGATTTCGTGGTCATGTTCTTGCCGCTTGAGTCCTTGCTGCAGGCTGCACTCGAGGCAAACGGCCTGTTGCTCGAGGAGACCTTCCAACGCAATGTCATCCTCGCGACGCCCACATCCATGCTCGCGATGCTGCGCACCATTGCCTTTGGCTACCAACGCAATGACCTGGCCGAGAACGCCGAGCGCATCCAAGAACTCGGTGCAGAGATGCTCCAGCGCCTCGGAAAACTCGTCGAGCATCTGGACAAGATGGGGCGCGGCCTGAAGTCAGCCGTCACCGGCTACAACGACTTCGTCGGGTCGTTCGAGCGACAGGCGATGGTCACTGCTCGACGGATGAATGAACTCGGGGTGGCCAGCGGCCGCGAACTCACTGCTCCCGCGGAACTTCACGAGACGATTCGCACTCCCACACTTACGGGAATGGGCGAACTCGAAGCCTGAGATTCGCAGCGGGCTGGGCGAATTAGGCGCTCGGACCGGATCCCAGTCCAGGCGCGGGGACCGTCAGGTCCGTCGTGTCGGGAGCTCCACCGGAGCCCAGCGCTGACTTCTTGAGCCAGTTTGCCCACGGGATATTCCAGAGCCCGCCCGGGCCATTGCCCGGCGCCACTGTCTGGCCACCGGTGTTGGTGTACACGACAACATCTCCCGGGATGGTGTTGTCGTAGATCCACTTGGCGTCCTTCTCGAACATGTTGGTGCAGCCGTGTGACCCGTTCCATTTGCCGATGCGGCCATACGCCCACGGGGCCGCGTGGATGAATTCACCGGTGGGTGTCAGTCGCGTGTTCCACGGGACATCGGTGAGGTTGTAAAACCTAGGGTCGAATATGTCTGCGCTACCGGTGAGCTCAAGGGATGCGCTCGTGTACGTGTGCTTGGGTTCCTTCTGACTGCTGATGACCTTGACGCCACCCGTCGTCTCCCAGTCCTTCTGGCCGAGCGAAACTCCGAATGACTTGACCTTGACGCCATCGATGAAAATCGCCATCCGGGCCTTCTTGCCGTCGACGCGAGCAATGAGCGAGCGCCCGGTCCGGAATGCATAGGTCTTGCGCAGTGTGGGCGCCCCTACGAGCGTGCTGCTGGACTTTCCTAGAACGGCGCCATCCATGGTCGAGGTGATGGTGATGATGGAGTTGCCGGGCCAGAAGTCGGCGGGCCGGAACATCGCCGTGCGGTCGTCCAACCAGCCCCATGCGCCAGCCACCGGGTGCACACCGCCGGCCACATCGGTCGAGGTGACCTTGAGGTGCCTCTCCACGACGGCCTTGTCAAGAATGGCGGTGCTGAACGTGAGCTTGGGCAACGTGCCCACGCCGAGTGCAGCGGTCGCCGGATTGACACCCAAGCCATTGGCAGCCGCAGTGAACGTTGCCTTGACAACGACCTTGGATCCTGCGATCGCACCGGGTTTGTCAGGATCGGGACCTTCGGCAGTTCCCGTCGACGGCACGCTTGCGGTGCCGGCACCGACACTGTTGACCGCGCGCAGCTGGATGGTGAACTGACGGCCCACCGGCAGGTTCACCAGCGGGCACGTGCCAGAGGTGCCGTTGCTGCACGTGAGCCAGTTCGCCCCGCCGTCGACGGTGGCTTGATAAGACGTGATGGGGCTCGATCCTGCAGTGGTCGGTGGGCTGTACGCGACCAGCAGTTGCCCTGCGAGTCCCCCCGTGCTGACCGAGGTGATCGTGGGCGCACCCGGAACGGTCGCGGAGTCCGCCATCGCCTGAGTGCCGCCAACCACACTGGCGAGGGCCATGGTGGCCATCACGGCCAGAATCGCCAGAGGTCGGATCGCCGCGCGCACCCGTCTAGGGTAAGTCACGGGAAAACGTGATCTTGACGCGTGTCCCACCCTCGGGGGAACCCCCGACTTCCCATGGGAGGCGTTATGCCGCACGGCGACCACCTTCATGTGACCGGCCTCACGAAAACCTTTGGTCGCCGCCGGCCCGTGCATGCCGTTCGGGACCTCACGTTCGAGGTCGCTTCGGGGCGCGTCACGGGCTTCCTGGGTCCCAACGGGTCTGGCAAGACCACGACCCTGCGTTGCCTGCTCGGCTTGGTCACCCCGACATCGGGTGCCACGTCCATCGGCGCCACCCCCTACCGGTCCCTGCACCACCCCCTGCATGTCGTGGGCGCCGCCTTGGAAGCCAGTGGCTTTCATCCGGCTCGATCGGCCCGCAATCACCTGCGGATCATTGCCGCGTCGGGACACATCCCTGACAGCAGAGTCGACGAGGTCCTCGGCATCGTCGGCCTGGCCGATGCGGCGGGACGACGCGTGGGCGGCTACTCCCTGGGCATGCGTCAACGGCTTGCACTTGCCGCGGCGCTGCTCGGCGATCCCGGCGTGCTGATTCTTGATGAGCCGGCCAACGGCCTCGATCCCGAAGGCATCGCGTGGCTGCGATCTTTTCTGCGCAACCTCGCGGCCGAGGGACGCACCATCCTCGTCAGCAGCCACGTCCTGTCGGAGGTGCAGCAGACTGTTGACGACGTCGTCGTCATCACGCACGGGCGACTCGTGCACGTGGGGCCTTTGCATGCACTCACGGCGGCAGCGGAAGTCCGGGTCCGCACCCCGCAGCGCGACGCACTGATGGCCGCTCTCGCGGACAAGTGCACCGCCCGAGTGGCCGATCACGATGCACTGACCATCACCGGGCTCACCCCCGCGGAAGTCGGTGCCATCGCTTTTCGGGCGGCCATCGAACTGCACGAGCTCAGTGCCATGACATCTGACCTTGAGGAAGCCTTTCTGGCTCTCACGTCCACGACTAACCACGGTGGTGCCGCATGATCGCGATGCTGAAAGCGGAATGGCGCAAAGCCTCAAGCACCAAGGTCATGTGGGGCCTCGTGGTCGCCGCGATCCTGTTCGCCTGCTTGAACGTGTCGCTCCTGATCCTGCTTCGCCCGTCAGCTGCCCGAGATCTGCCGTCGGGCGCACTGCTGACCAACGCCGACTACATCACCAACATCGTCGGTTCGGCTGGATCGTCGGCATTCTTCGCACTGATACTCGGGATCATCGGCATGACGGCCGAATACCGCCACCTCACCATCACCGCAACCTTCCTCGCATCACCACGCAGGTCGCCAGCACTCGTGGCGAAAACGGTGCTGTACCTGCTCATCGGTGCTGTCATGGGCGCCATCACGTTCGCGGTGTCCTTCGCGCTGGCCATCATCCTGCTGGCCTCCAAAGAGCACGCACCAATCGATGGTAGTCAGGCGCTGCAGATCCTTGGCGGGGTTGTGCTGGGTTATGCGATCTATGCCGTTCTCGGTGTTGCGCTGGGTGCGCTCGTGCGGGTGCAAGTGGCAGCGGTGATCGGTGCCTTGGCGTTCACGTTGATCGCGGAGCCACTGCTGGGCCTGTTCTTCGACTGGGCAGGCCGATGGCTGCCGGGCGGCGCTCTCCGCGCTGTCCTACAGGCCACTTCAGCATCGGGTCGTGGCAGCACCGCCGACCTGCTGCCCGTGTGGGGTGGAGCACTTGTGCTGATCGCCTACGCCGTGCTGTTTGGTGTCCTCGCGTCGGCCACCACGCTTCGTCGCGACGTCACCTGACGTGTCACGTCCCGAGCACGCGCTACCACGGAACGACGGTGCGGTCCTCCCAGAGCAGGCCCGTCTCAGACTCATCTGACTCGCGAGTGGCCAGCCACACAATGGTGTCGGCGCCTTCGTGTGCCGAGCGCGGAGCATCGGGTCCACCCATATCCGTGCGGCAGTGATTGGGGCACATAGCGTCCACGAGTACTCCGCGCCGCCCCTGACCGGTTTCGGCAGCAAGGTTCTTGATCAACGCGTTGACGGCAGCCTTGCTGACTCGATACGGCGCCAATCCTCCGGACGTTCCGGGACCTGACATGCGGCCCAGGCATGCCGACACGGCGATGACTCGCCCGTCGCGGCGCTCGACCATGCCGGGCACAAACTCAGTGATGGGCCACAGCACTCCGTCAAGGTTGGTCCCCATCACCCGGCGCCATTCTCCCGGTGAGGTGCGCAACGTCTTCGACATGCGCTCGCTCATCACACCCGCACAGAGAATCAACACATCGACGGGCCCCACGCTCTGTGCCAGTCGGGCAACGGCGTCAGCGTCGGCGACATCGCAGCCATAACCCGTAACGTTCGCGCCGCCTGTGCGCAATCGCTCCGCCACGTGCGATGCACGCTGCTCGTCGACGCCGACAATCATCACCTGATGACCCAGCGCGGCAAGACTCTCCGCCGCAGCAAGCCCAATGCCGCGCGTACCTCCGGTGATCAGGATGCGAGCCACGCCCCCACTCTTCCGCGGTGACCGGACTCACGCATCCGCAGGGTTCGGGGCCATGCGCGCGGGGCTAGGGTTAGGCGCAGAGATCTGCCAGCATTCCAAAGGAGAGGCGTGTCCACACAGTCGCAGTCGGGCCCAGCAGCCTTCGGTCCCAATGAGTGGTTGGTCGACGAGATTCGCCAGCAGTTCCTGGCCGATCGCACCAGCGTGGATCCCGCATGGTGGGATTTCTTCGAAGGTCCAGGAGGTTCACCGGCCCCCGTGGCCACACCCCCCGCGCCAGCGCCCACACCCCCCGCGCCAGCGCCCACACCT
>Ga0114968_10003564_pt1 | contig 11653 bp, 8 predicted proteins | sample M_130807_EF_Meta_FD_87020 | JGI IMG/M metagenome (GOLD analysis project Ga0114968, IMG submission 87020) | Freshwater microbial communities from Lake Montjoie, Canada to study carbon cycling - M_130807_EF_MetaG | ecosystem: Environmental > Aquatic > Freshwater > Lake | place: Lake Montjoie... | reverse complement strand
TAACCAAGCGCCTTCATCCGGCAAATCATCTCGAGTAACACCAGTGATGGTCGCATAGTTCAATTGCATTTTTTTGATTGACTCAGCAACTTTGGTTGGTTCATTGCGATCAATTGGCAATGGTTTACCGGTATCGATATTGCAAAAATCGCAACGTCTAGTGCAGCGATCGCCACCAATTAGGAAAGTGGCTTCACGATCTTCCCAACATTCAAAAATATTTGGGCAAGCTGCTTCTTGGCAAACGGTGTGTAACCCTTCGCTCTTTACGAGTGAACGAAGCTGGGTATATTCCGGCCCCATGTTGGCACGAGTCTTGATCCACTCGGGCTTGCGTTCGATTGGGGTCTCAGCATTGCGCGCCTCAATGCGCAGCATCTTGCGGCCATCGGGTGCAATTGTCATGCGCTCACCTTTGTTAACACTTCAAACAATTCACGTTCTAGAATTGGTGCAACTTCGGCAATTGTAATCTCTCGGTTTAACTCTCTAGCCATTGACGTTACATCGGCATCTGCGATTCCGCATGGCACGATCTGACTAAAGCCGGCCAAATCAGGGTTCACATTTAGTGCGAAGCCATGCATGGTTACACCTTTAGCGACCCTGATACCGATGGCGGCAATTTTGCGATCGCCTTTTTCATCGCGCAACCAAACACCAGAACGATCTGGGTACCTTAGCGCGTTGATATTGAATTGCTCGCACGTTTTGATTAGAGCAGTTTCAAGCTGGCGCACAAATCCAACGACATCTAGTCGATTAGCTAATTTAACGATTGGGTACCCGACGAATTGGCCGGGTCCATGCCAGGTAATTTTGCCGCCGCGATCGACATCGATTACTGGAGTTGAATCCGTTGGCCGATCCGAGATGGCAGTGCGACGCCCAGCGGTATAAACCGATGGGTGCTCCAATAAAATAAGAGTGTTTGGTCGTTCGCCAGCCACAATTTCAGCATGAAAATTCCGTTGGATTTTCAGCGCATTCTCATAATTGACTAGCCCACTGCGAGCTACCGCAATTTGGCCGGTAGTCAGAGCGGCTTCGAGGGTCATACCCGTTAGCCTAAAGGTAGAATCACGCTCATTACTAATCGAGGCGTCGGACTTAATCGATCTGGCGCAAAAAGGGGCCAGTTAAATGTCAGTTTCACCCACGGGCAGCAACACCATGCGTTCCAAGAGCAAGCCGATCGCCATCGCGATTTTGGTAGTTATTGCTTGGTTCGGCGTTACTGGTTTCTTCGGCCCACTTTTCGGAAAACTAACTTCGGTTCAAGAAAATGATAACTCGGCATTTCTGCCCGATAGCGCCGAAGCAACAAAAGCAGTTAAGTTGTTAGAGAGTTTTGCGGCCGGCGAATCTACCGCTTTCCCAACTTTGGTATTGCTTGAAGGTAGTGTCGGGCCAGAAGTTCTGCAACAAATTAATGCTCATCTCGAAACAGTTTCAGATATCAAACTAGGTGGAACCGATGTTCCACTTTCCAAGTACCTATTGCCAGGCAGCCAAGTCACAGCTTTCCCGGCTCCAGATGGCAAGGCAGTTCTGGCTTCGATTCTGTTAGATGGTGCGGCTATTGCCGAAGTGCTTCCGAATGACGAACCAGTGCTTCCGGCCATAGTTGAGGCGCTTCGCGAAGACTTCACGCCATTTGCTAAAGAACTCGGCTTTGAATCATATGTAACTGGCGCTGGCGGACTAATCGGCGATCTATTTGGCGCATTTGGTGATCTTGACTCTTCACTTTTGTTAACCACTCTTGGTGTCGTCGCTTTTATTTTGATCATTGTTTATCGTTCACCAATTTTGTGGATATTACCGTTGTTATCTGCGTTGTTTGCGTTATCAACCGCCGGCGGAATCATTTATTTGCTTGCCAAAAAGAATGTCATTGATGTAAGTGGGCAATCGCAAGGAATTCTCTCGGTATTGGTACTGGGTGCGGGCACAGATTACGCATTACTTTTAATTTCTAGATACCGCGAAGAATTACACCACTTCGACTCGCGAGTCGATGCGATGAGAGCTGCATATAAAGGCACCTTCGAACCAATTGTTGCCTCAGGCGCAACCGTTTCATTAGGTCTCTTAGTTTTATTGCTTAGTGATTTATCCGGTAACCGCGGTTTAGGCCCAATCGGAGCGATTGGTGTTGTCGTTGCGGTAATCACGATGGTTACTTTGTTGCCAGCTTTTCTGGTCCTATTTGGACGCTGGGTTTTCTGGCCACGAATTCCACGTTTTGATGATGTTGACAATCAGTTAACTGGTACTTGGGCAAAGATTGGAAAAGTAGTTGAACGTAGACCACGCAGAGCATGGCTGGCTACCGGGCTATTACTAGTTGTATTAGCTGCTTTCTCAACCACGCTAAAGACCGATGGGCTTTCAACTTCGGAAAGTTTCACGGGAAATCCAGAGTCAGTTGTTGGCCAGAAATTACTTTTGAACCATTTCCCTGGTGGCGAAGGTGACCCAACTAAGGTAATTTTAAAAAATGAATTGATCCCTGCGGTTACCGCGAAACTAAAGGGAGTAGAAGGCGTAACCGCGGTGGCGCCTGAAAGTAATGCTGCGGGTGTCATCATAAAAGACGGACTCTCAATTCTAAATGTCACGTTATCTACTGCACCAGATTCGCGTGAATCTCGCGATCGGATTCCGGCAATTCGTGAAGCGGTTAAGAGTATTGACGAGTCTATTTTGGTTGGCGGCACAACAGCTGTCTTCTTTGATACCGATGTTGCTGCTCGACATGACAATCGAACTGTGATTCCAGTGGTCCTACTTTTGATCACCATTATTTTAGGTTTGTTGCTAAGAAGCATTGTGAGCGCAGTGTTATTACTAGGCACCGTCGTTCTGTCTTACTTTGCAACCCTGGGCGTTTGTGCACTTGTGTTTAATCATGTCTTTGGCTTTGCGGGCGGAGACGCATCATTCCCTCTCTTCGCATTTATTTTCTTAGTTGCGCTAGGCATTGATTACAACATCTTTTTGATGACTCGAGTACGTGAAGAATCTGGCAAATTAGGTACCCGCAAAGGCGTTATCAAGGGTTTAACTGTTACTGGTTCGGTCATTACTTCTGCGGGCATTGTGCTGGCAGCTACCTTTGGCGTTTTAGGAATTTTGCCACTGGTATTCCTAGCTGAACTTGGTTTTGCAGTCGCCTTCGGCGTATTGCTTGACACGATTATTGTGCGTTCAATACTCGTGCCAGCTCTGGTACATGAAATCGGCCCTAAGGTATGGTGGCCATCTAAGTTATCTAAATCAGCTGACTAGTTACTGGCTCGGAGTTTTTCATGGCACTACGAGTTGGTCTGGCCGGTTACGGCTTAGCTGGCCGCACTTTTCACGCTCCACTTTTTAAAGGTTGTGGCCTTGAGTTAGTGGCTGTTCTAACCACAAATCCAGAACGTATTAATCAGGTGCATGCCGATTTTCCTGGTGCGGTCGTAGTTTCGGAAATGTCAGAACTTCTGGCACACAATCTAGATCTAGTAGTTATCGCTTCGGTCAATTCAGTCCATGTTCAGCAAGCGATTGCCGCACTTCGTGCCGGAATACCTACTGTGGTCGACAAGCCAGTGGGCCGTAATTTAACCGAAACCTTAGAAATTCTGAAGGTATCTGATGAGACTGGAGTTCCAGTAACAGCGTTTTACAATCGATTGTTTGATTCGGATTCGCTAACTATTAAGCGGGTTCTTAAAGAGAGTGAAATCGGAAAAGTCTTTCGCATCGATTCACGCTTTGAACGCTATCGCCCTGATCTGGCTGCACAATCTTGGCGCGAGCAAAGCAGTGCCGAGGAAGGTGGGGGATTACTCCTTGATCTGCAATCGCATTTGGTTTCAACCGCGCTTGATTGGTTTGGCCCAGCTGAATTAGTTTCAGCCAGTGTACGTAGTATTCGCGGCGCTTCTGATGACGATGTGGTTTTGGTTTTAAAACACGATAGCGGCGTTGATTCATATCTTTCGACCAGTTCGATAGTTGGTGCGCCTGGCCCACGGATTCGGATGATGGGAACTAACGGTGCACTTTTAATTGGTGAACTAGATCCCCAAGAAGCGTTATTGCGAGCTGGCAAAGTTCCACACGAAGGCAAGTGGGATGTGTCAACTAAGTCTGAAGCTCGCATAATGCGTGGCGATGTGGTCAGTGATCTCAAAGTTGAAGATGGAAACTACGCGCGTTTCTATGAATTAGTTGCTGGTGCTATCGCTGGCAGTAACGATTGGCCAGTTAGCAAAGCCGAGATAATTGCAGTCGCCACGATTATTGATAAAGCACGAGAACTAAATTTTCGTGAGTAAACCGGTTGTAGTAATTGGTGCCGGCTTAGCAGGCATGAACGCTGCCATTGAATTACAAAAGGCCAGTCGCGAAGTAGTTGTCTTAGAAGCCACTGATCGTGCTGGCGGGCGAGTGCAATCAGATCAGATTGATGGCTTTACCTGTGATCGTGGTTTCCAATTGATTAACGCCAAATACCCGGAGTTAGCTGCCCTGAACATTCTAGATGAGTTAGATTTTCGATTCGCTGATCGGGCAATAAGTATTTTAATCCATGATCAGTTGCATCGAATAGGTGATCCGTTCATATACCCGTTTTCAGCCTTTGACTCAGCCACAGGAACTATCTTTGAGAAGTTAGCTCTGATTAAAGCATTAGCCAGGAAACCTAGAGCAGAGCTTTCGATTGCTGAGTATTTAATCGCAGCTGGGCTAGGCAGAACATTCGAGCGGGTATTGCTACCTTTCTTGCGTGGTGTTTATCTAACTGACCTAACTAATATTTCAGCAACGGCTGGATTAGAGATCATAAAGACTTTTATAAGCGGAAAACCAGGATTGCCAAGTCACGGAGCAGGACTGCTTTCAAGCGCGATTGCAAAACAAGTTAACGATTTGCGGTTAGGTGTAACAGTTGATTCGATCAAGAGTGGGGTCGTGATGACTTCGGCGGGCCAAATACTTGCCAGTGAGATTATCGTGGCCACAGATAGTACGACTGCAGCGCAATTGTTGGATCTGCCTTCGGTTCCTAAATTAGCTGGTTGCACAACTTGGTATCACAGCGCACCAAATGCGCCGGTCGAACATGGCCAACTAATTGTTGACGGTCAGAACCGGGGGCCAGTAATCAATTCTCTAGTGATTTCAAATTTCATTCCAGAATTCGCACCCGTTGGCAGAAATCTAGTCTCAACCACAACAGATGTTGGGATTACCGAGTCTGAAGCCCGCCGCCACTTAGCAACACTCTACGCTTGCGATAATCGTGATTGGGAGTTGGTAGCAAAGTACGAGATTCCAGCAGCGCTGCCGATTGGAGCAAAGCGGATAACCCAACCAATTCAAACCTTGGTCCGAGAAGGAATTTATTTAGCCGGGGATGGGCAAGTTAGTCCGTCACAAAATGGTGCTCTCAAATCAGGACGTTTGGCAGCTATAGCCGTGTTAGCCAATTAATCAACTAACTTTTCGAGCGCCGATGAAATGTGTGGGTAATCAAAGGTAAAACCGGCCTCAGTTAAAGCTTGCGGAAGAACCTTCTTTGACCCAAGAACTTCAGCCGAGAAACCGCCAAGCACAATCTTTAGTGCAATAGCTGGTACTGGAAACAGCGCTGGACGGTGCATCGCACGAGCTAAGCCGGCGGTGAATTCAGAGTTAGTAACGGGGTTTGGCGAAGTCAGATTAACTGGGCCAGATACTTCATTCTCGAGCAAAAATGCGATGGCGCGAATTTGATCGTGTAAAGTTATCCAAGACCACCATTGCTTACCGTTACTTAATTTTCCCCCAAGACCAAAGCGAAATAGTGGCAACATCTTGCCAAGAGCGCCGCCAGTCGGATCAAGCACCAAACCAGTGCGAAGTTTTACGGTACGTACATCGCCAGCAAGATCGGCGGCAGCTTCCCATTCGCGACAAACAGCGGCTAAGAAATCATCGCCTACGCGATCACTTTCGATAACTGCGCGGTTTCCACTCTCGCCATACCAACCTATTGCACTCGCTGATATAAAAACTTGTGGCTTTACGATTGCGACAGCTTTAGCGATTGTGGTGGTACCAAGCAAGCGCGAATTCAAAATCTCACTCTTATATTTTTTAGTCCAGCGCTTATCACTCACACCAGCACCAGCTAAGTGAATAACCGCGTCGACCCCAGCAAGTGCATCCATATCAACCGTGCCAGCAATTGGATCCCAGGTAATTTCTTCACTAGAGACCGCAGCTCTGCGAACTAAACGCTGAACGGTGTGACCTTGAGACTTTAGATAACCAACTAAGGCGCTACCAATTAGCCCAGAGGCGCCGGTAACAGCAATGCGTTGTGGCGGCAGCAAATTAAAGTCCTAAGTCTGATTCGAAAGCGCCGCCTTCGAGACGTTCTTTCAAGGTAACTAGGAAGCGAGCTGCATCTGCGCCATCGACGACGCGATGATCGTAGGAAAGACCAAGATAGACCATTGAACGAATCGCAATTGTTTCGCCACCATCTTCACCGCGAACCACCATAGGTCGCTTAACAATGGCACCAAGACCCAAGATTGCAACCTGTGGTTGATTGATGATTGGAGTATCAAATAGTGCGCCACGGCTACCGGTATTTGTTAGCGTGAATGTGCCGCCACCTAGTTCATCAGGAGTTACCTTGTTATCGCGAGTGCGCGCCGCAAGATCAGAAATCTTACGAGCAATGCCGCCCATGTTTAAGTCACCAGCATTGGAAATAACTGGCACCAATAAACCGCGCTCAGTATCAACTGCAATACCAAGATGCTCAGCACCATGATAAGTAATTTGGTCACCTTCGACAGATGAGTTAAGAACTGGGTGTTGCTTAAGTGCTTCACAAGTTGCAACCGCGAAGAATGGAAGGAAGGAAAGCTTGACGCCTTCACGTGCTTCAAAACTTGCTTTTGACTTATCGCGCAGACGAGCAATCTTTGTGACGTCAACTTCAATAACAGTTGTTAATTGCGCACTAACTTGTAACGACTCAACCATGCGAGCTGCGATCACTTTGCGCAGACGTGACATTGTCACAGTGGTTCCGCGAAGAGGCGAGACCGCAATAGTTGGCGCTGATGTGCGAGGAGCTGAACTGACTGGTGCGGCTGCAACTGGCGCAGATGTCTTAGGAGCTGCAATTTCGACATCTTCACGACGAATTCGGCCACCAATACCGGTGCCCTTAACAGAGGCAAGGTTTACACCAAGTTCAGAAGCTAACTTGCGAACAAGTGGAGTTACATAAGCATCGACTGGTTGTGAAATAGGTGCTGAAACTGCAACCGGGGCAGCAACTATTGGAGCTGCTACAACTGGTGCCGCCACGACTGGCGCAACAGGTGGGGGAGTTACAACCGCTGCAGCTACTGGCGCCGCAGGTGCTGCAGCAACCGGAGCCGGTGCAGAACCAGATGCGCCGATTAAACCTAAACGCGCACCAACTGCAACAGTGGTATCGATTGGAACATCGATTGCCAGCAAGATGCCAGCAACAGGTGATGGAATTTCGGTATCAACTTTGTCGGTAGAAACTTCTAGTAGCGCTTCATCTACAGCAACTGAGTCGCCCACATTCTTTAGCCAACGTGTAACAGTGCCTTCAGAAACAGACTCACCGAGAGCCGGCATTGAGATAACAGTTCCAGCACCACTCGAAACTGGTGCTGCAGGCGGAGGAGTCGCAGCAACTGGTGCCGGAGTTTGAGCAACGGGAGCAGGTGTCGCTGCAACAGGTGCAACAGGTGCTGGTGCCACAGCAGTGGCTGCACCATCAGCGATGATTGCTAGCTCGGCTCCTACAGCAACTGTCTGGTCAATTCCAACAACAATCTTTTGAAGAACGCCAGCTACCGGTGAAGGAATCTCGGTATCAACTTTGTCGGTCGATACTTCAAGAAGCGGCTCGTCGATTGCGATTTGGTCGCCTTCTTTCTTGAGCCAACGTGTGACCGTACCTTCGGTAACGCTCTCGCCAAGTGCTGGCATTGTTAGTGAGAAGGTCATCGCTTTATCTCCTTGTTTTCCTATTTGTAATTCTTGATTACCCGTGGGCGTGTAAAGGTTTACCGGCAAGTGCCATGTGCGCTTCACCCATTGCTTCGGAAAGAGTTGGGTGAGCATGAATGAGAGGAGCAACATCATCAGCGGTTGCTTCCCAATTGAAAATCAATTGTGCTTCAGCCAATAGTTCACCGACTCTTGCCCCAACCATGTGAATTCCAAGAACTGGGCCGTTCTTTTGTGAAACTAACTTAATTGAGCCCGCAGTGCGCAAGATCTGTGCTTTTCCGTTGCCGGCTAAGTCGTAATTCAATTCAACGACATCGTGGCCACGCTCTTTGGCTTGCGCAGTAGTTAAGCCAACCGATGCCACTTCTGGTTCAGAGTAAGTAACACGAGGAACACCATCGTAATTAATTGGACGTGGGTTTAATCCGCAGATTTCTTCGGCAACTAAAATTCCCTCACCAAAACCGACGTGAGCTAATTGCAGAGTTGGAATTAGATCTCCAACGGCCCAGATTCCAGGAACATTGGTGCGACATTTTTCATCGACGAGCACATAGCCGCGATCCATTGTGATCCCTTGTTCTTCATAGCCAAGGTTGGCCGAAACTGGACCACGACCGACTGCAACAAGTAGTACATCAGCTGAAAAGGTTTTTCCATCTTCGAGTTCAACAGTTACGCCGTCAGCAGTGACAGTATGAGACTTGAAACGAACACCGAGTTCGAAATTAATTCCACGCTTACGATATGCGCGCTCTAATTGCTTACTGCTTGATTCATCTTCCAGTGCAACTAGATGTGATAAGCCTTCAATAATTGTTACTTCAGCACCAAATGATTTCCAGACTGATGCAAATTCGCAACCAATGACGCCGCCACCAAGCACAATCACTGACTTAGGTACGTAATTAAGGTTGGTTGCGTGATCAGATGTCATTACTCGGACACCATCGATTTCAAGACCTGGTAATGATTTCGCATAAGAACCAGTCGCTAAAACAATATTGGTTCCGGTATAGCGCTCACCATTTACTTCGACCGTATCTTTGGAAACCAAACGTCCGTGGCCTTCGACAAAAGTGATATTGCGTGATTTAACTAGTCCTTGCAACCCTTTATGGAGCTTGCTGATCACACCATCTTTGTAAGCATTAACTGCAACCATGTCCATTGATAGGAATTGGGCGTTAACTCCGAAAGTGCTTGCTTCGCGTGCGCTATCGGCAATCTCGCCGGAATGAAGCAGGGCCTTAGTTGGGATACACCCACGGTGCAGACAAGTTCCGCCTAGTTTTCCGGATTCGATCAGCGCTACGTTCTTGCCTAGTTGAGCTGCTCGCAGAGCGCAGGCGTAACCACCACTGCCACCACCAAGAATTACCAAGTCGAATTGAGCCACGGTCAACCTTTCAGCCATAAGCGATCTATGGCCCTATCTTGCCAGCCTTCGGGCGATCTAACTAACTGGTGGCTATTTTTCGCAAGTGATCTCGGCCAAACGGAGCAACGAGCGGAAAGCGATTCCGGTTCCACCGATTGGGGTATATCCGTGCGGCTTGGCCTCGTTGTAAGCAGGGCCAGCAATATCTAAGTGGAGCCAAGGCAACTCAGCTGGAATAAATTCCTTTAGGAATAGGCCAGCCACCAACATGCCGCCCATTCGATCGCCGATATTTGCCATATCCGCGACAGTGGAATCAAGTGAAGCGCGAAGTTCTTCAGGTAGTGGCATTGGCCAGAAAGACTCACCAGCCTGATCTGCTGCAACTAAGAACTGCGCGCGAAATTCGTCGTTATTTGTCATCACCGCACTGGTGCGAGTGCCCAGAGCAACAACTTGTGCGCCAGTAAGAGTGGCCACGTCGATGATGCCATCTAGTTTCATTTTTGATTCTTGGGCTTTAACCAGTGCATCTGCCATGACTAAGCGACCTTCAGCGTCAGGATTTAAAACTTCGATAGTTTTTCCACCGTACATGGTGTGAATATCACTTGGGCGAGTGGCGTTGTCAGAAATCATATTCTCGGCCATTGCCGCCCACGCATCAATGGCGATTGGAAGTTTAAGTTCAGCTATTGCCAAAATCGCTGCGCTAACGGCGGCAGCGCCACTCATATCCGACTTCATTGCTTCCATTCCGGCCGCAGGCTTTAGCGCATATCCGCCGGTGTCGAAAGTAATTCCCTTACCAATAAAAGCAAACTTCTTCTTTGCCTTTGGTGGGTTATAAGAAATGTGTAACAACCGAGGTGGGTTTGCAGATCCTTGGCCAACGCCTGAGATGCCGCCATAACCACCATCACGTAATTGCTTCTCATTTAGAATAGAAACTTTTAAGTGTGCCGCCGAACCGCCGAGTTTCTTTACCGCTGCAGCAAATTGCTTGCTAAATGAATCTGGGGTCAAGTGACTTGGGGGAGTATTGATTAAGTCGCGAATTAGTTTTGTGTATTCCCCAATAATCACAGCGCGCTTAACCGCAGCTTTCGCCTCATTTGAGTTAGCCATTTTGGTGTGAACAGTGGCACCAATTAATGGTGCTTTGCGTTCAGCTTTAGATGATCCGCGAAATTCATCGAATGCGTATGCGCCAAGGGTCATGCCTTCGGCTACAGCTGCAACTTGCTCAATCGAAGTCATTGGCAGGGCCACGGCTGCGCTTTTCTCTCCCGCTAATGCGCGGGAGGCGGCCCCGGCGGCTCGTCGTAAAACTTCGTGGGCATAATCTTTCTTAGCTTCACCAAGACCGGTGAAAATCAATAATCGAGTAGTTGAACCAGGCAGTTTGGTAATTTCATTGGCAGCACCAGTTGCGCCTAAGTCTTTCAGGGCCGAGAGCAAGGACTTTTCATCAAGTGTGACTGAGCCAGATTCAATCTTTAAGGTATCCGCTTTAGCGCCTTTGGCTAAACCAACAATCAAAATATCGTCGGAAACTAAAGCATCGGATAAACGGATTGATTTCATGGCTCTCCTAATTGGTCATTCAATTGAACTCGGCTGAGTCTAAAGCAGGAAACCCAGAATATGTAGCGCTAGATTGTGCGCCATGAAGCAATCTCCTCTGCACGAGCGCCATTTAGCCCGCAGCGCCAAAATGGCCGATTTTGGTGGTTGGCTAATGCCGATCGAATATCCCGGCGCTGGCGTTTTAGCAGAGCATGCTTCAATTCGAGAACGCGTTGGACTTTTCGATGTTTCACATCTTGGTAAAGCATCAGTGGTCGGTGCAGGTGCGCTGGATTTTTTGAACTCGATGCTCACAAATGACTTAACTAAAATTCCAGATGGTGCAGCCCAGTACTCAATGTTGTGTAACGACGCGGGTGGGGTGATTGATGATCTAATCGTGTATCGAAATTCCGAGAGCGATTTCTTTATTGTGCCTAATGCTTCAAATACCAGTGCTGTCGTTGCAGACCTACAAGCACATGCACCGAGCGGAATTACCGTTACTAATCTGCATAATGAGTTTGGTGTCATCGCCTTGCAGGGTCCCATGGCCGCGAAAGTTTTGGCGCACTTCGGATTACAAATCGAAATCGACTACATGGCATTTACTTATGTTTCAATTGCTGGGTGCGAAGTAATTGTCTGTCG
>Ga0114968_10003563_pt1 | contig 11654 bp, 7 predicted proteins | sample M_130807_EF_Meta_FD_87020 | JGI IMG/M metagenome (GOLD analysis project Ga0114968, IMG submission 87020) | Freshwater microbial communities from Lake Montjoie, Canada to study carbon cycling - M_130807_EF_MetaG | ecosystem: Environmental > Aquatic > Freshwater > Lake | place: Lake Montjoie... | reverse complement strand
ACCCTCGCCGCTGCGCTCGCCGCGCTGCCGGCGCACGCGCGCCCGCCCGGGCCGGCGGTGCTCTGCGAGGTGTTTCCCGAGGCGGCCGCCTGCGCCGAGGCGCTGCCGGCGTGCGCGACGTGTCACACGGCCCCGCCCGCTCGGAATGCGCTCGGCGCGCAGCTTGAGGCGCGGCTGCTGCCCGGCGAGGCCCGCCCGCTCGACGACGCCCGCTTCGCGGACGCCCTGCGCGCGCTGCTGCCGGCCATCGCGGGTGATGACCCCGACGTAGACGGGGTTGATACGCTGTCAGAGCTCGTCGGCGGATCGAACCCGGGAGACGCCGCCTCGACGCCGCAGCTCGTGACGCCGTGCGACGGGGCGTCGACGAACCCCGCGTGGGACGTCTGCGGCTACGACCCGCGCTACGCCTTCCGGCGCGTCCAGCTCGACGTGTGCGGGCGCTCCCCGACCTGGGCCGCGCTCAAGGCGTTCGAGGCGCTTGACCCGAGCGCGCAGCGCGCCGCGGTGCACGACGCGCTGGACACCTGCCTGGATAGCGCCTTCTGGCTCGGGCCGGACGGGGTGCTCTGGCGCATGGCGCACGCCAAAATCCGCCCGCTGGCCGCCGTCAAGAGCGGCCCCAACAGCGGCCCGGTGCCGCTCGCGAACTACGACGACGACTACGCGCTCTTCGTCTGGACCCACTCGGACGACCGCGACGTGCGCGAGGTCCTGACCGCGCAGTACTATGTGCGCCGCGTCGGGCCGACCCGCTATGAGCAGGTCGACGGTGAGCCGGACGTCATCGAGTTCACCCAGCCGCGCGCCCGCGCCGGCATGCTGACCACGGGCTGGTTCGCCGTGATCAACACGATGTTCACACCCGTGCCGCGCACCACGGCGGCGCAGGCCTATCGCGCCTATCTGGGCCTGGACATCGCCAAGAGCGAGGGCTTGGTTGAGCCCGACGCGCCGCTCGTCGACTACGACGACAAGGGCATCACCGCAGACGGCTGCGCGGGCTGCCACCGCACGCTCGATCCGCTGGCGTATCCCTTTAGCCGCTACTGGGGCATCGCGGGCGGCAACACAGGCGTCTACGACCCGCGCCGCCCGACGCGCTTCGACGCCGCCGAGGGGAGCCGCCTGGCTGAGCTCCCGGAGGCGGGCGCGCTCTTCGGCGAGCCGGTGGCGAACCTCGTCGAGTGGGCCGCCCGCGCCGCGAACAGCGCCGCCTTCGCGCGGGCGACCGTGGCGGACTACTGGCGCCACTTCTTGGGCCACGACCCGACCCCCGCGGAGCGCGCCGAGTTCGAGGCGCTCGCGGCCGCGCTGCCCACCGAGCACGCCTACCGCGTGGAGCGCATGCTGCACGCCCTGATCGACACGGAGGCCTACGGTGTGCCGTGATTTACCCCGGTTCGCCGCGCTCGGCCGCTTCGCAACGGCCAGCGCGCTCGCGCTCACGCTGCTCGGGTGCGAGGCGTCGTCGTCGGGCCCCAGCGCGCCGGCGTCCACGCCCCCCGCGACGGACGCCGCGCCGCCGCCCATGGGGGGTGAGGCGCCCCCCCCCGCAGGCGGCACAACGCCCGCGCCCGCCGAGCGCGCGTTCGAGTCGGCGCGCGCCAACCTGCGCTTCAAGGGCGCGGCGCGCCTGCGCGAGGAGTTCGCGCGCATCCTGCAGCTGCCGACGGACGCGCTCTGCACCGAGCTCGGGCAGTTCGACTGCATCGACGACCTGCATCAGATCACGCTCGGCGGTGTGGAGCCCTACAAGGCCAACATCTTCAAGCCGTTCCCCGGCATCGCAGTCGGGGCCTCGCTCGCGGTCGAGCGCGTGGCGCTGTCGGCGTGCACGACCCGCATCGAGCGGGACGCCGCCGACCCCGCGCGGGCCGTGTACTTTGGCGATATCCCGCTGCGGGGCGGCGCGCTCGCGGACGTGAACGCGCCGCAGGTGGACGCCGCGCTGACTGCGCTCACGCGCGAGGCGTGGCTGCGCGAGCCGACGCCCGACGATCTGGCGACCCTCAAGGCGCTCTACGCCGACGTGCTCGCCGAGGGCGGCCGGACGCCCGCGTTCACCTGGGCGCAGCTCGTGTGCATGACCACGCTCACCGCCAGCGAAGCGCTGCTCTACTGAGGAGGCACCGATGTCACGCTCCCAAGGGATGACGCGCCGCGCGGCGCTCCTCGGCATGAGCGGGGCCGCCGCTGCAGCAGCCGCCGCGCCGTGGCGGGCGCGCGCGCAGGGGCCCGGCGACCGACGCTACTTGGTCGTGGTGACAGGCACCGGCGGCGCCTCGATCATCGACGCGATGCTCGCCGTGCGCGAGAGTGAGAGCCGCAGCGCCTCAACGGTGAACGCCTACCCTGACTCAATGGTGCAAAACGCACCAGACTCGCCGCTGCGCTTCATCGACCAGCGCCTCGACGACATCGGGCCGCTACCCTACGCCGGCGAGGCGGTGCAGAGCACGTTCGTGCGCAAGCGGGCGTCTGAGATGGCGGTGTTCACCTACACGGGCACGAGCGTCAACCACCTGATCGCCGAGAAGCGCGCCCTGACAGGCAACGACGCGTGGCAGGGCCGTACCGTGCAGGAGGTCTGCGCGGCGACCTATGGCGAGGGGCTGCTGCTGCCGAACGTGAACATGGGCGTCGGCGGCTTCATCGAGCCGGGCCTCGACCCTGAGCTGCCCGCATACGCGCGCGCCGAGCCGGTGACGAACGCCACGACCTGGCCGTTCGGGCTGCACGGCTCGAAGGGCATTCGCCGCGCGCCGTCGGCGTCGCTCATCGACAAGGCGCGGCGCGCGCGCGAGGCCATCGAGGCGCGGTCGCTCTTCGACCGCACGTTCACGCGGTCGGACGTGCTGGCCGAGTGGCAGGCGCGGCGCGTGGACGCCGAGCGGGTCGAGGCGCAGGACCTGATCACGCGGCTGAACGCGCAGGTCAGCTCGCCGCGGCTCCCGCTGGCCGACTACGGCCTAGCGTCCTCGCAGGACGCGGCGCTCATCGCGCGGACCTTCCCGCGCGCGACGACGGACGCGCTCGAGGCCCAGGCCGCGCTCGCGTATCTGCTGATCAAGAACGGCATCTCCGTCAGCGTGACGATCGGCCCGTCGCTCTCGCCCGCGGTGGGCGGCGAGCAGGTCGTGGACAGCCCGCCGCTGGCGTTCGATTTCAGCCACACCGCGCACCGCGGCGGCCAGGCGGTGATGTGGAGCCGCATGCTGAGCGTGGCAGGGCGACTCATCGACCTGCTCGAGGCGGCGGAGCACGCCGGCGGTGGCAGCTTCTGGGACCGCACGCTGATGTACTTCGCCACCGACTTTGGCCGCACCCGATCTCGGCCCGCGAACGCGCGCGACTTCGGGAGCGGGCACCACCTGAACAACGGCGCGCTGCTGGTGTCGCCTCGCCTGCGGGGCAACGCGGTCTACGGCGGCATCGACCCCGACACGACGCTCACGTATGGCTTCGATCCGCGCACGGGGCGGCCTGAGCCGGGGCGCCACATGACGGAGCGCGAGCTCTTCGCCGGGGTCGTGCAGACACTCGGGGTGTCGACCGCGGGGTCGGGGCTGCCGGATTTGAGCGCGATTCGGAGGGCATAACCGCACGGCGTCGTGTAGGCTATTGCCTATGGGAAATCGTGAGCTTGTCGGGTTTTTCCTGATTCAGGTCGTCGCGCTGGTCTTTGGGGTGAGCGTCGCCCACGCCATCCCCGTCTTCGCGCGACGCTATCAGACGGCGTGCTCGACCTGTCACTTGCAGTACCCGCGGCTGAACGCCACGGGAGAGGCCTTTCGGCGGAACGGGCATCGGTTTCTGCCGAACGACGGGGCGCAGCAAACCCCGCCGCCTGTCACGCTCGTGGCCGAGGGACGCCGCGGGCTGTGGCCTGACTCCGACTGGCCGACCGACCTGCCCGCTGTGCCGCCCATCGCGGTCTCGCTCTCGGGCGCGGTGCCCTACTTGCCTGACTCAGACGTGCGCCCCGAGGGCGAGCCTGCCGTGCGCTTTGACCGCCTCTTTCGCGGCGCGAACCTGCTGATGGGCGCGCGGCTCGGCGAGGACGTCACGCTCTTCTCTCAGGTCGGCCTCGGCAAGGACAGCGTCTCGCTCGGTCGCGCGTACGTCACCGTCTCGCGGGTGGCGGGGCTGGACGCGCTGCAGCTCCGCGTGGGCCAGTTCGAGCCCCAGATCGCGTCGTTCTCGTCGCAGCGCCGCATCAGCGGCCCTGCATATCGACTCATGGGCGACCCTGTGCGACCCGCGGCGTGGGGGCTGGAGTCCGCGCTGCGCGGGTTGAACCTGAGCGGGACCTTCGGGGGGCGCTTTGGGGTCGACGTGGGCTACGGTCAAGCCACGCTGACCAGCGCGCTCGACGAGCCGCTGCCGCAGGCGCCGCGTGACGTCTATGCGCACGCCTACTACAAGCTCGGCGGCTTGCGGCTCGACGGCGTCGAGGACGCCGCCAGCACGCGCGAGGAGCGCTCGGTGCAAGTGGGTGTGTTCGGCTTTCACGGCGTGCACACGCTCGACCAGCGCAAGGCGCTCGAGGACGACCCTGCGTCTCAGGAGGACACCCTCGACAAGGCGGGCGCAGACGTGCTCGTGCGCCTCGGACATCTAGAGATGCTCGGGGCCGCGGCCTATGAGCGGCACGACTTCGAGGACAGCGACGACGCCGACCGGCTGCAGACGCTCGCGGAGCTGACGTACTTCGTGTTTCCGTGGCTGTCGGCGTCTGCCCGCGGCGAGGTCGACTTGCTCGTGGACGACCCGCGTCGACGCATCGTGCCCACGCTCGCGGTCACGCCTCGCCTGAACCTGCGGACCTCGCTCTACGCGACGATCGACGAGGACGCCGCGAACGGCGACGGCTGGCACGTCACCGAGGTCAACTTGGGGGCGAACTGTGCGTTCTAGCGCTCGCTGCGTACCTTGGGCGCTCTCACTCGTGGGCGCGGCGTCCGCGCTCAACCCCGCGCAGGCACAGACGCCGCCGGTGCCCGTGAGCGCCCCGACCCACGCTGTCCGCGGTGTCGTCGACCCCTCGCTCGTCGCGCGCCTCGAAGAAGCCGTGGTCTACGTCGAGGGTGTCGAGGGCGCGTTCACGCCGCCCGTCGAGCCAGCGGACATCGAGCAGCGCGGCCGGCGCTTCGTGCCGAACGTGTTGCCCGTGCTCAAGGGCACGCGCGTGCGCTTCCCGAACCGAGACGTCGTGCGTCACAATGTCTTTTCGCCATCGCGGGGGAACGCCTTCAACTTGGGGATCTATCTGCCGGGCGACTCGCGCGAGGTCGAGATGCGCGAGGCGGGCGTCGCCACGCTCCTGTGCAACATTCACGAGGAGATGTCGGCGTATGTGCTGGTGCTCGACAACCCATTCTTCGGGCGCGTGAACGCCGACGGCGAGTTCGCGCTCGCGGGCGTGCCCGACGGCGAGCGGACGCTCGCGCTCTGGGCAAGCGGCAAAGTCGTCACACGACAGGTCGTCACGGTGCGGGGCGGGGCCGCGGTCGGGCACTTCCGCTGACTTAGGCGGTCGCGCCCATCACGGGCAGCGTGAGCGTGAAACGCGTACCGACGCCCACCTCGCTCTCCACCGCCAAGTCGCCGCCGAACCGGCGCATGATGTCCTTGGAGATCGCGAGGCCGAGGCCGGTACCTTGGCCCGCAGACTTGGTCGTGAAGAAGGGATCAAAGATGCGGCCGATGGTCTCGGCGGGGATGCCGCCCCCCGTGTCTGCGACCTCGATCATGACGAGCTCGCCCATCGCACGCGCCGTGATCCGCAGCTCGTTTCGACGGCTGTCCCGCACATCCGCCATCGCATGCGCTGCGTTCACGAACAGGTTGAGAAATACCTGCTGTAGTCGCCCGCGGCTGCCGTGCACCTTGGGGAGCGGCGCGCAGTCCTTGACCACCGCGGCACGGCCGCGCAGCGCGTGATTCGCCATCTTGAGCGCAACCTCGACCGCCTCGAGCGGGTCGAACGCCTCCAGCTCGTCGTCCTTGCGGGAAAACGTGCCGAGGTCTTTGACGATCGTCGTGATGCGCTGAAGCGTCTCCAGCGAATCGACGATGACCTCGTCCGTCTCCTCGGTCGAAGTCGGCTGCGCGGGGCGACCCGTGAAAGTGGGTGTGAGCGACTCACGCAGCCACTCCAGGTTCGCCCGAACCGCGGCGGTTGGGTTGTTGATCTCATGCGCCACGCCCGCCGCGAGCTGGCCAATCACCGCGAGCTTGTCGGCGTCCACCAGGCGCTGCTGGCTGCTCGTGAGCGCCTCGGTCGTGGCGCGGAGCTCGGCGTTCGCGCGCTCGAGCGCGGCGGCGCGCTCCGCTTGCTGGTCGAGCAGGCCATTGAATCGCCGCGCGAGGGTCGTGATTTCGTCGTCGCCCTCCGCGGGGAGCCGCGCCCCGGAGCCGGCGGAGTTCGTCATCGTTTGGACGGTGCGCGCCATGTCCACAACTCGGCTCACCAGCCCGCCGCCCACGCGCCAAAAGAGCGCGCCTTCAAGGAGCAGCGCGGCGGACGCGAGCGTGACGGCGAACCACAGGCTCCCGAAGCGCTCCTCGATGCGGTTGGCGTAGTCGGCGCTCTCGTTCAGGGTGGCGTTGAGCGTCGCGTGCGAGGCCTCCTGTGCCCGCCCGATGGCGACGCGGCGCTCTGTCATCAGCGCCTTGTACTCCTCGGGGTTCTGGACCTCGGCGCGCCCCTGCGTGAGGGCTGCCGCGCGCTCTACGGCGCGGGCGTAAGCCTCAAGGGCGATGACCTGCGCCGCGAAGCTCGTCGGCGGAGGGCCCTGGTTCCAAAGCGCGGGAAACGCCGCGCTGTCGGCCTTGAGCTCGCGAACCGTCGTGCGGAAGGCGTCAAGGTCCTCGGGCGCGTTCGTCGTGAGAAAGCGGTCTTCGTCGACCTGCGCGCGAAACAGGCCGGTGTGCATCCGCTCGGCGACGCGCACGCGCTCCGTGCCGTAGCGCATGAACTCGTGGTTGTCGGCGCTGGTCACCGAGAGCTCGTAGACCGCGGTGCCGCCCGCTAGGATCGCCGAGCCCATCGCGAGCGCGAACGCGAGCGCGAAGCGTGTGCGGAGCGACGAGGTCCTCGAAAGTGAACCGCCCGCCGACCCCATCAGTTGCACCCGAAGGCGCTGCGCACTTCGTTCCCCACGTCGGCAATCTGACAGCGCCCAGCGCCCCGCGCAAGAATCAGGAAATGCCGCAGACTCAGGCGCGGCGCACTCCTGCGCTCAAAGCTTGGACGCTCGCCCCTGCACACAGACCGTGTCTCCGCTGCGGACCTGAAATGACAGCGCCTCGGTCGACCCGCGACGCGCCTCGAAGAGCACCGTGGACGGCAGAAAGACAGGTCGCTTGAAGGCGCACTCCAGCGTGAAGGGCGCGCCGGGCAGGTCGTCCGCGCACTCAGCGGCGGCCCGCGCGAGCGTATACATGCCGTGCACGATGGCGCGCTTGAAGCCGAAGAGCCGGGCGGCGACCGCGTGCTGGTGAATCGGGTTGAAGTCCCCGGCGATGCGCGCGTAGCGGCGGCCCGTGTCCTCGGGCACACGCCAGACCACGCTGCGCGCCACGACCTCAGCCCCGCTGGGGGCAGCGTCGGCGCCCGGCTCGGGGCTGCTCTCGGCGCGTCGACCCTCTCGGGGACTGCTCGAGCGCCCCCCGCCCCGGGAGAGAAAGGTGATGACCGAGCGCCACACGACCTGGCCGTCTTGCCGCGCGAGGGTCTCCAAGTCGATCTCGAGGCCGCGGTGGGTGCGCACGGCGGGCTCGAGCGCGCACTCAAAGGCGAGCGCGGCGTCCGACGCGAGCGGCGCCCGCTGTTCGATGAGATTGCGCAGGTGCACCACGCCCGCTGCGGGCAGGGGGAACGACGGGTCGGTGACCATGTGAAAGTGCAGCGGCCCCGCCATCACCTGCGGGTAAGTCACGGGCAGGGCGCGGCCGTCCGCGAAGCCGCACAACGCGCGGTACTGGGCGAGCGCGCGCGGCTCCGGACGGGTCGGCTGCAGCGTGGTTCGCAGCTGTGGCACGGGGGGCTCGCCGCTCGGCCGCTTCGTCAGGCCGCCGAGCGCTCTGAGCCACGATGGCCCGAGCGCCGGCGGGTGGTCGAAATCACGCCGCAGGCCGCTCATCGCGAACCCCCCAGCGACCAGACGGGCGCGTCCGCCAGCGTGCGGGGCCACGCCGAGCCGCGGTTTCCGGGGATCTCCTCGCCCCCGGGTCCGCGCACGAAGTTGTCGACGTCCGCGAACGCGCGCTCGGCGTTGCGCCGACCATCGCGCGCGCGCATCGGCGTCAGGCGGCCGTCCTGCTCGACCATGCAGGCCTCGTGTGGGCCACACCGCAGGTCCACAAGCGCGCCCTGACGCGCCGCGTTGAGCAGCTGCTCCTCATTGCCGATGGGGTCCGCCACGGTCTTGGCCTTGAGCGTCCAGACGAGCAGCGAGCACGCGTCGGCGTCCGGGTAGGTCTCCGCCATCAGGTCCGGCACGCCGTAGAACTGCTTGCCGATGTCGTTCTGGTTCGCTGGACCCGCCATCAGGCACAGGCCCGCGAGCAGGTCGCAGTCGCCCGGCAAGTCGACAACCCCCATCAGCTCGGCGTACAGCGCGGACCGCGCGGCGGCGGCGCCCGTAGCCCGCATGGCGTGCTCCCAGTCGAGCCCCGCGGCGCTCACGCCCCGGCGAGAGAGGCCGCCGATGTAGATGCGCTGCCCCACGAGCGCGAAGGCCTTGCGGCCCCGCTCGGCATTGCGGCTCAGCTGCCGACCCGTGGGCAGGTCAGCCCAGAGCGGTATGTCGCGAATGAGCCAGTCGGTGATGTCGTTCTGCTGCTTGCGCATCGCGCTCAGGCGGCGGTCGCCGTCGGGCGTCAGCGCGTCGACGCGGTCGAGCAGCAGCAAGTCTTTGGCGTGCTCGCGGCCGCAGCCTGTCCAGTGGTCGAACGCGTTGTAGGCGGCGCGCCCGCACTGGGTAACGAGCGCCTCGGGCACGTCCATGGGCTGGCGCGCGTGGAACTGCGGAGGCGCCTTCTCCTCGGCGTTGTGCCCCGGCAGGATGCGCTCGCTGCGAAACGCGAGCAGGTTCGCGCCCAAGCAGCGCAGCGTCTCGGGCTGCACGGCCGGGCCTGCGTCATCAGCCACCTGCCCGACCTGCGCGACCAACGCGACGCGCCAGCCCCGCGCCCGCTCCTCGCGCGTCAGCCCGCACAGCTCCTCGAGCGCGTGCGCCGTGGGCTTGTCGTCGCGTCGCCCGCGGCCGCAAAAGGGCGCCATGAACACCTGCGCGCGCCGCCGACCGCCGCTCGCGATAAACGCCGCGCGCTCCATGGCGTCCGCCAAGATGCCGACGTGCAGGTGCGGCAGCGCGCCGATGGTGGGCAGGTCGTCTGCGTGCTGAAACCGCTTCTGCCAGGCCCGGCGCGCGACGGTCGCGAGCGAGGTCAAGGGCTTGTGGCCTGCGAACGTGAGCAGCAGCGTAAAGGGCGTGCGGTAGGGGCGCCCGAGCACGACGTGCGTGTACGCGGCGTCGTCCAAGACCGGCGCCTCGCGGTGGCGCAGCGAGCGCAGCAGGTGACCGATACGCGCGGACGCCTCGGGGCCAAAGGTAACCTGTCGAAAGCCCCGATAGTTGGTGGATTGTCGGCTCGAGAGTATGCCGAGCGTGGCCTCCTCGAAGAGCGCCTGCTCGGTGACCGGGGTGGTCGCCGGCACGAACGCCGCAGGGCGCTCGAGGGCCAGGAGCTGCATGGCCTCGTCGGCCTGCGCGCGGGTCATCGGCGCGCGGGTGCGGTACCCAACCGGGCTCGTCGACTCCAAGCGCGACGGGAGCGTGTACCGGTTGGGCTTCTCGCCGGCGGCCACGAAGCGGGCGTCCCGGCGCGCCCGCTGGGTGGCGGGCGGCGGCTCGACCGGCACGGTCAGCAGGGGCTTGGGGGGCTCGGCGGGCGGAAGCGCATCGGGTGTGGGCGTCGACATGCGGCGGGGTTAGCAGAGCCGCGGCCATGCCGCAACCACGGGTGACCCTAGGCGCGCGCCGCGCGACCGCTCCGGGCGTAGCCCTGAATCAGCTCCGAGACCTCGTGAACGCTGAACGGCTTGGTGATGACCTTGAGGTCCGCGCTCTCGAGGAACACGCGATAGCGCTCCTCGCTCGCGCCCGCCGTGAGCACCACGAAGCGCTCGAGGAGCTCCGGCCTGTTGGCCTTGATCCACGCGTGCACCTCGATGCCGCTCGTGCGCGGCATGAGCAGGTCGCAGAAGACCACATCGATATGCGGCAGCTCGCTGAGCAGGGCGATGCCCTCCTCGCCGCCCTGTGCGAGGTGAACGTCGGCCACGCGCGTGAACGCCCGCTTGAAGGCGTTCAGCAGGAACCGCTCGTCGTCGATGAAAATGGCCACGCCCGGCGGCTCGTCCGATGGTGCAGATTGCACCACAATCGCGGGCATGGGCAGGGTGCTGCGCGCGGGCAGCCGCACTGTCATCGTGGTGCCCACGCCAACCTTTGTCTCGACCCCGATGGTGCCGCCGTGTTGGTGCACGATGTCTTCGACGAGCGTCAGGCCAAGGCCCGTGCCCCGCCCGCTCTCCTTGGTGGTGTAGAACGGCTCGAAGATGTGTGGGAGCACGTTGTCCGAAATACCCGTGCCATTGTCCCGGACCGAGAAGACGATCTCACTCGCGTCTTGGACCAGTCGCACGACGACGCGGCCGTCGCGGTCGGACGGGATAGCGTGCAGGGCGTTCACGATCAGGTTCAAGAAGACTTGGTTCAGCTTGCCGCGGTCGCCACGCACCGCGGAGACGGCCAAGATCTCGCGCACGATCGTTGTGTTGCCGATGATCTCGCCGCTGAGCAGGTTGAGGGTGCTCTCGACGGCCGCGTGGACCTCGACCTCCTCCTGCGCGTTGCCCGACTGGTGCGCGAAGCTCCGCAGGTTGCGCACGATGCCGTGCATGCGGTTCGCGCCCTCAACGGACTCTTGAATCAGCGCGTCGAGGTCGCTGAGCAAGAAGTCGGGGTCGAGCGTCTGCGGGGTGTGCTCGTCGCTGGCGTCTGCGGGCGTCAGGTTCTGCCGGGCCTGCTTGACGAGCGCGCCGAGCTCGCGCGCGTACTCCCGCATCACATTCAGGTTGCTGATGACGAACGCGAGCGGGTTGTTGATCTCGTGCGCGACGCCCGCTGCGAGCATGCCGATGTTGGCCAGGCGCTCGTTGCGCGCGATGGCCGTCTGCGCTTGGCGCAGCTTGCGGAGGGTGTCGGCGAGCTCGTCGTGCGCGACGCTCAGGTTCGCATAGAGCCGCGCGTTCTCGAGCGGCGCGGCGAGCTGCGTCATCACGTCCTCGAACAGGGCGACGTCCGCGCTCGGCCAGTCGCTCGCGGGCTCGACGGCGATCCAAGCGCGAGGGCGGGGCGACGCCCCACGCAAGGCGAACGTGACGAGCGGCTGCGCGCTCGGCTTTGGCCACGCCGTGGGCTCGAACTGGCCCTGGATCTCGTCCGGGTCGAAGTTCACGCGCAGCTCGGGCTGGGCGCGCTCAAGCACGGCGCGCAGGCGGTCGGCGTCGATCGCGAGCGGCTCGGCACCAAAGGTCACGATGCGCGGCGCGTCTCGGTCGGAGAGCAGCACTGTGT
>Ga0114968_10003560_pt1 | contig 11657 bp, 12 predicted proteins | sample M_130807_EF_Meta_FD_87020 | JGI IMG/M metagenome (GOLD analysis project Ga0114968, IMG submission 87020) | Freshwater microbial communities from Lake Montjoie, Canada to study carbon cycling - M_130807_EF_MetaG | ecosystem: Environmental > Aquatic > Freshwater > Lake | place: Lake Montjoie... | reverse complement strand
TTGGAAACGGGATCTTCCTTAAGTTTGCTGTAAAGAACCAGTGGAGGATTACTGGGCTAGAGATGAATGAAAAATTGGTAGAGGCGGCGCATGAAAATGGGTACGATGCACTCCACGCCAATAATTTGACCCCAATTAAATCAAGCAGCTATGATTTAATAGTTGCCTTCGATGTACTTGAGCACATTGCTCAGGATGAATTGCTTATTTTTCTTGATGATGTGAAAAGATGCTTAAAGCCAGGCGGTTTTTTTCTTGCAAGATTTCCAAATGGTGACTCACCATTTGGCTTATTAAATCAAAACGGTGATATTACTCATGTAACCACTCTTGGAATTGGAAAGATTCGGCATATAGCCTCCCAACTCGAGGTAGATCTAGTTTATTGTGGCGGTGAGTCAGAGATAATTTTTGTAGGCCACCCCATAAAGATTATGCAGAGAATTATTTCGGCTATTTGTAAGGCAATTATTAATATTTTCATATTTATAGTTTTTCATCCTAGACGAGACTTTTGCTCCACAAACTTACTTTTTATATTCAAAAAATAATAGGTTGGCCTCACCCTTTTATTTTTTAGCGAGATTACTTTTCGAGGTTTATTATGTATTCAGCTGATATTACGATTAAATGTAAAAAATCGATGAGTTATTTTATGAAGTCAAAATTGAATTCACATATTTTAAAGAGAGTAAAAAGTGATTTTTTCATTAGATAAATTTAGATTATTTCTTGAAAGTAAAAAATATATTTTATGTTCTCGTATTTTAGAGGATAAATATTTGACATATATTTCACATCTTTACTCCTCCCACCATTTCCTGGGTAATTCGATTCAGGGTGTTTTTTCTCGTCAGGTTAAATTTTTATCTGCACTAATTACTGAGATTACAGGCGATAATTTTACGTGCTATAAAGTTTTAGATTGGGGTTGCGGAAAAGGGCAAATCTCTTATCTATTAAAAAAAGAGAAATTAAACATTACATCTTGCGATCTAATGGTGGATAACAAGGACTCTAGCTTTGGCCAAGAAACACCAATTATCTTAGAGAACAACATAGAGGTAGCGCCTCTTATTCACCCAAGTATTTTGCCATTTGATGATGCTGTTTTTGACTGTGTTGTTAGCTTTGGTGTTTTGGAGCATGTAAAGGACGATCTTTATTCAATGCAAGAGGTAAGAAGAGTTCTGAGGGCTAATGGTTTGTTTGTCATTAATTTCCTACCATACAAACTTTCTTGGACTCAAGCATTGGCTCATCTACGAGGCAACTTCTATCACGATCGACTATATTGGAAGTCAGATGTATTATGGATGGCAGAAAGCTCAAGCTTTCAGGTGGTTTCTATTAATTTTGCTCAGTTATTCCCAAAAAACTCGATTCCCTTCCGATTTGATTTATTTCTAGAGCCAATAGATAGGTTTCTATGCAAGTACACTCCCCTAAAATTTTTTGCAACAAATTTAGAGGTGGTTTTAGTTGCCACTTAGCAGTGGTATTACTTATTAAAATATGAATCATAAAGTACTTATATATTTTCCAGGCGGTCTTGGTGATTTAATGTCCTGCATGCCCGCATTTTATGCATTGAAAGAAAGGTTTAAAGATTCCTCTTTCATACTTCTATCAAATTCTCCATTGTCTATTAATTCAATATCCGCCTATCAGGATTTATTTCCAAGAAATACTTTTTCCGAAATAATCCTCTATAACCCGAATCTAGGTAAGATTAAAAATTTCGTCGCTGTAGTTAAAAAAATTAAGGAGCTATCACCTAATTTAGTAGTTAATTTTGTGTTACGAGATAGTTTATTTTCTGCAGCTAGAGATTATATTTTTTTTCGTCTATTTGCGTCTAAAATAATTTGGGGTTTTGGTTACCTGAAGCCAATTATTAGTAGCAATAAAGACTTTCCAAAATTTTGGGAGCCTCAATATTTAAGGGTAATGCGCTTGCTATCAAAACATCTTTCCTCGCAGCCGGGTGTTCAAGTTGGAAAATTTAATTTATCGGCCGAGGATTTGCGGGAAGGATCAGAATTTATTGCAGAAATTGGTAATAAACCTCATATAGGTATAAGTCTTGGGGGTAAATATGATGTGCAGCAATGGGGTGATGAAAAGTGGGGGGCGGTTATAGATCTTATAGTGGCAAAGTTTCCAGATCTTTTTATAGTAGCAATTGGTTCCGAAGCAGAGTTTAGTAGGTGCGCAGTTATTACTCGGAAATTTGGCAATAGAGCAATTAACCTTTGTGGAAAACATCGTCCCAAGGCTTCACTTGCAGCAATCAAAAAAGCTTTAATTTTTTTAGGTCAAGATAGTGGCCCAATGCATTTGGCAGCTTCAATTAATATTCCATCTATCTTGGTGCACAGTGCCAGAACACGTCCTGGCGAATGGTTTCCGGTAGGATTTGAATCTCATAAGATTTTTTACCGTCAAACCCCTTGCTTTGGGTGCTACAAAGAGGTCTGTATCGATAAGAAAAAATATTGCATGGAGTTGATTTCAGTTGCGGAAGTGGCTAATGCCGCAATAGAAATGATCTCATCCAGGATGCGGGACACTCATGAATGATTTTATTTTACGTAGAACTCTAGGGAAGCCATTTCGGATTGGACTTTATCCCGATGTTTCAAATAGTGGAATTGGAACTTATATTTCAAATATTAGTAAATATCTAGCGATTGATAGGATTAAGTCAAAATATAACCAGCTATCTCCGCTGCAATTTATTTTTGGATATCCGGTGGGGTATGACCTAATTCATATCCCACATTTTGTAGTTCCTTTGAGAAAGAGGGGTATTAAAATTGTATGCACCATACAGGATGTGACCCCACTCGTTATTGACGGGCTCTTTCATCCATTGCAAGTATCTTATCTAAGATTCAGAATATGGTGGTCCATAAAGTATGCAGATTATTTAATATTTACTTCTCATAATACTTATGCCGACTCAGTAAGACTCTTCGGGAAAATTTCTAGATTTAAAATCATTCCGTTGGGAGTGGGCGATGCTATTTCTGAGAGTCAATTGCCGATTGTTCAATATAAAGCCCCATATTTTTTATGCGTTGGAAGGCGCAGGCATCACAAAAATATTCATGGAATTATTCAGGCTTTCGCATCAATTCAACATCAGACAGCTGCAATTCTTATATTTGCTGGCGCCCCGGATATTTATGATTCCAAATATGTTGAGATGGCTAAATCTTTAGGGATTCTAGATAAAGTATTTTTTATTGGCTCCTTGTCTGAAGAGCAGTTAGCTTCTCACTATAAGGGAGCCCTGGCATTATTATTCCCATCCCTTTATGAGGGGTTTGGACTGCCCATACTTGAGGCAATGAGCTATGGCTGTCCAGTAATTACTTCAAATATGTCTTCAATGCCTGAAGTTGGGGGGTCTGCTGCTCTATACGTAGATCCCAGCAATATAAATGACTTGGCGGAAAAAATGCAACTTGTGGAAAGCTCTAGTAATTTGCGTGATCAACTAAGGGTACTTGGTTTGAATAGGGTAAAGGAATTTAGTTGGCGTAAGACTGCAGAAAAAACGATGGAGGTTTATGCTGAGGTACTGGGTGTTGAAGTGGTAGAGTTTTCCTAGATCTATATTTTATATCGAGAAAAAATATGAGAGCGCTTATTTCAGGGGTAAGCGGCCAAGACGGCGCCTATCTTGCAAAACTTCTTCTAGATAAGGGGTATCACGTTATAGGAACGTCGAGGGATTCTGGGGGTAATAGCTTTTCAGGACTTGCTGCACTGGGTATTGCGCAAGATGTGGAAAAGATATCTATGGCGCCTAATGATTACTCAAGTGTATTCAATACGTTAAAAAAATATCATCCTAATGAAATTTATAATTTATCAGGGCAGAGTTCTGTGGGGTTGTCATTTGAGCAGCCTTTGGAAACAATAAATAGCATTACCGTTGCCACCTTAAATTTTTTAGAAGCAATTCGTCATTTGGGAGTCTCGGCAAAATTTTACAACGCCGGTTCAGGCGAATGTTTTGGTGATACTGGCGAAATCGCGGTAAATGAAGGACATGCCTTTAGACCAAGGAGTCCTTATGGGGTAGCAAAGGCATCTGCACATGGTCTAGTTTCTAACTACAGAGAATCTTTTTCGTTATTTGCGTGTACAGGAATTTTATTTAATCATGAGTCTCCGCTGAGACCGCAACGATTTGTAACTAGTAAAATTATTCATGCCGCTAAGAAAATTAGCCAAGGCGAAGACTTGAAGCTAGTTCTAGGCAATATTGAGGTAGCGAGAGATTGGGGCTGGGCCCCTGATTATGTCCGCTGTATGTGGTTAATGCTTCAGCAACAGAGTCCTCGGGATTATATTATTGCCACCGGAAGAACCGAGCCATTGCGATATTTTATAGAAAAGGTATTCGCATATTTTTCATTGAATTGGAAGGATTATGTTGTGATCGATAAGTCACTTTTTCGTCCTTCCGATATCTCAATAAATAGGGCCGATCCAGCTTTAGCACGTAGTGAATTAGATTGGAGGCCGATGATGGATATTGATGGGGTGGTGAAGCATCTTTGTTTGGCGGCAGAAAAAGAAAGTAAAAAATAATTAAATGAAGTTAAGCCAGCTTAAATTTATCGATAAACTTATATCCATATGTATTGTGTTGTTGCCAAAAAAAAAGTTAAACCAGTCATTGCGGACGAGAGAACTAAGATCGGTTTTGATTATCAAGCTCTCTGCAATGGGGGATGCACTATGTCTTATGCCATCGGTAAGGATGCTTTCGGAGACATTCCCAGAGGTAAAAATCGATTGGCTTACAACGAAAAGATCTGCGCCAGATCTTTTTAAGGGACTGCCCTTTCTTAATAAAATTATTTTATTGCCAACAAATTTATTAAAAATAATTCAATTTCTGCCATTTTTATTGATCAAATTGTTTCGCTATGATTTGATAGTGGATTGTGATCAATATTATCGAGTATCTGAACTTTTATCTAATTTAGCCCCCATTAATGCTGGATTTCTCGGTCCGCTAAAGGGAAAAAGCTTTTCTATTCAAGAGGAGTATGACTCAAACAGGAATGAGAAAATACAATTTAAGTTACTTTTTGAGAAAATAATTGTAAATTTTGGAGAAAAGCCTGAGCCATGTAAAGTCGATTTGCCGGAGTTATTGATAGGATTTATCCCATCATCTAAATTAATTTTTGAAGTTGGTGAGTTAGAGTCTATAGGGAAGCCAATTCTTATTATCTATCCGGGGTCAAGCGGTAATGCTTCATTTAGACGTTGGGATTTTAAAAACTATCTAGAGATTTCCCGGCGACTTAAAGATCATTTTACTGTTGTTTTTGCTGGCGGCATAGATGAGATTGCCTGCAAGCCTTTGCTATCCGACGACATTAATATCAAATATGTGGACTGGATTAATCACTGGTCTTTGTTAGAGTGGGCTTGGATTTTTAAAAATAAAGCCGCAATATTCTTGGGCAATGATGCGGGATTATTTCATGTTGCCGATCTTCAGGGTCTAAAAACAGTAGGCATTTTCGGCCCTAATCTCTATGCGCGCTGGGGTTCTGTTATGGAGGGGTCATCAGGGGTAGAGATTGAGCTCGGGTGTCGTCCATGTATAAATACTCATCTTGGCATTGTGCCGCAATCTTGTTCTCGCGGAGATGTTGCCTGTCTTAACTTAATTAACCTTGATGATGTGGAGGCGATTATTAAGTCCTCACTTCAAAAGAATGCATAGTTTCATAGAAATTACATAAATGAACAATATTACAGTCGTTGGCGGGAGCGGTTTCATTGGTACAAGACTCTGTTCTCGCATTGAAAAAAACTTTAATTTTGCTATTTTTGATATAAATCAAAGTAGTCATTTTCCAGAAAAAACGAGAATTGGTGATGTGAGGTCCATTGAGGATTTGCATAATCATACTCTTCCTGGTAGTACTTTAATTAATTTGGCTGCGGAACATAGGGATAATGTATTTCCTATTTCTTTGTATGACGAAGTAAATGTAAATGGCGCTAAAAATATTTGCGATTTAGCGCGTGCTAAAGACATAAATAAAATTATCTTTACCAGCTCAGTAGCTGTTTATGGGTTTGCTCCATTAGGAACAAATGAATTCGGAGTAATAGCCCCTTTTAATGACTATGGCCGCACCAAGTGGGAAGCAGAACAAGTCTATAAACAATGGCAGGCTGAGGACCCTCAAAATCGGACCCTAGTCATTGTTCGTCCAACTGTGGTTTTTGGTGAGAGAAATAGAGGAAATGTCTTTAATCTACTTAGACAAATTGCTTCCGGTAAATTTGTCATGGTTGGTGATGGCTCAAACCGAAAGTCAATGGCCTACGTTGAGAATGTCGTAGCATTCTTGGAGTATTCATTGGGTTTCAAGCCAGGGGTGCACATTTATAACTATATTGATAAGCCTGATTTCACAATGAATACTTTGGTGGCCCATGTCAATAAGTTATTGGGCAGGTCTGCTGCTATTAAATTAAGACTGCCATTCTCTTTTGGTCTTTTAATTGGATCCTGTTTTGATCTGGTAGCAAAAATTACTGGTAAAAAATTTCCTATCAGCGCAATAAGAGTTAAAAAGTTTTGTACTAACTCAGTGTATGAGTCAGCAATTGAGTCAACGAGCTTCATTCCGCCTGTTCCATTATTGGATGCAATTGAAAAGACGGTTTGCTTCGAGTTTATTGAAGACCATAAAGATGAACAGGTTTTCTATTCTGAATAGCGGTTTTATGTATTTGCTCTATTTAATTTTTATGCAGATAGACTTATGCCATGGGACTTCCATTCTCCACGTATCTCATAACCGTATCAGTCTTTGACCATCTTCCGCGCTGCATAATGATTGGCATGCTTGCTCCTGAATTTAATAAATCCTGAGCAGCGCCTACTCTCATCGAGTGGCCGCTGATACCTTCAATAACTAATTCGTCGAGCCCAGCTTTTCTGGCAATCCGTTTGTATATGCGATTGATCTGACCAGAACACAGGCTGCTGCATGAAATTCTTCCCCCACGGTCAATACCGACCATGAGGTGTCCCTGTCCTTCGGGAAGTTCTTTTATCCACTCCACCAATGCAAGATGGGCTCTTTGACTTAGATGCAGCCATTTTCCTGTGGAGTCTTGATCAGTCTTGCTTTTTCTCAGGAGAATGGATGATGTCTCAATCCCATTCTTCATGTTGATTTTTACATCCTTGACTTGTAGAGAGACTAATTCACTGCGTCTACATAAGGTGTCATAGGCCACTAGCAATAAAGCACGATCTCGAACCCCTCTAATCGAATCATCGGTAGCTAGTAAGAGCTTATCCAAGGTATCTGCATTGATGCTGCCCGCTTGACTGGATGACCGCCCCAGCTTGCGATGCATTCTTCTCATTTCAATCGTGACATCAGGATCTTTGGTGGGATCTGCAAAGCGGTTGAGTTTGTGAATAGTGGATATTCCACAAATAGCACGGCGAATACCGGCTGAGCTTCGCTTGTCGTTAGACAGCTCAATGATGAAGTTGGCAATGGATGAGGGTAGGGCGGGTAATGAGTCTTCATTGCGCTCTACGCAAAACTCAATGAATTTCCCAAAGTCAGCCTTATATGCGCGAATAGTTGAGTGTGCGTAGGCACCTTCAATTTTCTCAAGGGTGTTAGCTAATAGCTCTCTGGGGTCGATTCTGATTTTTAAGCCGCTCAGGCTTGGGCGGGCTAAGGTTGATGGATTGTTTGTTAGGTTCGTCATAAATTGGCTTTCTGTGGTCGGGATTGGCTTTTGAGGTATGAGGTAACTCAGCTTTAGGGCTTTATTACATGTTTTAACTGCTCTAGGGTATTCAGTGGATGGCTCCTTGGTTATTGATACAATTAACGATAATTTTGTCAATTTAAAGATAAATTAACCTTCTATAGATCATTATACATATATTTTGATCTTTTACAAGTCTTTTATACTACTAAGTATATAAATTAATCTTTAGGAGGTTATTTTGAGGGTTTATCTATCCAGATTACTCGGAGAACATAAGAAGAAAATTTCTGATGTCACCAGGGATACTGGCATTAATCGTGGGACGCTAACTAGGATGTATTACGAAGATGCTGAGCGCGTGGACTTGGAGGTGCTGGATATTTTATGTAAATACTTTGATTGCCATGTGTCAGACCTGCTGGAGGCGCAAGAGCCTTCGCTTAAGCAGTCTAGCCAAAATAATCAAGAATGAGGGGTCATTAACGGCAATGGAAAAATTAGTTACATCACAAGAGTTTTTGGAAAAATTCGGTGACATTGAGTCTGCCGGTTATTTTGATCCAAGATTTCTTAATGATGTTCATATAGGGTTTTCTGTCCAACGAAATTACCCAGAAAATATACGATTCAGGCCTGCGAGAAATATCCTTGGAGAGGTGGATAGTGTCGCAGTAATTTGGGCAGTCTGTGAGGAGGGGTTGGCAGACGCGGCTAAAAATCTAATCCCCGTTAGATTTCGGATTTCACTCATGAGCAAATATAGGTCGAAGTATTGGGACTATAACTACGATGATAAAAATTGCCCAACAAAAGATTCTGTAGTTGCTAGTGCAAATAGTCCAAAACCATTAGACATGGATCTTACGGATGGTTGCTTTTACGATGCTAGGCTTGGCAAGTTTTTAGATGAGAATCTCAATGAAGTTAGCGGAGTTTTCCTTCTGAATAAACTATTTATAGCCCACTGTAATTCAGTTCATTTGATTATGGGTGCCGGGATAAGAACAAAAGCACTATTAAATAAAGCCCCAATTTTCTTTTTTACAAAAACGATTGCTTGCATAGTGTGGGCACTTAAAAATATTTTTGGGCGCACGCTTGATGAAAGTCTTGACCGAGTCACGTATTTTGATGGATATTTACTTAAGAATTTTAAAGTAACTGGCGATGACTTTATTGAATTAGCAGGGTATAGGGCGGCAAAACCTGTAATACTTCTTTTTGCAATATTGGCTACCTTTATATGCTGGTATGCCCTCCCCGTGGATGAGGGAACTTATCTTGGAAATCTCATTAGAAGCGACTTTCTACTTTTAATCCATACGGTACTGGCGCTTGCAATATTGGACAAAATTATTCCGGATGCTCTTTTCTGGGGGCTAAATAAATTGATAGCATTAAGAAAAAGATGGATCAATGGAGCGCTAAGAAGAAATGCAAGAGCAAGAACTAGACCCTAAGCACAATATGATCTGATTTTTCTCAATAGATTGCCCTTGGTAAGGATCGCTAATAGCACTGTGCAAATTATTTTTTTTGTAAAAACCCTTGCCATCATAGATATTTATCGTTACTCACGTCTATGTAGTTCATTGTCTTTCTACTTTAGTTGGCGTGAAGTTACTTGTACCAAAAGGCAAGTCTTGGGACTGATATGCGGTATTAGCATCCCATAGGTTTTCTCGGGCGCTCCAATGATAATTTTGATTTGGGGTGCAACTCAATTGGCTAAGATGGGGCTCGCTTGGGCAGCACTCTAAGTAAGTTGTTGAGTTGTTTCCAAACAGTGGCTTTAGGCACATTTACATCCATCACCATCATGCAGCGATCTAACCAGCCGTTATCGTGGTCTTGCAGGCGGTTAATCGATTTTTCAAGTGACTGAAGTATGGATTGTCCATAAGGTTTCTCGGCTTTGATCACAGCCTCCCTAAGCATTAGAAGGCTTGGATCCATCATGGCTAAATCAATGATATCTCGACTAAATACCCCATCGTCTCTCCAGCGATCTGCATTAGCGAGTAATTTACTGGTTACCATATCCAAAGGGCACAAGGTAGTAATTCCGCATATTTCATCTTTAGCCCCGGGGGTTGTTAATACAATTCTCCATTCCAGAACAATTTCAAATTTGATGATGCTACCGCCTATCTGTACCTTGGTTCGAATGCCATACTGGTCAGCACGGATATCGCCGATTTGTTGTAATGAACTTACCTCTGTGCGAACGATCGCGGAAATTCCTGCTGGGCTCGTGAGTAGTTCTCGTAAGGTGCGGTATTGCTCAAGATTCGATATTAAAAAATCGATATCAACAGATTCTCTATATTCACCATAACGTAGTGCCATTGCCGTGCCGCCCGCAAAGTAACATTCATGATCTTTAAGGAGTGGCCCATTTAGCGCTTGAAGTACTTGAGCAATCTTCTGATGGTGCGGGCGTTTAAAGTTTTGCATGATGTTCTCCGAGGCCTAAATGGAGTGCTTCAACTAATTCTTTCTCATGGGCAGTTAATGAGCCCTCATCTAAATGGCGCCAATTGCGATCGTAAATGCTCAGTGCTTCAGTTGGGGTTAGTTCGTCGGTGCCGTGTACCTGCCAAGCAAGTTGTTTGAGTTGTGGGTAATTAGCTAGTCGTATGCGTGCAGGTATCCAGCCACGATGATCATCATCGCGGCGTGGTGCTGCAGGCTCTGGAAGTTCTATGGGGACAATTCCAAAATTGATCCCTAAAGCCGTCATGGCGTTGAAGTAAGCCCCCATGGTGACAGAGGGTTCGCCAGTTTCAATCCTATGTAGGGTAATGCGTGACATTCCAGCGGCTTGCGCAGCCGTTTTTGCACTAATGTTTAGCGCTTTGCGATAAGCTCGGATCTGCTGACCAAGGGCCGCAAGCTTGTCTGCTGTTGCTTGAGTAAGGTGATTTGGGCGTGCTGGCATAATGTATCTCATTATATACATTAATACTTAAATGTCAATAATGAGATACATATTAATATAAATGGTGTTAAGCTAGTAGAAGTAACTTGGGGCGGAAAGCATGGCTAGAGGCGCTAAAAGGAAAGTCAAGAAATTAAGGGGTCGCGAAGCTAGGCGGCAGGATTCGCGTTTCTCTTCGCTAAATATCAGCATGCTCGGAGACCATAAGCATGTTGGTAGCAGGCTGATCCCTCCTCTAGCGCAGATGGACAAAATGAAGACCTCTTCGTGGGCTGATCACCATATGCCAGAAATGCTATGGGCAGTTTTGTTGACGGGCGCATTGGAGCGTCGCCATTATCTTGATATTTTTCGAAAGATGGCGGCACATTGCCGCCGCTGGTTCCTGCAGGAAGGTGGCGAGAGGATCGACGAGAACCCAGTCGATCCAGATGTGGGTTTTGATTTCACAATTATGGTTGATCAAACCAAATTAGCGGAAGTTAGCGATCAAGAGTTCCATGATTTTATTTCACTAGCTTTAAGCCATCCTATTGGGTGCGCGGCATTAAGGCCAATTCTTCTGATACAAAATCTTCCTGGACTTGAAAGGTGGAAAGCTGAGCTTAATGTGGAGCCCAATGATGAGGATTGGAATACGCTGGCAATAGCAGTTGCAAAAGTATTCGACCATCAGTCAGAGGCATCTACTGATATTCGATGGTTCAAAGTGATTATTCCAATTATTTCAGGTCGAATGCAATTTCCTTCTTCATTTGCAGAGACGCTTGAAGACTTTAGGCTTTTCCCAGACAGGGGCGATATGCAATCTGTTCGCCCTTCAATTCGGGCGATGGAAATGACGGTCCGGCGGAGCAATCCAGGGGAATGGATTGAAAAATTCTGGGCTCAGGCACTTCATGATACCCACTGTATTGATCCATCA
>Ga0114968_10003557_pt1 | contig 11662 bp, 8 predicted proteins | sample M_130807_EF_Meta_FD_87020 | JGI IMG/M metagenome (GOLD analysis project Ga0114968, IMG submission 87020) | Freshwater microbial communities from Lake Montjoie, Canada to study carbon cycling - M_130807_EF_MetaG | ecosystem: Environmental > Aquatic > Freshwater > Lake | place: Lake Montjoie... | reverse complement strand
TCGCGATCCAACTGGGGAGTAAGCGTCGGTTCATGACGCACCCACCACAGTGCAGTCATAGCTGATTTCGCGCCCCAAATCTGGGGAGTAAAGCTGCTGCCTGCCAGTCAAGCTTTGGCTCTTGGCAAACGGGGGCAAATAGGTAGCTTGCTGAAGAATGAGGGCTTGCCCAGAAGATCGGTAAGAGACTGTGATTTTGATGTTCTCGATTTGATTGCCGCCTTGGCTGACGATGGCCTTGAACCTGAAGCGCTCTAAGTCGATGGGCTTGGCGCTATAGGGATGGGTAGTGGGTGCAAAAACAAATTGATAGTCCTCACCGCCTGCAAAGAGTTGGCACTGCAAGCGCAACGGCTGGCTGGCTGCAAGATCCATCGTCACTGGCAAAAACAAAACTGCAGTAATGCTAAACCGCATCCACAGGCCAAGGTGGCTTGGTATGAGTAGAGGCATTACGCTATGGCTGATGTTGGGGCTTCATTCATACGCATTTGCACATGCGCCATCGATTCTTGGATTTGATCGATAAGAATGAGACAAACATCGCCCGCTTGAAGTTTTTCCAAAGCGCGATCTATGGCTTTGAATTCACCGTACACATCTTCAATGGTTTGTACTCGGGTAGCCCCTTGCAAACCTTCGCGCAACAAAGCAATGACTTCTCCGTCAGAGCGCCCTCTCTGGCAAGCGTCTTCGAAGAGAATGACATCGTCAAATGCGTGACCAATATTTCGAGTCAGGGCACGCAAGTCTTCATCTCGCCTGTCACCCGTGCCACATATCACCACGCTGCGGCGATTGGCAGGAAAAATATTGACAGCCTCGACAATCGCTTTCACGGCATCTGCGTTATGTCCAAAATCGACAATCACTTTAGCCTGCTTATAGTCAAAGACATTAAAGCGTCCAGGAACACTTTGGGCATCACTGACAAAATGACTCAGGGCTTCACACATGCCTTCCCAGTTCAGTTTCAAGGCCCAGCCCGCTGCAATAGCGGCCATGACATTGGCAACCTGAAAACTCAAAGCGCCGTTGTGGGTAATAGGGACCTGCGCTAGGGGAATATGCATTTGGAATTTCCCCTCGGCCGCGACAATGTGATCGCCTTCGACAAAAAGTACGCGCTTGCCTTGAGCACGATGGGTCGCTAATGCAGGGGTTTTGACGTCATAGGCAAAAAAAGTTACCGCGCTAGGACATTGTGCTGCCATGGCCACGACCAAAGGATCTTCTGCATTCAGAACAGCCATCCCAGATGGGTCCACATTGCGCACGATAACCCGCTTGAGAACAGCCAAATCTTCAACTGTGGAGATGTAGTTCAAACCAAGGTGGTCACCACTGCCAATATTGGTCACAACAGCAACTTGGCAGCGGTCAAATGCCAAGCCTTCTCGTAACATTCCACCGCGAGCAGTTTCTAGCACCGCTGCATCGACATTGGGGTGCATCAAGACGCGCAACGCACTTTGCGGCCCCGCACAGTCGCCTGAATCGAATTGGTAACCATTGGCAAACACACCATCGGTATTGGCAATACCCATGCGAAGACCACTGGAGGAAAGCAAGTGGGAAATTAAACGCACAGTAGTGGTTTTGCCATTGGTGCCTGTTACTGCGACCACGGGGATACGACCGTTTTCACCATCAGGGAACATCTGCTCTATAACCGCCTTGCCTACATCGCGCCCTTTGCCAAATGAGGGGCTCAAGTGCATACGCAGTCCAGGTGCAGCATTGACTTCGATGATGCCACCGTTTTGCTCTTCCAAAGGTCGCAAAATGGTTTCGCAAACAATATCTACGCCGCAGATATCCAAACCCACCATTTGGGCAGCCAAGACTGCGCTGGCAGCTACTTCAGGATGCACGTCATCGGTGACATCGGTCGCTGAACCACCGGTAGACAAATTGGCATTGTTGCGCATGATGACACGCATACCTTTAGGCGGCACACTGCTTTCATCCAGGTTTTGTTCTTGCAAGCAAGACATGGCAACTTCATCGATACGAATACGGGTTAAAGGGTAAGAGTGACCTTCTCCGCGCAAGGGGTCTGCGTTAACGATGTCGACCAACTGACGAACAGTATGTTTGCCGTCTCCGACAACAAGTGCGGGCTCACGCCGCGCAGCTGCCACCAATTTGTCACCAATCACCAGCAAGCGGTAATCGCTGCCCGGCAAATAACGCTCGACCATGATGTCTTCGCGGTAGCGCAAAGCAATTTTGTAAGCTGTCGCCAACTCCTCACGGGTTTTGACATTGACAGCAACACCCTTTCCTTGGTTACCGTCTTGGGGTTTGACCACCACGGGCAGACCAATTTCTTGGGCTACAGCCCAGGCATCATCAACATCTTTGACAGGTCGCCCCTCTGGCACGGGCAGACCAGCCATGCGAAAAAGTTTTTTAGTCAACTCTTTGTCTTGCGCAATAGATTCCGCAATGGCGCTGCTGGCATCGGTTTCAGCAGCTTGTATGCGGCGCTGTTTGCTGCCCCACCCGAGCTGCACCAAGCTGCCTTCGGTCAAACGAATGTAAGGAATATTTCTGCTCAGCCCAGCGTTGACAATCGATGCGGTAGATGGCCCTAGTCGCAAATCTTCATCGACTTCGCGTAACTGTGCAATGGCTTTGGCGAGAGGAAAATCGGTGTTGTTCAATGCGGCAAGCAACAACTCTTGGGCATAGCCAATGGCCAAGCGCCCCACCTGCTCCACCGTGTACTGAACCACCACTTGGTACAAGCCTTCTTTAGGCGTAGCCGTGGTGCGGCTGAAGGTCACAGGACAACCTGCCTCAATTTGCAAAGAAAGCGTGGCTTCTTCTAAAGCATGGGCAAAGGTATAAACAGACTCCGAAGTGCTGTTGTAAATGCTGTAAATAGAGGGAAATAAATGCCTTAGACGCTTAGAAAAATCGGGGCAACTGATACGCACATCGATACTTTGATGGGTATCACATTGCACCAAGGCTTCAACAGAGGTATGTTTAGACCAGAGGTTGGGGCCACGCAGAGCCCGTATACGTGTGACTTCTATCACTGACCGCTCCCCTTTGATGAAGTTGCTAGGTTGGTGCTTTTTTGCGAAAAGCTTTTTAATCCTGCACGAATCAAGTCAGCGGAAATATCTAAGCTGCAAGCAACCGCAACAGCCGCGCACATGGTGGACAAGCTAATACCGCCTTGGTGCATCAGCATCTGTATGGGCTCGGCATCGGTTCGCAACATACTGACCTCTTTGGCGCCGTAGGCAAAGAAAATTTGCTGGTCGCGGTAAAACACCACACGCTGCGATTTTTCACGCGCAGCTGCAATGACGGGGTTGTTGTCTTCATGACTGTAGAAAAAAACATCGCCATCGCTGAGTTCTTCAAATGACACAGTCACTTCATCGCACGCATTGAGCACCGCCACACCTTCGGGCAAAACCACATCAACTTGGTTGCGTATGACGTTTCGCATTTGCTCGGGTGTACGGATGTCATGTACTTCAAGTCCCACTGGCTCAGGCACACCCGTGACCACACCCACCAAACATCGGTCGTAAGCCAAGCCTTCATCCATCAATTGCATGCCTGCGCTTTCAAACACAGCAGCATCCAACACACGGTTGATCAGCAAGCGCTGCCCTAACTCAAAAGAGCGTGCATCTTTGCTGACAACACGTCGCTGATCAAGGTACAAACCATCTGCACAAGCCAAGCCGGTGTGCTTTCCACTGAGTTCAATTAACCAAGCAATGATTTTGGAGAGTTCGGTGGTTTGGTGACTGCCCATCACGCCCACAATGGGGATGCGTCCTGAGTCCAAGGGTTCAAACAACTGGTCCACAATGGCTTGACCCACAGGTCGAGGTCTTCCCAACACTGGCTTTAAATGCATCAGCAGACCTGGCCCTGCATTGACCTCCACCACAGCACCGTTGACCTCTTGCAAAGGCCGAGACACGTCGGGCGTGACCAAATCGATGCCAGCGATATCTAAGCCCACCACTTTGGCTGCAAGAATGGCCATATCTGCCACCTGGGGATGAACATCATCGGTGACATCGTTGGCCATATTGCCGGTACGCTGAACAATGATGACCTTACCCTTGTCGGGCACGCTGTTGATTTGGAAGCCTTGTTTTTGGATTTCCAAAACAATATTGCCTTGCTCTGACAAAATAATTTTTTCTAAAGGAAATTCTTCTTCCAAGCCGCGACGTGGGTCGGTGTTGACTTGGCTATCGATGAGTTGCTCGACTGTAGAGACACCGTCACCAACGATTTGCACTGTTTCGCCTCTTGAAGCAGCAACAACCTTGTCCCCCACTACCAGCAAACGGTGCTCTTCACCCACAATGAACTGCTCAACAATGACTTCGTTGTTTTCTTCTTCGCGCAAAGCAATATCAAAAGCAGCGTGAACTTCAGCTTGGGTTTTCAAATCAAGGGACACACCACGACCATGGTTGGCATCAATGGGTTTGAGCACCACGGGCAAACCAATGTCTTGCGCTACCGACCATGCCTCCTCTGCTGTGGTGACAGTACGGCCCTTAGGTACAGGCACACCACACTGCGTTAGCAACCGCTTGGTGAGGTCTTTGTCGCTGGAAATATGCTCTGCAATGGCACTGGTTTTGTCTGTCTCAGCTGTCCAAATACGCCGCTGACGCGAGCCATAACCCAGTTGCACCAAATTGCCAGTGGTTAGTCGAATAGAAGGAATGCGTCTCTCAGTAGCAGCATCCACAATGCAAGCCGTGCTGGGGCCCAGACACAAGCGATCTACCATGTCCTTGAGTTTTTTAACCGTGGCCTTAGCGTCAAAAGGTTTGTTATTGATGGCTGCCATGACCAAGTTGCGAGCATCGACCAGACTTTCCAAGCCAATTTCCTCTTGCCTAGCCCTGAAAACCACCTTGTATACGCCGCTGGTACTGGTTTCTCTGGCCTTACCAAAACTGACCTGCATACCAGCCAAGGTTTGTAATTCGATGGCCACATGTTCGATGATATGAGCTGGCCATGTGCCGTCACGCAAGCGCCACACGAACCCCCCCACCTCACCAACGCTGCAATGATGTTGGTGCAGACTGGGTAACCAATCAATCAAACGATCGACAAAACCGGGGATGGTGTTAGAGGGAAATTTTTCTAACTCACCAATATCCAACCAAGCTTCAACGGCTGAGCGGTAAGTCCAGAAATTGGGGCCTCGCAAAAATCGCTGCTGAAGGATTTGAATATCGTCAAATGTCATAATCGATGCCTTGTAATTATTTAGCGTTTATTTTTAGAAAATCGGAATGACCGACTACAGATTCCAACAGGGGGTGAATGGCTTGTCACAAGATTGGCGGGCTAGGGTGCAAGAAAAGATTCCCGCACTCACCAACGTGCTAGGGTGTTTAGAGGTTGACCTCGATGCCCGATTATATTTCGCAAAGTCCTTGCTACTGCTATGTGCTGACAGGCTAGTTACCCTAGAACCCGACGGGCAATCCCAATGGCAGGTGCGTGAATGGGCGCTGACGCCGGACTTGCTACTGTCCTTGAAAGACTATGCAGGTGTCGGCACTTTGGAGTTACACACTCTCACCCACAGCATGGGGACATGGCGCTTCACATTGGGGCGAAATGAGCAAGCACAGGCTTTTGCCGAAGCATTCGCTGCTCGACTAAACCTATCATCACCACTTGATAGCCAAAGAAGTTCGCAGCAACAAGCTGACGCTGTGCTGAAAGACGCACCGCCACCCTTGCAAGGTAACTGGGGTTTGCTGCGCTTGTGGCGGTTTGCACAGCCCTATAAAGGACAGTTGTTCTTGGGCTTTGTGTTGACCTTGGCGTCTACCGCCGCCACCTTGGTTCCGCCCTACTTGACCATGCCCTTGATGGACGATGTGCTGATTCCTTTTCAAAATGGGCAGCAAATAGATATTGAATTGGTCACGCTTTACTTATCAGGTTTGCTGGGTGCGTCTCTTGTTGCATGGGGCTTAGGTTGGTACAAAACCTATGTGCTGGCACTGGCGTCAGAACGCATCGGTGCTGATTTACGCTCAACCGCCTACGAACACCTGTTACGGCTGTCGCTGGAGTATTTTGGTGGGCGAAGAACCGGCGATTTGATGACCCGAATTGGCAGTGAGACAGATCGTTTATGCATCTTTTTGTCTGTGCATTTTTTAGATTTTGCAACCGATGTGCTGATGATTTTAATGACCGCTGTTATTTTGTTCAGCATCGATCCATGGTTGGCCTGCGCCACCTTGCTGCCTCTGCCTTTTATTGGTTGGTTGATACAAAATGTACGCGACAGACTGCGCACTGGCTTTGAAAAAATCGACCGTGTTTGGTCTGAGTTGACCAATGTATTGGCTGACACTATTCCAGGTATTCGCGTGGTTAAAGCATTTGCCCAAGAAAAACGTGAGGCTTCACGTTTTCGCTCTGCCAACAAACACAATTTAGCCGTCAACGACAGGGTGAATTTTTTATGGTCGCTGTTTTCGCCGACCGTCACTTTGGTAACGGAAGTTGGGCTGTTGGTAGTGTGGGCTTTTGGTATTTGGCAAGTAGCTAACCATCAAGTGACAGTGGGTGTGCTGAGCGCTTTTTTGGCCTACAGCAGCCGTTTTTATGCTCGCCTAGACTCCATGAGTCGCATTGTGTCCCACACCCAAAAAGCCATCGCCGGTACCAAGCGTATTTTTGAAATCTTAGATCACGTCTCCAGTGTCCCCGAGCCTGTCAACCCACAACCCATGCCCAAAATTCAAGGGCGCATTCAAATTGAAGACATCGGTTTTCGCTATGGCAACCGCGCCGTGATTCGCGGCTTGAGTTTGGATATCGCACCTGGGGAAATGATTGGCTTGGTCGGTCAAAGTGGTTCTGGCAAAAGCACCATGGTGAATCTGATTTGCCGCTTCTACGATGTCAGCGAAGGTGCGATTCGTATTGACGGTACAGACATTCGTGATTTACGCGTCAGCGACTACCGACAGCACATTGGTTTGGTGTTGCAAGAACCGTTTTTATTTTTTGGCACGATTGCCGACAACATTGCCTATGGCAAGCCTCAAGCCAGTCGCAGCGAAATTGTGGCCGCAGCTCGGGCCGCCCATGCACATGAGTTCATATTGCGCTTACCCCAAGGCTACGACTCTTTAGTAGGTGAACGTGGTCAGGCCTTGTCTGGTGGTGAACGCCAACGAATATCAATTGCCAGAGCGCTGTTGATTGACCCCCGCATCCTGATCATGGACGAGGCCACCTCCTCTGTAGATACCGAAACTGAGCAAGAAATTCAAAAAGCCTTAGACAACTTGGTGCGCGGCAGAACCACTATTGCCATTGCCCACAGACTCTCTACCTTGCGTCGCGCCGATCGCTTGGTTGTAATGGAGCATGGGCAATTGGTGGAGCAAGGTCAACACCAAGAGTTGCTGGACAGACAAGGGGCTTATTGGCGTCTGTATGAAGCACAAGCCAGACGCGCAGAAGCCGAGCAGGGACTGGTTTCTGTCAGCGACTCCCGCGAGGTACGCACATGAGCCAACTGAGTCACTTGATCAAAGACCAACGCGGACTGTGGCAAGCCACCCTCGCCGACGGCTCGGTCTACAACAGTGTGACGGTGGTTCGAGCTTTTCCCATTCGTGCGCCTGACGAGGCGATCTCTGTGATAGACCATGAAGGTCACGAGTTATGCTGGATAGAACATCTTTCTGAGCTAAACCAAAAGGTTCGTGAGGCAGTGGTTGGCGCCTTGCAAGCACGTGAGTTCATGCCTGAAATTTTAAGCGTTGAACGTGTCAGTTCATTTGCAACGCCATCGGTTTGGACAGTACAAACCAACCGCGGCAAATGTGAATTCACTCTCAAAGGCGAAGAAGATATTCGCCGCGTCAGCACCCAGACACTGATCGTGGCAGATGCCCACGGTGTGCAATTTTTGATACGTGATTTACCTTCGCTTAATGCTGCTAGCCGAAAGCTACTTGACAGATTCCTTTGATTTTCAAGCGTTTTTTTTAAATACCCCTTGGATTTTATTGGCTTTAAATTGACAAAGTTCAATTTTTCAAAAAAATCAAAGAACATATGAAAATTACCTAGCTAACAACAGTTTTTACAAACCTCTAAAAGGATCACCATGTTTTACAAAAAACCCGCGTTGGGTTGGTTGATTTTGGGATTGCTAATGGGCAATGCCTTTGCTGATACAACAGATGTTAAAACGCAAACCATTGTAGAAGTCAAAAAAAGCGGCGGCCATTGCGAGCAAGATCCTAATTGCTTTAACCGCTATCACCCCGCCATCAAACCAGTGGCGCGTGCCAAGCCTGGCGACCTGATCGTGGTTCACACACGTGACGCCTTAGACGCCAACCTGAACATCAACTCCTTGGCCAAGGATGTGACAGCGATTGACACCAATTTGATTCACCCCATGACGGGCCCCATCTACATCGAAGGTGCAAAACGCGGCGATGTGTTGGCAATCAAACTGATTGATATCAACCCCAACGAATACGGCTACACCACCCTGATTCCTGGCTTTGGCTTTTTGCCAGACATGTTCCCAGATCCTTATGTGGCCAACTGGAAGTTGAACCGCCGTGAAGCTGTTTCAGCTCAATTGCCTGGTGTTCATATTCCTATGAACGGCTTCATGGGCTCGGTTGGTGTCATGCCCGGTGAAGAAGAGATCGAAAAATGGTTAGCACGTGAAAGCCAGTTGGGCGCTGCTGGTGGTGTGGCTCTGCCCCCCCAACCCATTAACGCACGTCCCGCAAATATTTGTGGACCTAACGGAAGCCACAAAGACAAATGCCTGCGCACTGTCCCTCCACGTGAAAACGGCGGCAATATGGACGTCAAGCAAATGGTCGAAGGAACCACCCTTTTACTGCCTTGCTTCATCGACGGTTGCGGCTTCTTCATCGGTGACGTGCACTACGCGCAAGGCGATGGCGAAGTTGCAGGCACAGCCATTGAAATGGGCGCAATCGTGACTGTCAGCACTGAAATCCGCAAAGGCATGGCTTCTTTGATCAAGCAACCCATGTTTGAAGGCGGCTCACAGATCAAAAAATTGGAGCCTGACAGCTTCCACGCCGTGGTCGGTTACCCATTCAAGAAAGCTGGAGAAGTACCCCCACAATGGGCTTACTTGGACAGCGAAAAGATCAAGCCTTTGACCAACTTGTCCAATGACGTCACTTTGGCAGCACGCAACTCATTGATCACCATGATCGACTGGTTGATGGCCACCAAAGGTCTGAGCAAAGAACAAGCCTTGGTAATTGCCAGTGTCGCTTGCGACCTGCGTATCAGCAACGTGGTGGATGTGCCAAACTACGCCGTGACCACCATCTGCCCGATGGAAATCTTCGGCAAAAAGTAATTGCCTCTTGCTAACCGAAAAGAGCGAGTCAACCTCGCTCTTTTTTTTGGATATTTACAAAATGCAAAGACGTTCGTTTCTCTCTCTTTGGGCTTTGGCCTCCTCTGCTGTCTTGCTGCCCATTCGAAGCGCCATGGCGCACACCCCTTACCGATTCTGGGACGTGTTTCGCAAGCGAAACATGGTGATCCTGACTTCTCATGCCGACTACACGGGTGACGAAACAGGGGATGTGTGGGTGGCAACACTTCGTGAAAACCTGCCCCTGAGTCGCGCCATGATCAGTCGTACCCATGACATGACCCGCATGGCCAGCCTGCTGAAAACCGACCAAGTCAAATTGGCCGTCTTGTCTTACCAGCATGCACGACTGATGTTCACAGGTGAGCCACCTTTTGAAGAATACGCCCCCTTGCAACTCGAAATTTTGGTCGACAACGGTAAATACCTTCTGGTGACTCGGCCAGATCTGCCGCTCTACCATGGCTATCTGGTGACAACCGCCTTGATGGATTCAAGCGATAAACTGCAACTGGTCAACCCTGACAAAGGTCGCTTCGGTATGGCAGTTCATGCGGGTGCGCAAGCCCATTACCGAGGCGAGAAACTCACCCCACCGCCTCCTGCTTCTGAAGAAAAATGAAAACGCTTTGGGGTATGCGTACAGTCATAGTGGGTTTTGGGCTTGTGTTGTGCATAAGCTGCTGGGCCCATGAGTCCATCACCACTGAGGCTCGAAAAAATTATTTGTTGAAACTGCAAGAGGGCAGCCAAGTCTTGTCGGCCAATCCCTCAGTGCCCATCAAAGCCAAAACGCTGTACCAAATCGGTGCAAGCTTGGAAGAAATCCGAGACTTGTTCAACCAAGACATCATCAGTCATGGTGCTGTCAAAGGGCTTGAATCCAATCTGCTGCTGACAGAACTTGCCCGCGCTGGTTTCAAATTGGAGATGTCCCCCAAAATCGGTTTGTACATGTCACAACTTCACTATTACCGAGACGCTATCAAGCTCGATGGGAAAGCAGTATTTGCCGATCATGCTCGCTATTTGTTGTTGAAAAACCATTTCTACGACAGTTTTACGGACAACCCATTGGCTCCTATATCCCAATCTAAGCAGGAGTTAAGTGAACTACTGGATGTTGGCGAAAGACTGCTAAAAGTCAAAGATAAGAACATCAATCAGGAAGAAGTGAAATTTATTTTGGCCATTCATTACCTTCAAGCCATACAACAACAACTGATTGGCAAAGATGAAGGGATGAAAAAATTCAAAGTTCAATTGGCAGAGTTGAGCCGCGATTACCCCCAAAGCCTTAAACCCATGACGCTTGAGGCCTTGAGCGCAGGTCTATGAACGTTCAATTGATACCTAACGGAATTTGTCGTCTTCCGATGTTGATAGGCACAGCGTTTTTATGCTTGCTCATGTGGTCGGGCACAGCACTTTCGCATCAAACCGGCAACAGTTATCTGACATTGCGAGAAGCCGATGGTAAATTATTGGTGGAACTCGATTTCATTGTTCGCGATCTGGGCAACTTGTTGCAAGCACCGGGGCAACCCAGTGATCCACCGCCTGCACCTGAAAAATTGGCAGTCTTGCAAGTCCCTATCACCCAAGCTATTCAACAATCTTTGTCCATCGCCATTGATGAACAAGAAATACCCTTGGAATTCATGACGCAGTCGGTGGTTTTACACAATGATGGTCTGTACGTAAGACAACGCTTCAGTGCCGACACATTGAGCGCAGATGCCAAGTTTGTGGTGGTGCGCTACCAATTCTTCACGCAAAACGACATGCTTGGTCGGGCTTTTTTCAAAATGACGCTGCGCGACGAGGAAGTTTCCTCGGTGTTCGATCAATCCAACGCCATTCAACGCTTTGTATTGGGTGAACAAAAACGCTGGGCAACAATTGGTTTGTTCACCAAGGAAGGCGCTAAGCATATTTGGGAAGGCTTGGATCACTTGCTTTTTTTGTTGACCTTGCTGCTGCCAGGCTTGATGCTGGTCAAGCCTGCTGACCTAAACAGTGCATCTGACAAAACAGCAGCATGGAAATTTGCTCTCAAAGTCATTACTGCATTTACTGTGGCGCACTCCTTCACATTGGCCTGCTCTGTATTTGGTTGGATCAGTCTGCCAGATCGCTTCATTGAATCCGTAATTGCGCTGTCCATCATGGTGTCAGCAGCATTGAATTTGCAAAATCGCTTTTCCTTCAGCCATTGGAAACTGGCCT
>Ga0114968_10003555_pt1 | contig 11665 bp, 10 predicted proteins | sample M_130807_EF_Meta_FD_87020 | JGI IMG/M metagenome (GOLD analysis project Ga0114968, IMG submission 87020) | Freshwater microbial communities from Lake Montjoie, Canada to study carbon cycling - M_130807_EF_MetaG | ecosystem: Environmental > Aquatic > Freshwater > Lake | place: Lake Montjoie... | reverse complement strand
TGTAGCTTCTGACCTCCCTCCTCTTCCTGTGATGCACACGCTGGACGATGTGTTTCGAGTTGTTGGCGAAACCGGCGACAACTTCTACATGACCGTCTTCATGCTGGAGTGCTGGCTTGGTCAGCTCACCAATCACTACGTGGCCGAATACAGCGAGAAGAAGCAGGCCAAGGACCGCAGGCTGCAAGCCGGGATCGGACTGCGTCTGTTCGACGAGACTTTCCGCCTGTCTTCGCCAGATGAAATCCAACACACCTTTGAATGCATTAGTCGGTTCGCCCAGCACCGGGATGGCCAAAGCCAAATTGTGTTTCAAGCCTTCGGCTGCATGAACCATGACCTTCCGTTTCCTGATGCGTCATTCTTTGAGGGCCTGCCTCGAAGTGAGGTTTTGACGCGAATGGTAGATCACACCCGCCAGTTCTTTTGTCGTCTCTGCGAATGGGTGGAAGCCATCATTCACCAGTCCACCCACGTTCATACCTGGAACGCCCCCGTGGTGTTTCACCCCGACCCCGAGACACGCGAGATCGCATCCGTGGGGCTGCTGCAACGACGTTTCAAAGCCCTTTCACCCGAATCTCAAGCCTACTGGAAGAAACATTTCGACGACGTGGCTGCGGCGCACGGAGACAAACCGAAGTGGCTGATGCTGGGCAAGGCGATGGCCTCTGAGGATACCAAGGAGCCGCACCATCCTGATGTTGATCGGGCGATCATTTTGCTCTGGCCGCTGATGAAACAACACAACTGGACCTACCGGGACCTGATCACGGTGCTGGCAGATGTCTTGCCCAAGTATCGCGGCTATCCCTGTGAACGTGAGCAGGATCTGGCGGCTTACTGCCCCAATGTGCTGGGGCTGCGGAAAACCGGCCGGGCCGGACGAAGCAAGTCGGCGAATGAATTGCAGGGACTGGCAGTGGCGCGCGCGATTTTCTCTTCTTAACACAAACCGGCGTTCACTAAGAAGACATCTAGCGGCCCAAGCGAGAAGCTGGCAGGCATGACCTACCTTTCTTCGTCCGCGATCCGGGCCGTGGACTACCATGCGTCCAGCGGTCGGCTCACCATCTACTTCCATTCCTCAGGCGGCTACACCTTCTACGGTGTGCCCTGGGAAGTGTATGAAGGCCTGATTTCGTCCTCTTCACCCGGCAGCTATTACAACCGCCGTATCCGGGGGCGCTATAGATAAGCCATGACCCGCAATGGCAAAATCGCCCGTCTGCCCCTCGCCGTTCGCGAGGAACTGAACCGTCGTCTGCAAGACGGGGTGACCGGCAAGGCCGTGGTCGCCTGGCTGAATGATCATGCTGATGTGAAAGCGCTGCTGCAGCGCGAGTTCAACGCGCGCCCAGTCACCGAACAGAACCTGTCGGAGTGGAAGCAGGGCGGTTACCAGGACTGGCTGCAACAGCAGGAGGTGCGCGAGTTTGTGCGCACGTTTCAGGAAGGGCTGGGCAATGTCACAGGATCTTCGGGAACACGACTGGGAGATGACTTGTCCACTCCGATGGCTCTGCTGCTGGGGCGCATGACCTTCCAGTTGATTGCGGGTGGTCTGGACAAAGCCACGCAGCGGCGCGAGGTCTTTCGGCTGGTCGAATCTCTGGCCCTGCTGCGCCGGGGAGACCATGAAGCCGCCCGCCTGCGGATGGCCCAGGAACACCATGTGGACCAACGCCTCCGAGACGAAGCCCGCTGGCAATGGCAGGCCCCGATTGAGGAACTGACTGCCGAGCGGCAGCTTCTCGAAGAGTTCCGACGCAAGGATGGTGAGCCGCTTGACTATCTATTGAAGGCTATAAGTAGGGATCGACGGCTTCGCGACCTAACCAAGGACTTACCTCCAGAGGTGGCGGATCGTATCCGGGAATATTGTCGCTCTTCCCCATTGGTTCCAGCTTCCCCATCTCCAACTGAATCCGACCCAATCCGACCGGATCCAACCGCCGCAGAGGCTGCGAACAACGATTGATGTCTGATCGCCAGATTCACTCCACGACTTTACTTGCACCCGAACCCATCGTTTGATCCACACCATGAGCACATCGCCAACCTCTCTCACGCCCGTCGAGTTGAAACACTGGCTGGACCAGGAGAAGGCCTTTCATTTGATCAATGTGATGACGCCAGAGTGCCATGAGTGCTCGCGTATTGAGGGTTCCGTGCAGGCTTGCGTGTATGAGACGGCTTTCTTGGATCAGGTGCAGGCGATTACCAAGGATCGAGGCACGACCCTGGTGGTGTATGGGGTGAATCGGCATTCGCTGGCGGCAACGCAGGCAGTCGAACGGTTGGCGGCGGCGGGTTATGAAAAAGTGCTGATGCTCGAAGGCGGATTGCAAGGATGGAGCGAGGCGGGTTACCCGACGCTGGGCACTCTGGAAACGTTGCAAGCGGTGCCCTCGGGCCGTTTCGAGCTGGACACTGCGCGCAGCATCGTGCGCTGGACGGGGCGCAACCTGCTCAATCATCACGAGGGCACGGCCCCGTTTACCGATGGCTTCATCGAGATCGACAAGGGGCAGCTGGTGAGCGCGAGCTTCACGGTGGACATGACTAGCCTCGCGTGCGGCGACCTGACCGATCCGACGTGGAATGCGATGCTGATCCAGCACCTGAGCCACAACGATTTCTTCGCCACGCACACCTGGCCCACGGCGCACTTCGAAACCAGCACGGCGAGCGCAGTGGCGGGAGCGACGGACGGTTCGCCCAACTTCGAGGTCAGCGGGGCCTTCACCTTGCGCGGGGTCACGCAGGACACCCGCTTCCCCATCAGCGTTGGCTTGGCCGATCCTCAGACACTGGGCGCGCAGGCGGACCTCGACATCGACCGCACGCGCTGGGGGGCCAACTACGGCTCGGGCCGGTTGTTCGAGTTTCTGGGCAAGCACCTGGTCAGCGACTGGGTGCACCTGCATGTGAAAATCGTGGCGGTGAAATCTTTGTCGATTCGTGGGGAATAAACCTGCCCGACTCGTCTCTCATGAGGACCTCACCCATCCCACCTCATGAAAGCCATTCTCTTCTTCGCGCTTCTGATCAGCAGCCTCGCCCTAGCGGGCAATCCCGATGACTTCACGGTCAAGTCGGCCACCGACACAACTCGCTTCACGCTCAAAGAGGCACGAGGCAAGTTTGTGGCGCTCCACTTTCTTTTGAAGACCGAGTGCCCCGTGTGCCTGCGTCACACGCGAGACTACTTCACGAAGGCACCGACCCTGCCGAATGTGCAGCAAGTGTTTATCAAGCCGGATGATGACAAAGCCATCGAAGCCTGGGCGACGAAGCTGCCTGCGGGCGAGCTAGCTCAGAACCCCATCTATCGCGATCCAAATGCAGCACTGGCCAAGGCCTTCGACATTCCCGATGGCTATGCCTTTCATGGCCAGGTCGTGCATTATCCGGCGACGGTGCTGATCGGTCCTCATGGCAAGGAAGTCTTCCGCTACGTGGGCAAGAACAATGGCGACCGGCTGTCTTTTGAAGCGCTCGCCGCCAAGGTGAAGGAGCTGAGCAAGGAGTGACGGCATCTTGCCGTCTCCAAAGCTTTCGACGGCAAGATGCCGTCGTTCCTTTCCCAAGACAGTCTTGGGCTCATGGTGCACACTCGGCCTCATGGCTGCCCTCTCCATCCGCCCTACCACCGAAGGTGACGTGCCGGTGATTCTATCGCTGATCCGTGGCATCGCCGAGTATGAAAAGCTGTCGCACGAAGTGACGGCCACCGAATCACAGGTGCGCGAGTCCTTGTTTGGTGCGCGCCCTTATGCCGAGTGCCTGCTCGGTTGTGTGAATAGCGAGCCGGTGGGCTTTGCGGTGTTCTTCCACAACTACTCGACCTTTCTCGCGAAGCCCGGGCTCTATCTGGAGGACCTGTTTGTGCGGCCCGAGCATCGCGGCTGCGGCCTGGGCAAGGCCTTGATCAAAGCCGTCGCCAAGATCGCCGTCGAACGCGGCTGCGGGCGCTATGAATGGACCGTGCTGGACTGGAATCAGCCCGCGATAGATTTCTACCAGAGCCTCGGGGCCAAGATGAAGAGCGACTGGCGCATCATGCGCGTCACGGGCGAAGCCTTGAACCGCATGGCGGAAGGATGAAGCGGAAAAACGAGGATTGGCAGGCGTAGAGGATGGCGCTCTAATCGTCCTTCGTTCATGAAATCGTTCCGACTTGCTGCCTTCCTCCTGTTCTCACTCGCGTCGGTGCTGCGCGCCGCCGAACCGGACATTATCGTCTATGGCGGCGTGCCCTGTGGCATTGCGGCGTCCATCGCGGCAGCGCGTGACGGAGCCAAGGTGTTGCTGATCGAGCCGACGAAGCATGTGGGAGGTCTGAGCACCAGCGGGCTCAACACGGCGGAGACCGAGCACATGCTGAAGTGGACCTTTGGCGGCATCGCGTTGGAGTTCTACCAGCGCATGGGCCAGGCCTTCGGAACCGACAAACCCGCTTACTACTTCACCTCCAGCGTGGCGGAGAAGACCTACACAGACATGCTGAAGGAAGCCGGGGTCGAGGTCCAATTCGGTGCACGCGTGGACAAGGTGACGAAAGACGGCGCGGAGATCACCAGCATCACCTTGACTGATGGCACGGTGTTAAAGGCGAAGGCCTTCATCGACGCCAGTTACGAGGGCGACCTGATGGCGCGGGCTGGTGTGAAGTATGTGTTTGGCCGCGAGAGCGTGGCTGAGTTTGGCGAGGAAGGTGCGGGCATTCGCTTTGAGACGACACCGCGCAAGGCCGCGACTGTCGATGCGCAGGGCCACCTGCTGCCCGGCATTAGCGGCTGGGCGAAGGACTTCAAGGAAGGCGAGGCGCATCGTGGTGTGATGAACTACAACTGGCGGCTGTGCATTTCCAAGGACCCGGCAAAGCGTGTGCCCTTCCCCGTGCCGCAGCACTACGACCGCGCACGCTATCAACTGCTGGCCAACTGGCTGACGGAGAAGACGGCAGCAGGCGAGAAGGTGAAGCTTACAGACATTCTCGATCTCTATCGTCACGCACCGAACCGACCTGACATGATCGAGGTGAACAACAAACAAGCTGCGGTGATCTCCGTCGGCCACTTCGGCGGGCAGTTTGATTATCCCGCTGCCGATTACGCCACGCGCGATCGCATCATCCAGGATCACACCGACTACACGCAGGGCCTGCTGCACTTCCTGGCCAATGACGAGAGCGTGCCAGAAAACCTCCGCGCGGAGACGCGCGAGTATGGCCTGCACAAAGATGAGTTCGCTGACAACGGCCACTGGCCCTACCAAATGTATGTGCGCGAGGCACGGCGCATGAGAGGTGAAACGGTGGTCACGCAGAAGGACGTCATTGATGACCGCCGCAAGCCGGATGCCATCGCGCTGGGCAGCCACTTCATCGACTCGCATCACGTGCAGCGCCTTGCGGTGTCGCCCACCGAGTTCGTCAATGAAGGTCGTCTCTGGCGCGTGGGCTGGGTGTATCAGATTCCGTATCGCGCCATCACGCCGAAGGCGGCCGAATGCACCAATCTGCTGGTTCCTGGTGCCGCAAGCTACACGCATGTGGCCTACTGCACGCTGCGCCTGGAAAGCACCTGGATGAAGGTCGGACACGCGGCAGGTGTCGCGGCGGTGCAGGCGATCAAGAGCGGCAAAACAGTGCAAGCGCTGGATGTGCCCGCCTTGCAAACCCAGCTGCGCAAGGAGAAGCAAGTCATCGATCTCCTGCCTGGCGAGCCTGAACAATTCGAGAAGGGCAAGCACGAGAAGCAGTTCTAGCCATGCACTTCATCGACTGCGGCCCTCAGCACCTGGAAGCGATTCGTGGTATCTTCAACGAGGCCATCGCCAACACGTGCTCGCTGTATGAGTATGAACCGCGTTCGGCGGAGTTCATGCAGACTTGGTTTGGCAGCAAGCAGGACGCGCAGTTGCCTCTAATCGGTGTGGAAGATGAAGTGGGCGTGCTAATGGGCTTCGCCAGCTATGGCCCTTTCCGCACGTTGCCTGGGTATCGTCACACCGTGGAGCACTCGGTCTATGTCCACAGCGAGTTTCGAGGTCGCGGCCTTGGACGGCAATTGCTGGAGCGGCTGATCCAACGCGCTCAAGCAAGCGAGACTCGCACGATGATCGGCGTCATCGACACACAGAACGCCGCCAGCATTCAGCTGCACGAGCGGCTGGGCTTTGTTCCTGCGGGCACGTTGAGAGAGGTGGGTTTCAAGTTTGGCCGCTGGCTGGATGTGGTGCTGTATCAGAAAGTGTTGACGCCGCCAACCACAGCAGCTGTTTGAATTTCGTTATGTCCGAACACCTCGCCACCATCCGCTGGAAGAACACAGGCCCCGACTTCGCCAAGGGTCGCTACTCACGTGAGCACACGTGGAGTTTCGACGGCGGCATCACGGTGCCTGCTTCGCCATCGCCGCTGGTGGTGCCTGCACCCTGGTCGAACCCGGCGAATGTTGATCCCGAGGAAGCCTTCATTGCCGCTGTGTCGAGCTGTCACATGCTGACCTTTCTCTGGCTCGCCTCGAAGGCTGGCCATGCCGTGCAGAGCTACGAAGATGAAGCCGTGGGTGTGATGACGAAGAACGAGAAGCGCGTGCCCTGGGTCAGCCACATCACCTTGCGTCCGCGCATCGTTTGGGATGGCGAGGCTCCATCGCCGAGCGAGATCGATCATTTGCATCATGAGGCGCATGAGCAGTGCTTCATCGCGAACTCGATCAAGACGGAGGTCGTCGTTGCCGAGCCGCGTTGATTTGACTGTCCAAAGCAGCGCTACCTGTGCCTTAATCAGCTTTCACCATGAACCGCCGCGCCTTTCTCGAATCCAGCCTCGTTGCCGCCATTGCTTCCTCCGTGCCCGCTCAGGAAAAGCGTCCACCTTGCATCATTCTGCGCTCGTCCTGGCAGACGGTGAACATTGGCGACATCGCGCACACACCCGGCGTCTTGCATTTGCTGGAGCAGCACTTGCCCGAGGCCGAAATTCGCCTGTGGCCCAGCAGCGTCAGCAATGGTGTGGATGCGATGCTGATGAAGCGCTTCCCCAAGCTCAAAATCATCCAAGGGCGCGAGGACATCCTGGCCGCGCTCAAGGAAGGCGACTTCCTGCTCCACGGCTCCGGGCCTTCGCTCGTGGCGGCAAAGGACGTGGCGAAGTGGCGCAAGGAGACCGGCAAGCCCTACGGCATCTACTGCATCACTTACTCCGCGAAGGATGAAGCATCTCGCGACCTGCTCAGCGGGGCTACGTTCGTTTATTTCCGCGACTCCGTGTCGCTTCAGTTCGCCAAGGATCATGGCGTCACCTCGCCGGTCATGGAATTCTGCCCCGAGGGATCGTTCGCCGTGGACCTGCGCAATGATGCCGCTGCCGATGCCTTCTTGAAGGAGCATCAGCTCGAACCTGGCAAGTTCCTCTGCTGCATCCCGCGCTATCGCAACACGCCCTACTGGAAGATCAAGAAAGGCGTCGCCTTCGACGAGAAGAAGCACGCGCGCAATGAAGCGATGAAGGAGCACGACCTCGCGCCGTTGCGCGAGGCCATCATTCAAGTGGTGAAGCAGACCGACATGAAGGTGCTGGTCTGCCCCGAGGACGCCAGCCAGATGGAGATCGGCAAAGAGATGCTCATCGACAAGTTGCCCGACGACGTGAAGGCCAAGGTCGCGTGGCGTCCGAACTACTGGCTCACCGACGAAGCGCTCAGCACCTACGTGCGCAGCGCCGGCCTTTTCGGCGCGGAGATGCACAGCCCCATCATGTGCATCGGCAACGGCATCCCCGCCATCGTCTGCCGCTGGGCCGAGCAAACCAGCAAGGGTCTCATGTGGCGCGACATCGGCCTCGGCGAATGGCTGTTCAATCTGGACGTGGAGGAAGAGATTCCCAACATCGTGCCCACGGTGCTAGCGATGGCGAAGGACCCTGCCGCCGCGAAGGCGAAGGCGATCAAGGCGCGTGACTTCGTGCAGCAGCGGCAGAAGGACAGCATGATGGCTGTGCGTGGGATTGTGGGTGTGTGAGTGTCTTCTTCGGTGTTCACGCTTTAGCGTGTCAGGGTTCGTAGTTCGAGCCTCGGCAATCCTGAAACACGCTGAAGCGTGAGCCCCAAGCACCCGACGAGCTGAAGCTCGAACTACAAACTTCCCTGCAACACTATCGACCTCACCACCGATTCCCTTTCTCCCCCATGAGCACCCATTCCCGCCGTCACTTCCTCACCGCCGCCATCGCCGGAGCCGCAGGCACACCAGCGTTGGTTTTGGCTACCGAGAAAGCCCCTGTGAAAAAAGACGACGTCTTCACAGAACCCGAGCGCGAGTTGCTGGTGGTGAATGATGTGGACGTGATCGTGTGCGGTGCAGGGCCTGCAGGAGTTTCGGCAGCGATCACGGCGGCGCGGGTAGGAGCACGAGTTCGCCTGTTTGAATGGCGTGGCTGCCTGGGCGGCGTGTGGACCGCGGGCTTGCTGGGTTACTTGCTGGATTTCGACCAGCCGGGCTTTGCCAAGGAGTTGAAGGGGCGTTTGGAGAAAAGCGGCATCCGTCGTGGCACCAGCCAGAAGAGCATCTGCTACGAGCCGGAAGGCATGAAGCTGCTGCTGGAGGAGATGTGCGTGGAGGCGGGCGTGAAATTCCAACTGCACACGCGTGTCGCGGCGGCGTATCGCGAGGGCCGTCAGCTCACCACCATTGTGACCGAATCGAAGTCCGGTCGCGAGGCCTGGCGGGCACCGGTGTTCATCGACACCACGGGCGATGGCGACCTGGGCGCACTCGCAGGTTGTGCGTGGGAGATCGGCGAGGCCAAGGACTGCCCTTGCCAGCCGATGTCGCTGAATGCCTTGATTGTGGTGAAGGATGCGGCGGCGCTGAAGGAGTTCACGCACGCTGCTGATCCCAGCAAGCAGGACGGCATCGCGAAAGACCGGCTGCTGGAGGCGATCAAGAGCACCGGGCATTTCCCTTCCTACAGCAAGCCGACGCTCTGGCAGGTGCGCGACAACTTGATGCTGGTGATGATGAACCATGAGTATGGCACCAAGCCTTTCGACGCGGCAGCCGTGACGGAGGCCACGGTGCGGGCGCGCGCTGAGATGAACAAGATCATCAACGGCCTGCGCAAGCTCGGCGGCCCCTGGGAAGGCGTGCAGCTCGCCGCGACCGCTGAGCAGATCGGCGTGCGCGATGGACGCCGCATTGCTGGCCGTTACACCGTGAGCAAGGACGACGTGGCCAATGGAGCCCGCCATGAAGATGCGGTGGTGCGCCCGACCTTCAGCGTGGACATCCATGCGCTGAGCGCAGACATGAACAAAACCACCGCGTATCACAACGCCGGCATCAAGACCAAGCCGTATGACATTCCTCTGCGCGCCCTGATCGCCAAGGATGTGGACGGCCTCATGATGGCCGGGCGCTGCATCAGCGGCGACTTCATCGCCCACGCGAGCTACCGCGTAACTGGCAACGCCACCCGCATGGGTGAAGCCGCCGGTGTGGTGGCCGCGCTGGCCGCCACGAGCCAACGCCAGCCGCATGAGGTGACGTGGGACGAGGCAAAGGCGAAGCTGGAAGCCCTCGGCAGCAAGGCCTGACCTGGCCGGTGCAAATAATTGTCAGAAAAGCTTCACGGATCGCAAAGAGAGCGGCAAACTCGTCGCCCCCCGCCTTCTCGTGGCGGTGGGTTTGGCGGGTGGTTCATCCGCTTCTGTATCTCTGCATGAAAACTTTCCTTCTGTTCCTTAGCATGGCCGCCAGTGCCCTGGCGGCTCCGCAGCTCGTCGTTCGCGGGCCGGATGGCGCGGTGCTGGCCGAGGGGGCCACTCTCGACTTTGGCATCCTGGACACGGGCGCGACTCCCTCTTTCCCTCTAAAACTCAGCAACGAGGGCGACGCGCCTTTGGCGGGGCTGACCCTGGCGCTCGAAGGCCCGGACGCGCTGCGTTTCACCCTCGCTCCGCCAACGACGGCTGAACTCGAGCCCGCCGCCAGCACGACGGCGGACCTGGCCTGGGTGGTGCGTTCAGTGGGCAAGGTTTCCGCCACGCTGCGGATTGGCAGTGCGGCCGGAAACCTGAGCCTGAAGATCGCAGGCGAAGGCACGGAGCTGGCATCGCGCATGGAAATCACGGAGGCCGGGACCAGCGATGTGCTGCAATCTCAAAGCGTGGTGGATTGGGGATCGGTGACCATTGGGTCAGCCAAGAAGAAGTTGTTCCGGGTGAAGAACATCTCGAAAGCACCCTTGGAGATCTACGGAGGCTGGGTGGATCGCTACTGGGGTGACTGGCCTTACTGGAGCGCACGCCCGGCTGTGATCATGCCGGAAGGGTTTCGGGTGCTGGCGGATGAGCTGCGGGGTCGCGTGCTGAGCCCGGGAGAATCGGCAGAGTTCGAGGTGCAGTTCTCGCCTTACTACAACACGAGCACGGTGTCGCCCGTGGTCTACCTGTCGGCCCGCACGGTGACGCAGGGCTACTACAGCCAAAGCTTCCGTGTGAAGGGCACCGGAGCCCCGTATCAACCTGTCCCGTTAGTGCTTAACGGCCTGCACTACCGGATGGGCGAGGGGCTGGCAAACCACGTCGTCATCGGCTGGACGAACAGCATCCCCGGCAGCCCGATTTATGGTTCAGTGGGCTCCACGTCGATGGGGCCGGTGTTTAGGCCGTATCCCTTGCTGAATTCTTGGGAACGTTGGCTCGGCGATTCTGGCGGCGTTTACCTTCAGGCGGTGCAGGGAGCGGACAACACGTGGCCGTGGTTCGGTGACTTGTCGGGCAGTTCCAGCACGGAGTCGGTAGGCAGCACCTCGGCCACAACCTTTGCCCAGGGCGCGCATTTCACCGGGGCTATCAAACTGGCGGCCAGCGACAACGTGGGCCTGGAACTGTGGGTGCGGCCTGACAGCCTGGCCGATGGCCAATGCATCGCCTTTGTCGGGAACGCGGGCCCCGATGCGGGCTTCGGCCTGTATGTGCAGGAGGGCCGCCTTGAAGGGCGCGTGGGCTCGGCTCGGCTGCTGTCGGAGCCGGTGCTGGCGGGCGAGTGGCATCATGTGTCGCTCATCCTGCAAAACGGGCAAGCAACGCTCCGAGTGGATGGCACCGTGGCAGGCCAGCCAGTGACAGCCAGCCTGCCGGACAAGGTGCAGGGCCTAGGCTTGGGCGCACTGAGCACGGGTGGCGATGCCTTCACCGGGGCGGTGGATGAACTGCGCTTGTTCGAGGTGGCTCCGGGCGGGTTCCTGCCGGAGTCGCACCTACTGGCCACGGCCAAACCGCAGTCCGAGATCAGCGCCACCGCGCTGGACTTTGGCAATCTTTTCATCGGCCAGACCTTGTATAAAGAGGTGAAGCTGATCAACCGTGGCCCCGGCTGGTTGGCGACGGACCTGGAGATCGTGGGGGCAGATGCCGCCGATTTCACCGTCACGCGCCAATACCCCCGGCCGATCAGTCAGGACTTCCAAGGCTTTTATGACTGGGGCTTCATTTACCCCATCCAACTGCTTTCGCTTCCATACTATCCGAGTCCCCACACTGACCGCAGTTTGCCGCCGGATTTCCTTCAGACCCTGTCCGTGCAGGTGAAGCCGGGTGCCACCGGGCTGCGCACCGCGACGCTGCGGGTGACCACCAATGATCCCGAG
>Ga0114968_10003552_pt1 | contig 11669 bp, 19 predicted proteins | sample M_130807_EF_Meta_FD_87020 | JGI IMG/M metagenome (GOLD analysis project Ga0114968, IMG submission 87020) | Freshwater microbial communities from Lake Montjoie, Canada to study carbon cycling - M_130807_EF_MetaG | ecosystem: Environmental > Aquatic > Freshwater > Lake | place: Lake Montjoie... | reverse complement strand
TTGGAGACTCCAGATAATTCTGTCAGTCTTTTTCCTGTTGCCATGCGTTAAGTCAACTATGTGGGAATATACATTATTTTTCCTCATTAGGTCACTCAAATAAGGCAAAACAGCGTTTTTTAACGCTCCCCTCTCAATTCCAACACTCAAAGGGCGGTATTCCCGCATCTTCAGCAGAATCGTAGCTGCAGTCTCCCGAATGTCCCAACGCCCATAAGCAATCTCTTTCACAAACCATTTGCCCTCGTCAGTTACCTTGACTACAGCAATGGCAGTCTGGTCAAGACGCTTCTTCGAGTTAGCCGCCTGTCTAGCTACTTCCTCAAATCCAGCCAAGTCAACAGCTACAAAGTAAGAGCCATATTCAGGTTCTACCCCGTACTTAATCCACTCCTCCTTGAATACATCAGAGCCAGCATTTGAAAAAGATGCCATATACTCTTGCTTGAAGGCGAATGAACTTAGGGTCTTCTTCGCACTCTCGATCTCGCTAGGGTCTATTAATGGGTTATCTTGAGTAGTAAAGTGCCAAGACTTCCAATCAGGGTCACTACCCTCTTGACCTAAGTTGTACAAATCAAAGAACCAATTCCTACCCTTGGGTGTTCCGATAAACATGGCCTTACCCTTCTTGTCGGATAGAGATGCCCTAATTACCTGTTCCCAAGTCTCAGGTTTAATGTCAGCTACCTCATCCAAGACTGCGTAAGTTAAAGACACTCCTCGCAAAGTGTCGGGTCTGTCTGAACCCCTCACATATATCTTTGCGCCGTTAATCAAGGTAACTTCCATGTTGTTCACATGGCTGCTTTGGATAATCTCCCGACCAACATCAAGCAGTACATCCCACACAATCTGTCTAGCCTGTCCCTGAGTCGGGGCGACATAAAGCACCGCACTACCAGCAGGGCAACTCAACCCCTCTATTAAGAGAGTAGTAACCGCAAGCCTCGACTTACCGCACCGCCGACCAGCCACGACAACCTTGAACCTAGTCTTGTCGGCGTAGACCTCCTGCTGCCAAGGCAGTAGCGCAAAGTTCAGATCAGCCATCTTTAGCCTCTATGTCTTCTATGTCTTTGGGTTCTTCAGCGTCAATTGTCGTTGTGGCTACTGTTGGAGCACCTATGCCAGTGATATTAATGTGGATTGCACTCCTCTGGCTCTTATCCTTCTCAAACATAGAGACAGGCAGTGTGCGGTCTACACACATCTTGATAGCTGCCATCTGTGCGGGGTGGTTGTCATTCAACGCTATGCTAATCATCTTCTCGACAACATCCTTACCACTCGACCTAATAAGCATATCCTTCAGGTCTTTGATTCTTTGGTTGTCAGTCTTGGGTAGCGCAAGATCAGGATTCCTTGCGTACTCCTGTATCTGACGCTTTAAGCCAAATACACCCTTGGGTCTGCCAGCCTTCTTCTTCTCTGGCTGCACCTCGTCTTGGATGTTGTTCATCTGTTCTATCTTCACGATTGTCCTTGTCTTTGTGGGCGTGATAGGTGGGGACTATAGCAAATTGGGAGTTGATAATCTTCTTTTTTTCGTAGCGGGGAGTGGGGGACTGGCTTTTTTCCAATTTCGCTTTTTCAGAGGGGCGGATGCTCCCATAACTTTGACGGGCGGCGACCACCCCCTCCCCCCCATCGAAAAATCTCCGAGTTATCCACAGGCAGCTGTGGATTCTGTGGATAACTTCTGTAAGTTGTTGATTTCATTGGACTTTTGCAGATGCTTACAGATCGCTTACAAAATCGGTTTTATACAACATCCATTATGTTAACTTTAAATATCTGAAAGTAGTACACGCATATGCAAACTGTGACAGGAAATGAAACCAGATTGGCAAATTGTGGATAACTTGCCCTCCGATCTGTGGATAACCTGTAAATAACTTGGCATTCCGCATTCTGAAAAGGATTTTTGGGCGGTGGAGAAGTGTGAAAGAGGCGGTGGGTGCTTTATCGGGGGACTGTCATCGCAATGCGGTTTGGATTACATTGTAAATAGGATAGATTCGCATTCAATAATTAGTTACCAAAGCCACGCTAAAGATCGTCATGGCAATACCGCTAGGAAGCATTAAAACAAGGTTTATAGCCGTTTTATTGGCTATCCTTATCTACCCCTAAGAAATCCCTAAGATCGGCTTTAGGGCGATATCCTAGTTCCCACAAGATTGCGTAGCAATCCAAGACATTCTTAAACCCATTGCTGATGTTTCCCTTGCCAGCACAAAGCAGGATTGTCCTATCGGCATCAGTCAACTTGCGCCTGAACTGGACTGTGGTTGTAGTCGGTGGTCTAGCCACGATTCAAAGGCTTGTACTTGGGTTCATAAGGCTCACCAGAGAAGATCGCATCTAGATCGTCTTCCATGTCATCAAACCCTGAACCTTTACCAAAGCCTTCCTTGGGTGTGAACTTGGTAATCCTCGCAGTTGGCACAAGTGCCTTCATCTTGATGATCTCCTGCACTTCAGGCTCTTGTAGGAAAACCTCAATCTCCTCAAGAGTCCAGATGTTGCCGTTGTTTATGTCTTTGCGGTGGGTCTGAAGTTCAACCGCATCAGCTTCAGTCCTGACCACTACCATCGGTACACCTCGGACTGACTTCCATTCAAGGAACTGGATTGCTGGATTAGGCTCAATCTCATTTTCTTCAGCCCACTTCTCCAGAGCATCGAAACCCTTGCACATTCCATTAACTGCTTTATGCAGCCTATCAATGTCACCCAAGTCCACGGCATCCCAAACTCTACCCATCTGCACCCAAAACTTAGCCCTAAACTCAATGTCAACTAAAGTAATCAATCTGTCAACTCCCCATTTCTCGTAGTGCTGACCCTTTTTACGCTCAAGTTCAACCAGCACAGCGTTAGATTGAATCTCCCACTGAGTCGCCTGACGTTTCGGTACTTGAACATCTGGAACATCTTTTCTTGACCTTGATCTAACCATTTTCATAACTCCTTAAAAAAACGACAAAGGGACAAAGAGACAGGGGACAAACCTCTTGTACATAGACAAGAGGTGGTTTGTCCCCATTTACTCGGAAAGACATTTGGGACATTTGTCCCCATTTGTCTCGTTTGTCACTGGATGAACATACAGCACTCATATCTCCGAGGTAGGTTTCAACCACACCCAATTAGACCCAATTACAACCTTATTCACGGCTACAAGTCTCTCCCTTGCCCGTGTCCAAGCCTTCTTAAAAGCTGCCCGATCATCCTCATTGCAGCCCTTCATAGACCAAAATTCATCCTTCCAATCATCCAAACTCACGCCAAACCTACTAGTACCATCTACTACACGATATGAGCCTTTAGCCTTAATCGCTTTGTACAGAGAATCCAACTCAATCTTCTGATTTCCACCGCTTCCTGAGTTGTTTTTAGTCCCTTTTGGCTTGCTGTTAGCGATCTCTTGATTAGGTCTAACTGCCAAACTGGTGATGGTTTCAAACCCCAAGGCTGACTCACCGACCTCAACACTCACCACTTCGATGCCTACCGCTATGGAGTCAGCGCCATCTTTCTGCTTGGTGACTGTCAGGATTGCGTTACCCACAACTGACGGGTCTGCTGAGTTGATGACTGAATCCTGCCTTTGTATCTCAAGTTCAGTGTCTACAGCACCTAACAGGCTGGAGTGTCCTCGTAGACCTTTCGTAATGTCCTTACCTGAGTGGTGAATCAGGAGCATGGCGCATAGGTAGATTGCTTGTATCTTGCCAGCTTGGGTGATGAAACCACCCATATCTTCTGATGAGTTCTCGTTGAAGCCGCCACCTGACATACGCATCAAGGTATCCAAGATGATGAGTTCAAGGGGTTCATCTATTTGGGCTATGAGTTCGTTGATGGCTGCAACCAGTGCATCAAAGTCTTCTTGGCTTGATCTGATGTTGATTTGCGCCCTGATTACATAGAGATTTGCGCCATCTGGTGAGTTATTCTGTATCTTGCAAGCCTTCACCCTAGCGCCCATACCGCCGTGTCCCTCACCAGCTATGTATAGGACTGCGCCTTTCTTGGGTACTCTGTAACCCATCCATTCCCTGCCTGTTGCTACTGCTTCTGCAATATCTAGCGCAATGAACGACTTGAATGATGCTGGTGGTGCGTACAGTGCTACGAATGCTCTCTTTGGGATGATGGATTCAATGAGCCACTCAACTGGTTCATCCTTAATGCTGTCCCAAGACTCGACAAGAAATCTAAACTTTGAGGCTTCTTCTTCTTGCGGAGTCTCAGGACTCTCCAACAATCTTTGCGGAGTGTGAACCTCGGCTATGGACTCCACAACAGGACAGGCTTTCGCTATTTGCGCCAGCAAGGTTCTGCTGCCATCGTATCTATTGACCCACTCGTAAGCGTCTTCTTTGGGATTACTTAGGTTCAAGTCCAAGACCCTAACGCTCTTGGCTGTGGGTATTAGTGCCTCAACGACCTTCTGTGCATATTGCCAACCAGAAATGTCGTTATCTGGCACTACAACGACATTTGCATCCGCAAAGTATTGATTTAACTCAGGATTCCAGTTTCCTGCGCCAGCATGACTTGTCGTAGCCACAACGCCCAAGCTGCCCAAGGCATCTGCCGCCTTCTCACCCTCGGTTATGTACACAACCCTACCAGCGGCTGTTGCCTGTTGCAGATCGGGCAACTTGTAAGGGACTATCCTGCAATCTCCTAACTTCCCTACTCTTGTGCCATCAGGCATGACTCTAAGGGTCTTATATGTCTTGCCTTTGGAGTCAAAGGTCTTGAATCTTTGCTTGATGAATAGGCTGATGCCATCTTCATCGGTGTAATGCCATTCATGCTCTAGCACTGGCGTAGAGATTAGAGGGATTGGTTTCATTGGTTTGATACTGTCAAGGTAGTCAGGTCTGTCTGGTAAAGCAGGGAGAAGTCCCATGTCCTTGATGGTAGAGAAGACAGTGTGCTGGTCACAGCCGCCATGACACTTGAACAGGAAGTTGCCATCATCTGACATAGTTATAGACAGGCTTGGATGCTTGTCGCCGTTGCCTTGCCCATGACTAGGTACGGGGCATGATGCTAGGTAACCATTGCCTACCTTCTTTGCGTTACCCAAACTGGACGCTATTTCTTGTGCTGACATTAGGTATCTTTATTAAAGGGACAAAAAAACCAGAGTCTCCCCCGAAACTCTGGTGCTGTTGAGTGTTAAGGGTTAGCTAAACATCTCGTCATCATCCATTGCTGGTGCTGGCTTTGAGGGTGCTGGTTTGCTAGGTGCGGGTTTAGCAATGGGTGCTGGAACTTGAGTTGTAGGAAGTACAACAAATTCCGCTGCACCTTCTTGCATCGCCGCTGGTCTAGCTACCCAACCTGTGACATTGAACTCAGGTACACGAGTGCTTCCCTTGCCTACCTTTTCGGGTCGTGAGCCTGTATATTCAACCACGGGCAACTTCCCCAAATTAGCGCCAGCTTGCGCTTGCACTTGCTTCCACAGACCTTCCAAGCCCATGTTTGCCCCTGCGCCATTGGCACTGAACTCTGCGATACCCATAGTCTTGTTGTAGAAAGTAGCCTTAAATCCCCGCTTATGTTCGGGTGATGGTTGCGCTGATTTACGACCAAGAGACTCATCAGGTTGGAATTCAAAGATGCCAGTTGCAATGAGCATCCATCCAGTTTGCAAGTTCTCGTGATCGAATACAAATTTCTCTAATACAAATTCACCATCTTGGTTCGACCAAGCGTTAGCTTGTGGCGAGAATCTGATGTAGTTGCCAGAGCCGCCAGAGTTTGAGAGGTTTAAGTTCATTTAAAGTTTCCTGTTTAAAGTTTAATGAAAAGTGGCTTGTGCCACAGGGTTGGGGGATTCGGGGTAGTGATTATTGTGTTAAACCTTTATCTCGTGCAAGCGTTAATCCGCTAGATATGCGGGAAGTTAACGCTTCGAGATTAGGCTTTTGGTCTTTTGTTAGCAGTTTCTCTGCCGCTGCAGGAGTGATGAGTTCGGTCTTCGTTACTTGATCTTCATCAAGTCCCAAGGCTAAGAGTCCTTTCTTAGCGGCAGATTCATCAGTCCACGACCTCAACGCTCTCTTAGGCTGCAGTTGCCAACCATCAATGACAGAGCCTGACTCCATGCGTTTGAGGGCATGATCTCGTACCGCCTTGATGTAGCCCTCAACCATGTCAAACTTAGTCAGCAAGACGCTGATTTGACTTTCTGTGAGCATCTCTACAGGGGGTGCAGTTGCAACTATCTCTGCAATGTTTGCTTGTGCAGGGCAGATAGTTCTAGCGTTGCAGTATTGGCAAGCAGAGTCAGAGGGTACGGGTTGAAACAATGGGTTCAGTGCATTCTCAATAGCAGGGATGAGAACATAGTGTTCCCAATCAACCAACTCCTGAGTTGTCATTGAGTGCTTGCGAGTCTCACCATGATGGGGTTGGATAATCCACAACTCGACAGTATCAATGTATTTGTAGAGTTGTTCAGCTTCAAGAGCAGCTAATCCGTATAGACGCAACTGGTCATTGTCAGCGTCTACATAACCCCTTCCAGTTTTAAGGTCTGCAATGATAAGTTTGCGTTTCTCTTTGCTGATGCCGATTACGTCTGTAGTGCCGCCCACCTTAACCTTGTTAGAGTCTTGGTAAGGCAAGAACTTTTCGACAGTTACTGAGCCTTCTCCAAGTTCATCCTCAATAGCCCAGATAGCTTTTAAATGCTCAAGAGCAAACTCACAGTTTTCCTCAGTCATGGTGATACCTTCCACGACTGTACCGATTGACTTCATCGGGTCTGAATCCAACTGAAAGCAAGTCTCCGCCAAGGCATGAATGGCAGTCCCGATCTTTGCCGCCTCGCCGCCTTCCACATAGGGCATCTGTGCTGAGAGTCTGGCAGAGGCGGGACAGGCAATCCATCGGGATGCCGCTGATGCTCTAAGGCTTAGTTGTTTTGTTGCCATGATGCTCTTTCAATGTGATGGTTTTCAATGAGTAGTTGGTATGCGAGTTGGCGTATCTCATTTGAGACTGCATGACCTAAGTCTTCAGGGTCTAACAGACGCTTGATGAAGACTACAGTCTGTTGGTTTTGCCTACGCTCTTGGTCAAGCTGTGAGCCTAGCCAAACGATATGTTCACGGAATATATCAACCTCTGATCTAGATTTCTTATCCATGCCTCAACCCCCAACAAGCAATGAGTGCTGCATCAGCACGACCATCATCTTTCTTACGCTTGAAGTAGTCCACGTTATAGGGGAACAACTCCATAGCCCTTGCTCTTGCGCCATCCTTACCACCTGTAACACCCATAGCTTTCTGCCAAATTTGTGGGAGAACAAGGGTAGTCTTGATTGATCTTGCGGCAATAACACCCTCAATCGCACCAAGGCTGCGCCCGAACGAAAAAACGCTTGTCACCCCCTGACCACTTCTAGCAAAAACACGCTCTATGAACGCTTCTTCTGGCTGGAAATCATTGAGGATGGCGATAAGTTCGGGAATGCTAATCTGTCTCTTGGCTGCGCCATTGCGATTCAAAGTGACTGTAGGCATATCAAAAATACCTGTCAAAGTCTCGCCTCTCATCATTGCAATTGCGCCATTTAAGCCCACATCAATGCCAATGATGCGTTTGGGGGTGAAGAATTGAGTAATCATTTTGTACCTCTGTTTAAGGCTGTAAGACGCTGCTGAATTAGGGAATCTACCGATTCTTCTAGCCGTTGTATTGAAGTCACCAATGGTATGGTTCTACCAGTGGCATAACGGCTAACTTGTGAGGGATCAAAGCCAGCATGACGGGCAACATCGGTGATGGTGTAGCCAGCTTTCTCAGCCTTTTCCCTAATGTTTTCAATGGTTTGCATAGTTGGAGTGTTCATAGCCAAGGATTCTAGGGAACATTGGATTGATTAGTCAAGTCCTATCTGATTAAATACCCTAGTGGAGTGTGTGGGATTGAATAGGTGGGGGTTGATTACTTAGTCAACGAGCGTATGATTGGCAACTGTCAGCAACCAAACAGGAGATTCAAAATGGCTAACAACTTCTCACCAGTTATCGAAAACCCAGTGGCATATCACAATGCCGTTAAAAGCTACATCATTGCTAACGCTCAGAAAACTTGGCGCACCAAGACTGATCGTGCTGGCGAAATTGAAAGTGCTTTGACCGCTGGCATCATACATAACAGTCATGGTAGCTTTATGGGCTATGAAGATAGCTTTATTGGCTCTATGGCTAACTCTTTTTATACATGGGGCAAACTCAGCGAAAAGCAGTGCGCCGCTATCCTTAAAGGCATTGATGCTAAGGCTGCTCGTAAAGCTGAGTGGGCTGACAAAGAAGCTGCCTTGAATGCCTCACGCACCCACTTAGGTGAAGTTGGTGCTAAGTTGACCCTGACCCTCACCATTGGTCATATCGTTGTTTTAGATGGTGCGTATGGCACTAGCTACATCTACATCATGGAAGATGCCGACAAAAATGTTGTCATTTATAAAGGTAACTCTGATGCTGTTGCTTGGACTCCAGAGGGTACTGTGCGTAGCAAAGGCGATACCCTCACCATCACCGCCACTGTTAAAGATCATGGTGTTCGCAATGGAGTCAAGCAGACTGTCATCCAACGCCCCAAAGCTGTTAAACAGTTAGTAGCCGCCTAATCAACCCAACGGGGCGCAAGCCCCATCTTTCAACCTTAAAGGAAAATTGAAAATGGATACTCAAGAAATTACTGCAGTTTATGACCTTGCCGACAAGTCTGAATTGGTTATTAAAAACTTAAAAGAAATTCTATTCTCTGCCAAAGAGATGGACATTCCACTTTCCAAAGACGCTGAAGACTTGTATATGCGCTTGCGTGTTGTGTTGGGTGCTGTTAGCGATTACGCCAACGGACTTGACCTCGAATATGACGAGGTATACCACCCCTACGGCGACCCCCAAGAATAACGATTTAAGGAGCAACCCCATGAACAAATACTTTACAAGCAAAGAATTTCGTGCTGGCTTTGATGCAGCAGCATTCTGTGAGTCTTGCGAGAAATTTAAATCCAGAGATTGGATTGAGGGCTGGAATCATTACCAAGACAAAATGACTGCAAGCGAAACAGCTTGCTGGTTTTAAGGAGACAACATGAAAGAAACAATCCTCGACATTCTTACCGCCATCGCTATCGGCATTGGCTTTGCAGTCCTATTGGCAGCATGGTGGTCAGCATGAACAACATACCAGCATTTCCAACAAACCAATATGCCAATGGAATAAGCCCATCAGGGTTTGATACAGGCATGACCTTGCGAGACTATTTTGCGGCAAAGGCTATGCAAGGGATGATGGTTGATGTTTACGCACCCAACTTTGATTACATCGCAAATACCGCCTATGAAATGGCAGACGCAATGATGAAAGCGAGGAAAGCATGACCGACCTTCAAGACTTCTGCCAAGAGCATCGGTCAATGGAAGACCTTGTAGAGGCTGGCTACAAGCCTACAAACGTCTACAACGCTGTTAAGCGTAAGGAGTTGACCAATACCAAGGCTACAGACGATTGGGGGCGCAAGCTGCATGGCAAGGGTCTGTTCCTGTCCACAGTCACCACTGCATCAATCAACTTCACCGCCTTGCAGTCAGCATGGCATACCCCACAACCCCAAGGAGAAACAATATGAGCATGGAGAAAGAAGTCACCGAACTGGTGAACCGCATTGCACAATCAAAGAACTTTGCTGGCATCTTTATGACCCGCAAGGAAATTACCGAACTAATGACCAAGGTTGCCAATGATGCAGTAGTTATCGGCTGGAGTCATGCCGAGAGCATGACCAGAAAGCATATGGAGAAGAAACTTGACTTGATGGAGCAGGAAATGACCATCATCAAGGAGCAGATGAAGTCCCTTGAACTCGACTTGCTGGCGGCTGCAAGCAAATGAATACCCTCATCAAGTTTGTCATTGCTGCTGCTTGTGCCTTGGCTCTGATGTACTTTGATTCTCTAGACAACAAACCAAAGGAGAAGACTAATGTTAGAAACAATAGTGTGGGTTCTAGTGATGGGAACTACAGGGTTCGCATTGGGAATTTGCGTCTGCATCGGGTTTGTTTTGTACCTATTAAACAAGGAGCAAGACGAGTAGTGAAGTGTCCAGTTTGCGAGTGGACTAGAACACCTGACAACCGCTATATGTGCAAGAAGATTGAAAGAATCATTCTTGCGACTCAAATCAAGAAAAGGGTAAAACATGACAGATGAAGATGAGGCATTCAACGAGATTGAGAAGCAGAGTATGTGGCGCAAACGTGCCATATCAAAAGAAAAGACAGAGCTGGGTAGAGCCATCACGTTGCGCCTCACCCAATCAGAGTACGCTGAGTATGTAAGGCTTGGCGGTGTGAAGTGGATGCGGATGTTCCTGCGGCTGAGTTCAGGAATGCAAAAGGAGATTAAGGAAATGAAGAAATGACACAAGATGAAATCATTGAGATGGCTACACAAGTCTCAGAAAGAAATTATGGTCGAATCATATTTTTTGAATTTGAGGTTGAAGAACTTGAAGCCTTTGCCAAACTGGTAGCTGCCAAAGCCTTGTCAGAACAAGAACGCAACTTCTGCTCAAGATGCGGCAAACGCACAAAAGACTTTACCAATATTCACACTTGCACACCCCCACAGGATTAACACATGAACAAACCTAAGACTGTATTTGATTGGAAAGATGGTACTCCAAGCATCTGGACAAGAGACAAGGAGATGCGCCAGATAGCACAGGGTAGGGCATGGGGTCAGGCTGCACAAGCTAAAATGTGCTTGCATGACAAGCAGCAAGTCAATGTTTACTCAAAGGCTAAACCGAGTAAATGATTCGTAAGATAAGAACCTTCTACGGCAAACAGAATGGTCAGCATGGGAACAAGGTAACCACTGTAGATCACGGCGTAGCATGGTTATGTGAGAAGTGCGGTGAGGTGATCTTGTACGAACACCTCACCCCTAAACACTTCTGTAGGCAACTAATTAAGCCTGTAATCCTTGGAGATACTGGATCTTCCCTGCCACCTTAACAGCAGTCAATTCCTGCTTCTTGAGGTTATTAGGGTCATACGACACATGAACCCAACCAGAGTCGGGTATACCCTGTGTGTAGAATTCCAAGATTAATTGTGTATAGTCCAAATTGTCCATAATCCATTGGGCGAGATCAGCATTGGCAATGCCAGCAATCTCAATGTCAGCTGCCATGCCCTTGCAATGGTCTGAGGTCTTAGACCCTCCTACTGCTGGACTTGAATTTAACTCAGGACTACGATAACCTGAGTTGACAGTCACAGACTTACCAAAATGCTCACGCACAGGCTGAAGCACTTTGTCACACAAAGTCTTGAGATTGTCAATGGTTTCCTCATCAGGTGTATTGTCGATACCAAGACGGGTAGCCGTGTCAGATTTCGTTAATTCTTTCAAAGAAAAATTAGCGGATAAGTTCATTTCTTTAACCTTTCGTAGTAGAAAATGGATGATTATTGCTGGTAGTTGTCACAAATTAGAGATAGGATTTTACTTGGCAATCGTGCCACAACCAAGGGGAACATCATGTTTAAGATTGAGATTGACATTGCTGAGTGGGATTTTGGTACAGAGACAGTGACTATTGAA
>Ga0114968_10003551_pt1 | contig 11670 bp, 10 predicted proteins | sample M_130807_EF_Meta_FD_87020 | JGI IMG/M metagenome (GOLD analysis project Ga0114968, IMG submission 87020) | Freshwater microbial communities from Lake Montjoie, Canada to study carbon cycling - M_130807_EF_MetaG | ecosystem: Environmental > Aquatic > Freshwater > Lake | place: Lake Montjoie... | reverse complement strand
TGCTAAGATCTGGGAAAAAATGGGGTTGTATTGCTTAATGCTGCGGGCTAACTGCTCATCACCAGCTCTTTGCTCTGGCAACACTAAATCATAAAACTGCAGGATCGGTTTTTGTTGGCCAATATCCTGAACCAACTTGGCAATAGTTTGTCGTGACCACGGCCATGGACCGAACTGTTGAAGACTACGTTCATCGATATCCACCATCACCAGGCGTCGCTCTAAATCCGCATTAGCGCGAGCAGATTTTGCTTGCCAAACCCAATCACCGGATTGCGACTCAAGATGCGATAAGGTGGGCGCAACAAAGGCATGCAACACCAACCACACCAGCAGTGCAATCACTAAGCCAAAACTATAAAGGGCCTTACGAGAATTGAGATGCGAAAACAAATTCACTTAACGTCCCCACAGCGTAATGCCAGAGACCGTGCCCTGTGGATACGTTTTCTCAAAAAGATAACCAGCATTTTTGCCAGTATTATTTAAGCCACCTTGTACCCAAGCATCGCCGCTAGTGCCAAGTAAATTACCATTATTGGTCACCACACCCTGAGTAGCAATGCTAGTTGCACCAAGCGTTGCATTACGTAGACCCAAGGTGGTTGCAAAAGTATTATTGGCAAAGTTCACCGTGAGAGTTCCCCTATCAACGCTAACCAATTGATAGCTAAAGGTATCCGGGTTATAAAAAGTTGCAAGCGCATCTTTGAGCTGAAAATTGGCAGAGCTCACATTAGGATTAAAAACAGGGTTAACGCTGTTATCGCGATATAAGGCGTAGGCTCCAATTCCTGCAAGCGCTTCCATGCCCGATTTTTTAGCCTCTTCAAAACTCTTGGTGAACTGATCGCCTGAAAAACGCTGAGTCCATGGGTAGCGAACCCAAATTAATTCTTCTTTACTGGTCAGCACATTTTGCGCTGTGGTAATCGCCGTTGTACCTAAGGTGACCGCTTGATTGGCAGGATCGCCAGCGGCGGCACTCGGTTCAGTCGTGGCTGCTTCATCCGAGCTTGCTACCTTTTTCTTATCCGTTAACATCGCAGTTTGCAAAGTCACCGCATCTTTTTTTGCTAGCAAATCAAAAGCAGGAATTAAGCTGGGATTGAGCTGACCTTTTTTCAATTCGAGCATTTGACCATTCATGGTTTCTGACAAGATTTGAGCGCGCCCATTGTTGCAAGCCCCAAGACTGGAGAGGCACTGCAGATCCATGGGCGACAAAATGATGGCACCAGTTACCACGGAGGCTAAGGTGCGATTGGCGTCGGTCTTGACAATAAAGTCAGTACCCTTAATTCCGATGGCAGCAAGCGGTGTGTTTAAGCGAAAACGCTCTCGAGCGGTCTCGCCCCAGCTACCCGTCATGGAACGCATCACCCCTTCATCTAACCTAAAACGGATCGCACTATCGCGCCCATTTTGACTCTGGGTATAGTCTTCAATCGTCAAACGGCTTGAGGGGCGCAAACTGACTTTGGCGCCATCGATAAACTGAATATGAACATGACCACCAGCTTGGGTGATCAATTGGTCACCCACAGAAACAGGGGCGCCCTTTGTCATCTCCTGCTCCTTACCCTCTGGACCTTTGAGTGTGACCACTCCAATCACAAAGGAGGCTTGACCGACCGTAGCGCGCGAACCAGACTCAGCATTCGCAGCAAAGGAAGTACCGCCCAAAACTAGGCAAAGGTACCCCAAAGCGAACACTGCTCTTTTGGTCAAAGTAATAAAACGCATGCTCATTTTCTAACTTCATCGATTAAGGCCAGTTAGCCCAATTTGTCCATACACGCCTCCTATATAGGTATTTATCCCATATTAGAGCTACGATTATGATCCCAATGCTATGGATAAGGTGTGCTCCAAATCACACTTTTAATGGAAAGATGTGCAGTTAAACTAAGCAAAGATGCCAGTTTCCCTCCAACTTCTGAGTCAAATCCCCCTCTTAAAGGGCTTACCCCAAGAGGAGTTGCTGACCCTTTCACAAGAAATGACGCTCCATGAATACCCCCGAAGAGGGGTCATTCTGGCCAAGGATAGTGCGGTTAAAGGCTTGGGATTTTTACTCGCAGGCAGGCTCCAAGGGGTCGACTTTACGGTCGATGGCCGCAGTGTAGGCCTCTACTTTGTAGAGCCAGGTGACTATTTTGGCGAACTTTCAGTCATTGATGGCCAATTACCCGCAGAGTTTGTGATTGCTGCCACCCAATCAGTGGTTGCCAACATCAGCCTAGAGCGCATTCAGCAACTCACAATAAAGTACCCGGCCATTGCGCAACAGTTTTTAGCCAGAATGGCTTTGCGGGTCCGCAATGTGATGGCGCAGCGTACCCTTTTAGGTCTACCCAACCCAGTCCAACGCTTATGCGTCCTACTTTTACAATTGCCAGGTCGCAATCAAGCTGGCCAATATCTTCTCGATCCTGCCCCAACCCATCAAGAATTGGCCATTATGATCAATACCAGCCGCGAAACCGTTACCAGAGCATTTCAAATCATGACGCAGCAAAAAATACTGATTCGCGAAGGCAATCAACTCAAGGTATTACAGCTCAGTCAACTCAAAGATATTGCTGAAGGTCGAAAAGAAAGTCCAAAAACGAGCTCATGAGACTGATAAATGAATTTCTTTTTCCCTGGCATCAACGCCAACTGATTGCACAATTTGTCGCGCGGGAAATTCATGCTCGCTATCGTCAATCCTTCTTAGGATTAGGCTGGTTGATCTTGACGCCACTCCTGACATTGGCAGTCTATACCCTCGTATTTCGCTATGTATTTAACAGTCGCTGGGATGGAGGTGATGTGAGCACCATGGCATTTGCCTTTCGACTGTTTGTCGGGCTAAGCCTGTTTAATTTTTTAGCTGAGTGCCTTACTAAAGCGCCGCGCGTGATTGTGGATCAGCCCAATCTGGTTAAAAAAGTGGTGTTCCCTTTACCCGTCTTAATTTGGACACAAGTCTTAGCAGCACTCGTGCAACTCACCTTGGCCTTGGGCTTATTGTTCATTGGACTGTGGATTGAAACCCGCCAGATTCCATGGAGCGTTCTGAGTTTTCCAATTGTATTAATACCGGTTCTGTATTTGACACTAGGGCTTTCTTGGATGCTCGCAGCGATCGGCGTATATCTTCGGGACACTCAACAGGTGATCGGTCTTGCACTGAGTCTGATGCTGTTTTTAACCCCCATCTTCTACCCGCTGAGCGCACTGCCTATTTCTTGGCAAGAATGGATGCAGTGGAATTTGCTGGCTTACTGGATTGAAGTTTTACGACAACTCATTTTTGAACATAGTTGGCCTTCACCACTGCATTACTTAGTAATGTGCTCAGTTTGTCTTGGCGTTGCCCTATTCGGCGCCTTTGTTTTTAAGCAAACGCAAGAAGGATTTGCCGATGTCCTCTAAGGATCTAGAGATGCCCACCGCGATTAAGGCAAATCAACTGGGGAAATGCTACGCCCTATATCGGCAACCGAGTGATCGGCTTAAGCAATTGCTCTGGGGTCGCTTTAAAAAATATACAAAAGATTTTTGGGCTCTTCAAAACATTGGCTTTGAGATCCATGCGGGAGAAATTGTGGGCATCGTGGGGCGCAATGGCGCCGGCAAATCAACCCTACTGCAATTGCTTTGTGGAACACTCAAACCTACTACTGGTAGCCTACAAGTGAAAGGTAGAGTCGCTGCGCTACTGGAGCTTGGCGCTGGCTTTAATCCTGACTTTACGGGCCGCGAAAATATTTATATGAATGCGGCCATTTTAGGTTTGCAGCGCCATGAAATTGATGATCGGATTCAAGACATTATTGATTTTGCAGAGATCGGTGAATTTATTAATCAGCCCGTTCGCACCTATTCAAGCGGCATGTTTATGCGGCTCGCTTTTTCTGTTGCCACTAGCAGTGATCCTGATATTTTAATCATTGATGAAGCGCTGTCAGTAGGCGATGGAGCATTTGCGCGCAAATCGTTCGAGCGCATCATGTCACTCAAAGATCGCGGTAAAACGATTTTGTTTTGTTCTCACGCAATGTATCAAGTAGAGGCACTGTGTTCGCGCGCACTGTGGCTTGAAAATGGCTCTATCAAAATGGATGACTCTTCCGCCAAAGTGACTAGCGCCTATCAAGCTAGCTTGATTGAATCCCCCTCCCTAGATAGTGAGGCTACTATGGCGTCCGAACTATCCAATACAAAAGCCATATCAAGCGCAGCAAAATTTACTTCTATTCATGCCTATACCGAAAATAGTTCTGGAAAACATCTACAGGCGATTTCGAAAAAAAGTACCTTAACGATCGAACTGAGTTTCATCACGGATCCTCAGCTACCCAATCCGGTACTGGCCTTAGGAATTAATGATGCTAGCGGGCGAACGATCGCAAGCGCTACTAGTAAAAATGATGACTTTACTTTTACTACCCATCCAGATGGCTCAGGACTCGTACGTATCTCATTTCCCAAAATCGCTCTACTCAAGGGTAAGTACTTCATCACCCTCTTTTTAATATGTGAGCACGCTATTCACGTTTATGACCAAGCGACCAATTACTTGTCCTTAGAAGTTTCACAAGATGGACTTGAACAAGGGGTAGTGAGCTTAGAGCATGTATGGCAGGCATGACCCATCCAAGCTCTTTTCCCATAGAAATTGGTGGTGAACAATTTCTATGCCGAGAGCTGCAAGAGAGTGACAGTGCAGCGCTCGTCACACTGCATCAAGTGGTCTTTGGCAATACCTTTCATCTGGGCTGGTACCACTGGAAGTATCAAACCCGTCACAATCCCACGCTAGGACTCTGGAATAGCCAAGGAGAGCTCATAGCCCATTGCGCTGGCATTTCCCGTGAACTGTATCTACAGGGCTTGCCGTGCGCCGGCATACAAATCTGTGATGTGATGGTTCACCCCCAATGGCGTGGCATCTTCACTCGGCGCGGACCCTTTTTTTGGGTCAGTTGTACTTTTTATGAGCAATACATTGGGAAAGATCGACCGTATAGCTTAGGCTATGGCTTTCCAAGTTATCGACACTTACAGCTTGCAGCTAAACTCGATTTATTAAGCGATGCAGGCACTATCTGGGAGCTCACTTGGCAACAAAATCAGGAGCAATTAACTCCGCATCCTTGGCATTGGCAAGTGCTAGAGCTCCAAGAAGGTAGCAGCTTATGGTCATCTCATTTGCAAAGTGCCTGGGAAGTCATGCTTAATCATAGTAAGTCCATTCAACTTGGCGATAGGTCACCTAAGGAAATCGATTGGCGCTATCGCCAACATCCAAGTCATCGCCACTATTACACCGCCTTAAAGCGCCCCTGGTCCAAGAAGATACGCGGAATCGCGATTTGGCGTTATACCGATAACCATACCGTGTTGTGGTTAGACTGGATTGGCTTACCAGCAGATCTCGCTAGAGCGCAGCGCATGCTGGCTCATCATGTCTTGCGTGGCCAAGTGAATAAACTACAGACTTGGGCTAGTCAATGGATTCGCTCAGCATTAAGACACACCCCCCACTATTCTGAAAAACCGGTTGCACGTATTGGTATTCCGAATACCTCTTGCATTGATTTAAAAACTCTGGAAGATCAGCCTTGGTGGTGGATGGCTGGAGATACGGATTTTTTATGAATCAGCTGATTCCTCATCTCGAATTCATTGTCGCTGTTAGCGATCAAAACGTATTAGAAAAATACTTACTCAATTCACCCTGCCTACAATCAAAAAAATACCCCCTACATATTTATCGCAACTGTCAGAGTGCCGCACAAGCCTTTAATGCTCATGCACTGAGCACGCAAACTCCACCAGATAATACTTGGTGGATATGGGTGCATCAAGACGTCTACCTTCCGCAAGATTGGGATCGTCTTTTTATTGCCAAGCTATTGGAGGCACAAACAAAATATCCTCGACTAGGATTGCTGGGACTTTATGGTATTGCCGGTCATGGTCCACTAGCGCAAAGGGCTGGCGCACTGTTAGATCGAGGGCAGATCCTACAAGAGCTCACACCTTTACCTTGCTTAGTCGATAGTCTTGATGAACTGTTAATTGCCAGCAAAGCGCAAAACCAACTGGGCTTTGACCCTAGCCTTGGGTTTGATTTTTACGGAACTGATATTGTGCTATCAGCACAAGAAAAGAATATTCAGGCAGCTGTGATTCATGCGCCTTGTGAACATTGGTCGAGCACCCCTCAAAAGCCACCCTTTCCGCTAAAACTCGTCGAGCGGATTGAAAAAAGTGCGCACGCTTTTGAAAATAAATGGCGCCATCGGCTTCCTTTGACAACGCCTTGTTTTGAAATTCATGAGATCGGGTCTACCAGTCAATTTCTTAAAGCAAACTCATGAAGCAAAAATTAAAAAAAATAGCTTGGAGATTATTAGCTCGGATTCATCACGCTGATTTTGCCTGGCTATTGCCAACGCTAGCGATTCTTCCTTTTTCAATAGGAAACCCGCTGGCAAAACTACGTGGTCGCATCAATGCTGTGCTGGGCAGAGACTGGCGCTCGATGGCATTAGGATTTCGTCACATTCGCCATCAGACCACCATGGGACTCAAGCAAATATTTCCCAGCGAATCAGCGCAACAAATCTATCGCTGGCAAACAGAGCGTTTTGTGGCCGAAGCCCAGGATGAATACGATGCTCAGTTAGTAGCTCATCAACGCGTTGATGAGCTCGCATGCACTATTTCACCGATCGATTGGAGCAGTGTTAATCAAACTGAGGATGGAGGAGTTCTCATGCTCACTCCGCACTACGAAAGTTTTTTCTTGGGCGTAGCTTTTTTGGCACGCACAGGTGGAAAAATTAACCTCATGTCTTCGACAGTGACGCATGATCCACGGGTAGATCTTGCAGTGCAAAATCACTTCACCAATAAATACCGAGGACTAGAGCATTACCTCAATGGTGGAAAAGTAGTTGATATGGAGCTGGGTATGCGCCCTTTTTATCGCATGCTTAATGCCAAGGAAACTCTAGTGATGCTCGCTGATGCACCAGTGCTACCAAATGGGGCGGGAGTTGCTGTCGATTTTTTAGGTCAACGTAGAACCATTGCTGGCGGCGCTTTACGCTTGGCGGCTAAAACACATTGCGCTGTCGGCGCTTATGTTTGTCAATGCACCGGTCCTGGGCAATATGAAATGCAGGTATATCCTCCAACCCCCCTGACTGGTCTTGAAGCGATCGATAATATTTACCAATTTTTTTCCAAAACCATCATTCAAAATCCTGGAGGATGGTGGGCAGTAGATTTATTACCGCATATGCTGCCTGAATCTCATGAATAAAGTCGATATATTTATTGTCAATTATTTTTGTGCGCAGGACACTGCTCATGCCATTGGCAATATAGGTCATGATGAAAATTGGCAATTTTGGGTGATTGATAATAGTCATGATGATGTGCAGTGGCGTCTTTTACAAAGTGAACTGGCAAAACTGCCCCTGACAATTAAATTAATACGCGCACCTCATAATCTTGGGTTTGGAAAAGCTTGTAATGCCCTGTTTGCCAAATCGCAAGGCGCCTACTGTCTTCTCTTAAATCCTGATGCGCAAATCAGCGCAGTCAATCTTCAGATTCTGATCGACAGCCTTGAGAAAGCACCAAAATTTGCTGCACTTGCCCCGCTCATGCGCTGGCATGAGTCTGATGAATGGTGGATTCCAACGATGACGCCTCAAACAAGTCTTCATCACATCAAGCAAGACATTGCAAACTGGCATCCTCGGATTTTGCTCGCATTATGGCGACGTTATTATCAAGAGCAGCAGTCTGTTGTAACTGCACATCACATCGTCACGCAAACTTTTCTCTCGGGCGCTATTTTGCTCATCAGGCGTTCTGCACTTGATCGTGTTAGCCCGAAAGACCGGGCCCTATTTGACGAACGTTTCTTTATGTTTTTTGAAGATGCCGATTTATCAAGGCGCTTAAGACTGAGTGGTTTTGAGCTTGGTATCACTCCTAGAGCTCAAGCTGCGCATCTATACCAACATAAATTACACAAAAATCAATTAATGCAAGACAGTTACGCTCAATATGAAGCGCTTCATCAGCCTTGGTTTAGGCGCTGCAAATCCTTCTGGACTCTCTTTGATCAGCTGGTACGACGCTTTACTACCGTGTATGCCCCGAGCAATGTAGCCTCAAGCTTGGCGCAACTCAATCAAGCCCTAGGCAATCGTCGCTTAGTTGCATGGAGTCCATCACCCACCGTGGTGCCCGCCATTTGGCGAAATCTCACCGAGCAATCTGGTCCCAGTTTTACTCCGAGCTCTTGGGAAGCGCTCATACCGGGCCACTACTACGGTGTCGCAATCGATCCAGACTCTACATTGACCTGGATTGGGTTTGAGCGAATATGATTTTGGCGCTGAGATGGCGCCCATATGCCCGACAAGGCACCTCAACTAGACGATGCAATACTGCGGCGGCAATTAAAGTCATTGCCAGACTCACCAAAGTCGTTTGTAAACTGGTAAGACTCCAATGGAAGTATTGAATTACTTCTGGCGCGGCGTTATGAAATAAATAAATGCCGTAGCTTAGCGCTCCCATACGCAAACTGATCCACTCAATCCATGGCGTCCCACGAGAAGATAGTGTCAGACTCAACCACAAGGCCAATCCATAAATCAAGGCTGCAAAAATTCCAACGAGATTACCCCATGCTGGGTTTTCTCCTAAAACCCAAACTAGTGGATAAAACCAAAGCAGCGCGATGATGGCAGCGCCAAGACAGGCTACAAGCCACTTTCTCAAGGACTGCAGTGGCGCTTGCAAATGCGCCATGACATAGACAGCGCTACCAATTAAAAACTCAGACAAAATCCCCGGTAAATTGACTACCGACCAAGAAGCCCAATTAAAAAAAGGATTCTCAACTGACGGTGCTATTACCCAAAAACCAAATCCGACTCTTGCAAAAAGAGCGATTGCTAGACAAAACCAAAGACCGCGACTTTTGACACACCAAACTAGTAGGGGCATCAAACAATAAAACTCCCACTCAGCAGGCAAGCTCCAAAATGCAGGATTGTAAAAAAAGGTGATGGTTGATGAAATACTCGTTTGCAACATCAATACATGAGCCCACAATGGCACCCATGCTATTTCTCCCGGTTGAGAGCGTAAGAGGGCATAAAGCAATAACGCAATCAGATAGAGGGGGTACATGCGAAATAAGCGTCGCAGCATAAAGGCCCAATAAGAGCTCAGACCTTGCAAAATAGTCGGAGCAAATACATACCCACTGAGGACAAAAAATAAATCCACTCCGGTAGCCGTTAAATCAAAATAACTTGGGCCACTGACCCAAAATACGCGATAGTGGCAGACCATCACCATAATGGCAGCCAATCCCCTCCAAGCCTCAATAACGTAATTGAAGTCAGAAAAAGGCTTTGCGGCAATATAATCGGCGGTGGATTGGGTAATTTTTAAAACGCTCCTAGTAAAAGGGCAATGATGCCATTATGTTGAACTTTGCCTTATTTTGCCCGCAAATGTAATCCGAATAAAACCGTGCGACTCTGTTCAATCTCAACTCCATGATGCCTTTTTAGTTACCTATGCTACGCACATTCACTACGCATAAAAATCGCATATTTTTATTGGGGTACGGGATCATACTGGCTCTACTAATGGTTGCGATGCCCTGGATCCCCCCAATCCAAGCGCCCGATGAAAGCGTGCATCACGCTCGGGCTGATGGGATTACACAAGGTCATTGGCTGCTTCAAACCCCAAGTGACCAGCAATCAGGTCTGTTAATAGATAAAAACCTAATCCAATTTATCAATGGCTATATATTGAATCTTCAAACTCCAGGATATCGACCAAGCGATACACAATTAGCCGAACTCAAAGCGCTACGCTGGGGAAATCAACTTGAGCACTTTAATGCTCCTAGCACTAGCTATACCAACCCTTTAATTTATTTACCGCAAGCTGCCGGTATTGGATTGGGAAAGTATTTCAACCAAACCATTTATCACAGTTATTTTTTAGCACGCTTGATCAGCTGCGCGGCAGCACTCGCCTTGATCTTCATTGCATTCTATTTTTATTCCACCAATCCCATTACGATCGGCTTACTAATTTTGCCGATGTCTTTGTTTCAAATCGTGATGCCAACTGCCGATGGCATTAGTTATGGACTGGCTTTACTCAGCCTATGTTTATTTAGTTACTTGCGAACACAAAAGGTAGTTTCATCTGGATCTATCGCCACCCTGAGTATCGTCATTTGCCTGCTGATAACAGCTCGTATGCACGCCTTTCCATTTCTACTATTGATTCTTTTTCTACCGCACACTCCATCGCGCAAAATAAACTTAACTTTCTTTAGCATCAGTACGCTTATTACCCTTGCTTGGATTGGCTGGGCAGTAAAGCACACAGTTGACTTACGCCTAGATCGCTCTTTATCGACCACTCAGATAGCACAAATCTACTTTCAAAATCCAGCTCAATGGCTAGAGATTTTGCAAAATACATTGCTTTCTAAAAGTACATGGGAGTTTTATAGTCAAAGTTTTATCGGTATTTTGGGCTGGCTTCATATTCCACTGCCCCACTGGTATTACCCCCTAAGCTGGCTGTTTTTAGCAGCACTATTGATGCTTAGTTTGATCAAAAGTAGCAAAAAGGAAATTTTTAATTCATTTAGCTGGCTATATTGTCTGATTGCGCTGCTTTCTTGCTTTATCATTTTCAATGCCTTGCTATTTGGCTGGACCCCTTATCCCCATGACGTGATTGAAGGTGTACAAGGACGCTATTTTTGGATTCCCGCTTGTTGCTTGGCATTTTGTCTTTCACCTTCACCTGCATTTTCTAAATTCAGCGCAGCACTTCTTGGATTATTTTTCATTTTGAATTGGTATTTGATGACCCAAGTCTATTTCATACGCTATAACTAATGTCTTATGCTTGAACAAACTATCTTTCCATATCACTGCGTCACTCAGATACGTGCCAAATCCGTCTTAGTGCTCGCGCCGCATCCCGATGATGAGGTATTTGGCTGCGGTGGCGCAATTGCACAACACGTTGCCAGCGCTACGCCAGTTCATGTCATCATTTTAAGTAATGGGCAAGCAGGGGGTAAAGCGGATATTCGCCAGACTGAATCTCTTGCGGCAGCTCAAGTTTTGGGATATGGAAAACCCATTTTTTGGGATGGCATTGACAGAGAAATTTTATATAGCGAATCGCTAGTTATTCGCTTAATTCAATTTATTGAGGAAAATCAGATCGATCTGATTTACTGCCCCTCAGAATTCGAACTCCATCCCGATCATCGCCAGACCGCATTTGTTTGCACCGAGATCTTACAACGCCTCGGTGGAATGCTTCGCATTGCATTTTATGAAGTCAGCGCCCCACTGCATCCAAACTGCTTACTAGATATCACCCCTTTTAGGCAAAAAAAACGTTTAGCAATGCAGTGCTTTTCCTCACCACTGGAACAACAATCCTATCTTGAACATATTAGCGCACTGAATCGTTATCGCACTTACACCCTGGCGCGCGACGTTGAAGCTGCCGAAGCTTTTAGGCTGGTTGGCTACGAAGACGTGACTGCCTCTGCCGGTAGTTATTTCTCCCAACCAGCAGCAGTCA
>Ga0114968_10003549_pt1 | contig 11672 bp, 7 predicted proteins | sample M_130807_EF_Meta_FD_87020 | JGI IMG/M metagenome (GOLD analysis project Ga0114968, IMG submission 87020) | Freshwater microbial communities from Lake Montjoie, Canada to study carbon cycling - M_130807_EF_MetaG | ecosystem: Environmental > Aquatic > Freshwater > Lake | place: Lake Montjoie... | reverse complement strand
GTGATTGGTAACTTAACTTTTGATGATCTTTTGATCCAATCAGATTACTTAAATTTTTCATACACGGTCACCGATATGAATAAAGATCGGTCATGTATTCAAAAAGGCAAAATGTCTGGCATAGTGAAAAAAGATACCCTGCAGACCTTCGACTACAAAACAGCCCGGCAAAATCAGATTCTCAAAGGCTTTAGTAAAACGTTCAATGTGACGGGCGATTGCAAAGGCACTTTTTCACTCACTGAGTCACCAGCTGCCAAAACCAACTGGAATGGCAAGTCCGTCTATGCGGTTGGCACCACAGAAATAGTCACCCTGCCCAATTGTTCATTGGGCATGTCCGACACTCAAACCCGCATCACCTATTACGACATGAATTTTGTACCATTGGTACAAATACCCTCAAAAGGAAGATACATCGAATATGTGGTGAATTCCCAACCGACCTTCGTCAAAGTCGGAGATACGGGAACCTTAGGAACTTGGTATAACTGGGACAACATCAGCAAGTCCCACTTGGGAGCCTTTGATGTCTTGAGCTACACAGTTGAGCCTGACACTTCCACATCCGTCATCTTCAACATGCTCGATCACTCGGTATTGGATACGAATCAGAATGACAGCAATACCCAATTGCGATACAGATTGACTGCTGCTGGTGATTTGGACTGGATTTCGGTCACGATTGATTTCCCACCGACCAAAGGCCGTCTGGTGTTCCAGTAATTACAGCAAAGCCTTCAGAGCCAGCATCCCGCCGCTGACCACCAAGAGACCGCATATGATTTGCCGCAATCTGGCCACGGGCACGCGTTGGGCCACGCGGTGACCCAGCCAGATGCCGCCCATCGCCATCGCAACCAAAACCAGCCATCGCGACCAAAGCTCGGGGCTGGACAAACGGCCGTCCCACGCCAGGCCACCCAATACCGTGCTGGCGGCCACAGTGATGATCATGGGTGTGCTGGCCCGCATGGCCTTTGTATCGGGGACACGGCGAGAGAGCCAGGCCACCACCAAGGGGCCTGCGGTGCCAAACATCATCTCCACCACACCGACCGCCGTGCCCACGCCGTAGGCCCAAAAAGGTGCCACCGGTGCTCGAGCTGCCGAAGGTTGGCGCAAGGCATTCAAACCCACAACGGCCACATAAACGCCCAGCACGAACAAAGGCCAGCTTGAATGCAATTCATGGGTAAGCCACAGGCCCAGCAAGCTGCCAACGACCAAGCCCGGCAGCAAGCGAATCAACTCCTTCCACTGCACTTGTTGCCAGTTCAGCCCACTGTGAAACATCGAGGCCGGCACGTCCATGAGCAAGGTCAACGCCACCACCTCAGGTAAAGGCCACTGCCACGCCAGCAGCGGCACAATCACCAGGGCCGATCCGAAGCCCGTCAAACCCAACACCGTGTAGCCCGCACCTACCACACACAGGGGGTAAATCCATTCTTGCATCATGATTTCCTTGAACGCCTCAAGCATACCCGTGCAAAACGCCAAAAATTGAGGGTCAGCCCCTCTTTCCGTTCCGTGCCAAATCGTTTAATCTGGCAATTTTCTGACTCTCTCAAAGGCTCTCCATGAACGCCCCTCGCGAATCTTTTGTGCACGACAAAATTCATGCACTGCAAAGTCAAGCCGATGAATTCATTGCTGTGCGCCGTGACATCCACAAGCACCCCGAAATGGGATACAAGGAATACCGCACCAGTGATCTGGTGGCCGAACAACTCGCCACTTGGGGTTATCAGGTTGAGCGAGGCCTGGGCGGCACCGGATTGGTGGGTCAATTGAAACGCGGCACAGGCACAAAGTCCATTGGCATTCGCGCCGATATGGATGCATTGCCTATCGACGAGGCCACTGGCCTGTCCTACGCCAGTTGCAATACCGGCATCATGCATGCCTGTGGTCACGACGGGCACACGGCTATGTTGTTGTCTGCAGCCAAACACATTGCGCAAAAAGGCCATTTCTCGGGCACGGTGAATTTGATTTTTCAACCTGCCGAAGAAGGCCTGGGCGGCGCCGTCAAAATGATGGAAGACGGCCTGTTCACCAAATACCCCTGCAACGCCATTTTTGCCATGCACAACATGCCCAGTCACCCGCAAGGTCAACTGGTTTTTCGTGATGGCTCGGCCATGGCCTCGTCTGACAATGTGACCATTACCCTTGAAGGGGTTGGCGGTCACGGCGCGATGCCGCACACAGCGACTGACTCCATCGTGGCAGGCTCAGCGATTGTGATGGGCTTGCAGACCATCGTGTCGCGTAACGTCGACCCCTTGGAGATGGCCGTCATCACCGTGGGCGCCTTCAATGCCGGCATAGCCAACAATGTGATTCCACAAACCTGCACCCTGAAGCTGAGCGTGCGCTCGCTCAATCGCGAAGTGCGTGAACTGCTGGAAGTCCGCATCAAAGAACTGGTGCATGCCCAAGCCCAAAGCTATGGCGTCAAAGCCCAAATCGATTACCAGCGCGGCTATGCTGTATTGGTCAACACTTTGGCCGAAACCGACTTTGCCCGCGATGTGGGCGAGGAACTCCTTGGCGCTGCCAACGTGACCCGCCAAGGGCGGGCTTTGACGGGCAGCGAAGACTTTGCCTTCATGCTGGAAAAAGTACCTGGTTGCTACCTGTTGATCGGCAATGGCGATGGCAGTGGCGACGGACATGGGGCCTGCATGGTGCACAATCCTGGATACGATTTCAACGATGGCAACGTGGCCATCGGATCGGCTTATTGGAGTTTGCTGGTCGAACGGTTTTTGCCAGCATGAATATGAAAGACATTAAATGAAAAGACGTGAACTGCTGCAAGTGGGTGGCGCATTGGTGGTGCCCGCTTGGGCCCAGGCGCAAGACAAATTTCCCAGCAAATCCATTACTTGGATCTGCCCTTACGCTGCGGGGGGAAACGCCGACTCGCGATCGCGCCAAGTCGCCAAGGTCATGACCACCATCTTGGGCCAACCCATCATCATTGACAACAAAGCCGGCGCGGGTGGCAACATTGGCACCGAAGCCATAGCTCGCGGTAAGCCGGATGGCTACACCTTGGGCATGGGCAATTTTGCCCCCTTGGCAGTCAACCAAGCCTTGTTCAAAAAACTCAATTTCGATCCGCAAACCGATCTAACCCCGATCTGCTTGATCGAGCGCGGCCCCTTGATCTTGATGGTGCGCAACGACTCGCCTTTCAAGACGGTCAAAGACATCGTGAACGCTGCCAAAGCGGCACCCGGCAAACTGAGCTATGCCTCCGGCGGCATCGGTGGCTCGCACCACCTGAGCGGTGCCTTGTTCGAGAACGCGGCGGGCATTGACATGATCCATGCGCCTTACAAGAGCGGCTCTGCAGGCGCAACAGACTTGATGGGTGGCCAAGTGAACATGATGTTCGAGCAGATGTACACCGCCATGCCTGCCATCAAAGCCGGCCGACTGCGTGCCCTGGCCATCACCAGCAAAACCCGGTCGCCTTTGGCTCCAGAAATTCCGACCATGGGGGAGCAAGGTTTCCCTGCCGTTGAAGTGATGAACTGGCAAGGTCTGATTGGCCCCAAAGGCATGTCCGCCGAGTTGATCAAACAACTCAATGCAGCGTGCAACATGGCCTTGCAAGACCCTGAAGTGAAAGACAAAATACTGAGCCAAGGCAACGAACTTGGCGGCGGTTCGCCAGAGCAGTTTGCTGCGCTGATCAAGTCAGAAGCACCCCGCTGGGCCAAGGTGGTGCGGGATGCGAAGATCGAACCGGAGTGATCTCCCAGTAAACCTGCTGGCGGACCTATGCGGCGATCAACTGCCGCATCAGGTCGTTCAGGCGGGTGCCGGTTTGAATAAAATCACCCAAAATCGAAAAATGATTCAAACCCGGCAAGCCCTCGCACACTGGGACCGCGCGAGGGCCCCAAGTTTGATGAATCAAACGGTTCTGGCGCAAAAACTCTGCGCTCTCATCGCCACCGGCCACTGTGTAGAGCACGCGCTGGCGGGGTGATGCCCACAGTGCGGGGCTGGCCATCTTGACCTGCTTGGGGGTCAAATGCAATGAGGCTTGAATGAAAGGCGCTTTTCGCAGCGGATCCAGATCAAACAAGCCCGAGATCGACAAGGCCTTGCGCACCAGATGCGTAGGTAGTTTTTTGTCCAAGGCTTTCCATTCGCAGGCCAACAACATGGCCGCCAAATGCCCGCCAGCCGAGTGCCCTGCCAAAGTGATGCGCTGGGGATCGCCACCATAGGCCGCAATATGCCGATGTGTCCAAGCCAAGGCGTGGGCCATTTGCAAACCGATATCCGGCACAGTCACGGCCTGGCCTTGCGTTTCAGGGCACAAGGCATAGTTCACAACCACCACACAAGCCCCCATGGCCAGCAATGCAGGGGCTACAAAAGAATGGTCTGACTTGTCCAGGCTACGCCAGTAGCCACCATGGATGAACACCACCACAGGAGCGTTGGGCTTTTGAGCCGGAAAAATATCCAGAGTTTCACTAGGGCCCTCACCATAAGCGATGTCCAAGGTACAAGTTAAAGCTTGACGTGCGGCTTGAGAGGCGCTTTGCCAACGTGCGAAATGGTCCGCAAAATCGGGCACCAAGGCGCGGTTGTTGTACATGCTGTCGAACCAGGCACCTGTGCCAGCACGAGGACGTTGTAAGGCGGGGCTTGCTTTCATGGTCTTCTCCGAACATTGAAATAGAAATTGATCTTGACATACTTCCTGTGAAGCATCTTCACAAGTGTAGTGTCTGAACACGCGACAATCTAATTTTTGAAATCAACACAAAGGAAATGCCATGTCACTCCACATCGCTGTCTTGGGCATTGGCCGCATGGGTTTGCCCATGGCCCAACGTTTGTGTCAGGCAGGGTACACGGTACATGCCTGGAACCGCAGCCCGGATAAAGCCCAAGCCCTGGTGCCATTGGGTGCCAAGGTACACCCCCAAGTGCAAGACGCAGTTCGCCAAGCTGATGTGGTGATCAGCCTGCTTGAAAGCGGCCCCGTGGTAACCCATGTTTTGTTTGAACTAGGCGCGGCCGAGGCGATGCGTGCGGGGTGTTTGATGATCGACATGGCCTCGATCAAACCTGCTGAAGCCCGCGATCATGCCGCGCGTTTGCAAGCCTTGGGGGTAGCCCACTTGGATGCGCCAGTCTCAGGTGGTACCGTCGGCGCAGAAGCGGGCACTTTGGCCATCATGGTGGGGGGTCAAGCGCATGACTTTGAACAGGCAAAAAAGATTTTGCAAGTTCTTGGCAAGGCCACACATGTTGGGCCTCATGGCTCAGGTCAGTTGGCCAAATTAGCGAATCAAATGATTGTGGGCATCACCATCGGGGCCGTCGCCGAGGCCTTGCTTTTATGTGCCAAAGGCGGCGCCGACATGGCCAAGGTTCGCGAAGCCATTGTCGGTGGCTTTGCACAAAGCCGAATTTTGGAATTGCATGGACAACGCATGATCGAGCGCGATTTTGCACCGCGAGCCCGAATGACAGTGCAACTCAAAGACATGCGCAATGCGCTGGACACCGCAGCATCCCTCGACTTTGAAGCACCCATTACCAGCTTGTTTGAGCAACTCTATGCCCAAGCCATTGACCACGGCTTGAGCGATCTGGACCATTCTGGTTTGTTTGTTGAACTGGCTCAACGCAACGGGATGGTTTAAATTTTCATCTCCAAGCGCAAGGTGACGTTCTGCCAATTTCGGTTCGTCGTGCGTGCAATTTCAGATACGCCATTGCCCATGTAACTTGACCCCGTGATGTAGTCAGACGGGGTGAGGTTACTCACTGTCAGCCGCAGCGCCGTGGCTGCAGAATAGCGCCATAAACCATAGACATCCACCACTTTTTTAGCGCCCTGGTAAGTGGTCTGGGTGTCGCTCTGGCGCGTTGTGTAGTCTGGGTTGTAATTGATGTTGCCACCCACAGTGAAGGGCGCGCCGCGAAAGCGGTAGTCGGCCCCCAAATTGGCGGTCATATCGGGTTGCTGATCGAGTCGGTTGTTGGGGCCGGGCACATCTTTGACCTGCGAGCGGAAAAAGCTCATGTTGCTGCGAATATCAACCGGCAAAGCCTCAGTCCACCATTGGTTCAAACGGAACTTGGCTTCCAGCTCAATCCCCTGCGTGACGGCATCCCCCACGTTTTGGGGGCTAGAGACCCAGCGGTTTTGGCCTGGCGCCCATGAGGGATTGGCACGCTGAGTGATCGTGTAGCGGATCAAATCGGAGATGTTGCGACGAAACAGATTGGCACTGATCAAACCGCCACCTTCAAAGTAGCGTTCTGCAGCCAAGTCAATACCCGTAGCCAACTCGGGGCGCAAATCAGGATTGCCCACGCGGTCGGGACGGGTCGGGCTGTTGGTCTCGCGGGACAGTGCGGGCAAGGCTACCAAGTTGTACAAGGTCGGTGTTTTGTAGCTGCGCGTCAAACTCATCCTAAACTGGTCACGGCTGCCGGGAACCGGTTTCCACAAGGCATGCAACAGTGGGGAAACTACTGAACTGGTGTTACGCCTGAGGCCATCGCTGCTGGTGCCCGAGGTCACGATATTTTCGTAACGCAAACCCGCATGGGCTGACCATTGTTCATTGAACTTCCACTCGTCTTGGGTATAGATAGCCCACCGCTTGGTGCTGGCTTTGAGGTCGCCAATGTCGTCCGTCACCGAACTGTTGGCCCTCTCGTCGCGGTTCACCGCTTCATACTCCAAGCCACTCACCAGTTGATGGCCATTTTTCAAAACCTGGGTCAGCTTGCCGGTCAAACTCGATGACAAGTCTGTGAAATTCTGGTTCTCGGCCAAATTGAGCAATAAACCCGTGCTCCCTGACGGCGTTTGATTGAAGTTGTATTTGTAGGTGGAACGCCCCAAACCAAACTTCACTTCCATCAAGTCATCGGGGCTCAAACGGCGATTCCATTGACCATTCAAACGGGTCATCACATACCGGCTTTGTGTCTCCAAAATTGCGCTGTCAGTGCGGCTAGAGACCATCCCGCCCACGGTGTCGATTTGCCGCAAATCGGTCCGGCCGTGGTTGTTGTAATCCGAGTAAACCACAAAGGGCATCAACACAAGACTGGTGCCTTGTTCGCCACGCCACTGCAAACGGGCATTGGCATAGATACCTTGTCGATGGCCCAAGCTGACCGTGTCGCGCACACGGTCAGACGAAGACGCAGGCAATGTGGTGTTGGCATCCGCCGTGGCGACCGTGTGCGTGGTCGCATCGTCAGGCTTGCGCGTGTCGTAAGATGAAAGTGTGAAGGTGCCGTTCATGCCCTCGGTTTTGAGGTTATGCACCCAATTGACTTGCTCGGACAGCTTGCCATGCTCCAAGCTGCTGCCCACTTTGAAGTCGTCAGGATTGGCCTTTTGCCCCTCACGCAGCACAATATTGATGGTGCCGGCAATCGCACGGGCACCAGTCTCTGCGGTTGGCGCACGCATGATTTCGATCTTTTCCACTTGCTCTGGCGTCAGGCTGTCCACCGAAAAACCGGGGGGAACACGTTGCCCATCAAGCAAAATTTGGGTGTAACCGCCGCCCATGCCCCGCATGCGAATGGCGCCTCCGCGGCCTGGAGTGCCCTGGATGGTGACGCCCGGCAGCCGCTTGAGGACTTCGCCCAGACTGGCATCGCCCTGCTTGTCGATCTCTTCGCGACCAATCACGATCTTGGCCGCTGTTGATTCACGACGCACTTGGGTGTCGTTGTCACGGTTGCTTTTGATCTCGACATCGCCCATCGCTTGCACAGGTTCAGCCGCTGGTGCTGTGGTTTGTGCGGCTGCGGCTGTGACCAGAGTCATGCCAAAAAGAACGCCATGCGCACGCACAATCAACGGTGAACACCTGGCGCTGACAAAGGAATGTAAGTGGGAAATTTTAGTGCGTTGCATGAGCGGATTTTGACAGCGCTTGAGGACATCTTTATGACGGCCGGGTAAAGACCCGAGCCAATCAAAGTGAATGCTTAACTGACTTCTACAGCAGCGATTTTGAACAAGGCTGCCACTTTTCGCTTGGGCTTGATGTTGGCAGAGATACTGCTGCGGGCACCACCCGAAGGCTTAGCAGACTCCCAAACGGGAGCAGCCTCATTGAGGGGGGCCTCATAAGGCTTTTCAAAAAATGGGTCACGGTTGACAGGCGCAGGCCGAAAACTGCCTCGGCGCTCTCGCTGCGAATCGTTGCTATCGCGCGGGTCAGATGATTCACGCGTACCCCAGCGTGCAGACTCTCTACCCGACTCACGGGAAGATGAACGCCGCTCGAACCCACGGTCTGAACCACTGCGCTCATCAGGTAGAGAACCCCGGTCATCGCCTAAATCAAGGCTCTCGATCTCCAGCTTTTTCTTAATCAGTTTTTCTATATCGTTGACCAAACGTGTATCCGATGGTGATACCAAGGTCACGGCCAAGCCCGACGCTCCTGCTCGGCCCGTTCGGCCAATCCGGTGCACATAATCCTCGGCATTGAAGGGAACGTCAAAATTGAATACAGCAGGTACATCTTTGATGTCCAAGCCACGCGCGGCCACATCGGTACAGACCAGTAAATCCACTTCACCTTGTTTGAAAGCTTCGAGGGCTTTCAAACGCTCGTCTTGCGATTTGTCGCCATGCAAAGCTGTAGTTTTAAGACCTTCGCGTTCCAATGAACGGGCCAAGCGGGCACAACCCAATTTGCTGTTCACAAAAATGAAGGCCTGCTTGATACCCCGACTGGTCAGCACATGCTTGACCACACGGCGCTTGTCGTCATCTTGCGCGGCATAAAAACGCTGCTCAACGGTGGAGGCGGTTTCATTGGGGCGCGCCACCTCGATGGTGACGGGGTTTTGCAAATAGCTGTTTGCCAATCGCTTGATCTCAGGCGAAAAGGTGGCCGAAAAAAGCAAGGTGGTGCGTTGTTTAGGCAAAAAGCTCAAAATGCGCTGCAAATCAGGCAAGAAACCAATGTCCAACATGCGGTCGGCTTCGTCAAGCACCACATACTCCACCTGGTTGAGCACCGTGTTTTTGGCTTCGATGTGGTCCAACAAACGACCTGGCGTAGCCACTAAGATCTCAACACCTTTTTTGAGCTCCAGTGTTTGTGGCTTCATGTCCATGCCACCAAATACCACCATGCTGCGCATCTGGGTGTACTTGGCATAGAGCTTGATTTGCTGGGCCACCTGGTCGGCCAGTTCACGCGTTGGCAGCAGCACCAAAGCGCGCACCGGGTGTCGGGCAGGCGAGGTCGAGCTGTTTTCGTGTTTGAGCAGGCGTTGCAACAAAGGCAAGGAAAACGCCGCCGTTTTCCCGGTCCCGGTCTGGGCTGCGCCCATCACGTCTTGACCAGTCAACACCACAGGAATGGCCTGAGCCTGGATAGGCGTCATGGACGCGTAGCCCATTTCGGCCACAGCGCGAGCCAAGGGCTCAGCCAGAGATAGATTGGAAAAAGAGTCTGTCATTAACCTTGTATTGTCGCACTTTGGAATGGCACCCTGAAAAAGGCTTATTTCAACCCTTTTAGGACTCGCCTTGGTCATTAAAAAGTCATGGCGATTTGCTTTTAACAAAAATCAAACAATGTAACTTTTATCTAGACCCTTCAGTCTGACATCAGCCTCACATCCACTGCGCAATATTTGAGTTCTGCAATCTTGCCCAACGGATCAAGTGCAGGATTAGTCAACAGGTTGGCCGCAGCTTCGGCATATGCAAATGGAATAAAGGCGGCATTGACAGGCATGCCCTGATCCAGTCGCACAGGCAGTACAACAAAACCTCTTCGTGAACGCACCTGTGCGCTGCCACCCGGGGCCAAGCCAAGGCGTTCGGCCGTTTCGGGATGCAAGCTGACCGAGGGGCCTGGCTCTAAAGCATCAAGTACTGTGCTGCGTCGGGTCATGCTGCCGGTATGCCAGTGCTCCAACTCGCGCCCAGTGATGAGAACAATCGGGTATTCAGCGTCAGGAACTTCAGCAGGGGGACGCAGGGTAGACGGCACCAACGTCGCGCGTCCACTGCGCGTGGGAAAGTGGTCTGTGAAAACGACAGGTTGGCCAGGATCTTCTTCGCTGTCTACCGGGTAGGTTACGGCACCTTCACGTTGCAGTCGTGCCCAGGAGAGTCCGGCAATACTGGGCATGAGCGTACGCATTTCCTCAAATACGGCTCCAATGCCATGCTCGGCGGACAGGCTCGCTCTTCCATCCGGGGCCACACCATAGGTCCAGCTAAGACCCAGGCGATGGGCGATTTGCTCGGTAATCCAAGCATCGGCTCGGGCCTCGCCAGGTGCGGGTATGGCTTTGCGACCGAGCTGCACGCAGCGGTCCGTGTTGGTGACGCTGCCCGTCTTTTCAGGCCAGGCTGTGGCCGGAAGCACCACGTCAGCCAAACTGGCCGTTTCTGTCAGAAAAATATCTTGCACCACCAGGTGGTCAAGCCGTGCCAAGGCTTCGCGTGCATGGTGCGCATCGGGATCGCTCATCGCAGGGTTTTCGCCCTGGATCAGCATCGCACGAATGGACCCCTCATAAGCGGCATTGACAATCTCAACCACGGTCAGACCTGACTCACCTGACAGGGTCCCCGGCGGCAAGCCCCAGATCTGCTCTGCTTTTGCACGGGCACTCGGTTGAGTCACTGATTGGTAGTCAGGCAAAACCATGGGGATCAACCCCGCATCGCTCGCCCCTTGAACATTGTTTTGTCCACGCAGCGGATGCAGTCCGGTTCCAGGACGACCGATCTGACCTGTGATAAGAGCAAGCGCGATCAGACAACGCGCATTGTCTGTTCCGTGGGTATGCTGGCTGACCCCCATGCCCCACAGAATCATGCTGTTGCCGGCGGTGGCATAGGCCCGAGCCACCTCGCGAAGGGTGGGGGCGTCGATACCACACACCGGCGCCATCGCCTCTGGTGAAAAATCAACAACATGGGCCTTTAGTTGCGCATACTCCAGGGTGTGTGTTTCTATATAGGCGGTATCGGTCAGGCCTTCTTCGATAATCGTGTGCAAGATTGCATTGAGCAATGCCACATCGGTTCCGGCATGAAACCCCAGGTGTTTCCATGCATGCCGCGCAAGTTCGGTACGCCGAGGATCGGCCAGCACCATACGCGTGCCATTTTTCACGGCGTTCTTGATCCAGGTCGCACCCACGGGATGATTTTGAGCCGGATTAGCGCCAATGATGAGCACAAAGTTGGCATGCACAACATCCCGCAAAGGATTGGTCACCACGGCCGAGCCTAAACCTTCCATGAGCGCCGCCACGCTGGAAGCGTGGCACAACCGGGTGCAGTGGTCCACGTTGTGTGTACCGAAGGCGGTACGGATCAACTTCTGAAACAAATAAGCTTCTTCGTTCGTACCCTTTGCAGAACCAAATCCTGCCACGGGCCCCATACGCCCGCGATCAGCAGTGCTGGCCATGGCATTTTGAAAACCCGCTGCGACAGCGTCCAAAGCTTCATCCCAAGTGGCTTCGCGAAAGAGCTCCCGCCAGTCGCGGCGCATCACATTCAGGGGGTCCTTGGGTGCGTCAGTACGCCGGATCAAAGGGCGTGTCAACCGATCCGGGCTGTGCGCATAATCAAAACCAAAACGACCTTTCACACACAGTCGACC
>Ga0114968_10003547_pt1 | contig 11672 bp, 2 predicted proteins | sample M_130807_EF_Meta_FD_87020 | JGI IMG/M metagenome (GOLD analysis project Ga0114968, IMG submission 87020) | Freshwater microbial communities from Lake Montjoie, Canada to study carbon cycling - M_130807_EF_MetaG | ecosystem: Environmental > Aquatic > Freshwater > Lake | place: Lake Montjoie... | reverse complement strand
CCAGCCGCCGCACATTTGTCTTCCATCGCAAATCGGAGACAGAGCCTGGAACTCTCCATTCCGCTGTTCCCGCCGTATCAAGGCAAGTCAAATAATAGCCGAGACCCGGTGTCCCCGCACCACTCAGTGTAAGCCCCCCAGAAATCACTGTATCCCCGTCAGCCGTTATACGCATGGGAGTCGCCGCAGGCGAGCCCACTTGAAAAGAAATCGCCGTTTCTCCCGCCACCACTGTGCTAAAATAGTTCGTGAAACTCGAGGCATACCCTATAGAGCTCACACTTCCGAAACTCGTACCGCTAGTCCCAGCGCCCACGCCCACTCCGTTCACGCTCAAGGTCGCATTCGAGGCGAAATTCATAGAATCCGTGACCTGTATGGGTGACTGACTATATTTGCTAATCGTATTCACAGCGATACGCTTCTCATCGTATATCACCATCTCCTGTAGCTGTGCCACCGTGTTCGACAGTGTCGCCACGGGCGACAGACCACTCGCCGATGTAATGGTATTCTGTAAGTCAACGATGTTCACTACATATTTACTCGCCGTGGTTGTAGCCATCCCCTACTGAGTAAACGGAGTTCTTTAAAGAAGCTATTCCGCAGCCACCAATAGAATGGCCTCACCCGTTGTGGTCAATGGAGATACATCATTGATTCTCGTAAATACACGAAATCTGACAGCCGGCCAAAATGCCGTTGTCCTTCTTTCCAGTGTAACCTATCCCGGGCGCACAGTCACCGTCCGAGATTCTGTCGGATTTCTATCATCGCCGCAAACTATCATTGTCTCTACACAGAAAAATGTGCTGTTCGCGGATGGGGCATCCAGTGTGGTCATCACGCAGCCCTATGGCTATATCACCGTCACAAGCCGCGACGCCTTTTCGTGGAATCTGAAAAACTCATTCGCCTTTCCGCAAAATCAGACCATCGCAAATGTATTTTCACTTACCACGAGTACCGTCACGACTTCCAACTTGTATGCGCAGCTCTATGTGAGTACACCCTATCTAAACTCTGCGAGCCTGAATGTGACTTCCACGGCAATGATTTATGGCCCCACCTATGCGAGTACACTCATCGTAGGCCCTCCCCAGCTCACGAATAATCTTCTTACGACAGACCCTGGTTATTCCATGTATACTCAGGGGTCTATGAAGGTGTTCGGAAACATGAATGTGGAAGGGGCTGGCATATTTACGGGCTCTCTGAGCACAGGCAGCAATCTCTTCGTTCTTGGGACCATTTCTTCCCTGGGCGCCTTCGGAGCTCGTGGAGATATTATGACACTGGGAAGTTTCGTCGCTGCGAACGGCGGTGTAATCGCCAATAACTTGGATGTGCGCGGCAATGCGAGCATAGGCGGGCCCGCGACATTCTCCAACTCGCTCGTAATGGGCTCGAATCTCTTCGTGAATAACTCTGTGAGCAGTGTATTCTTCACAACAAGCTCCATACAACTCTTGAGCTCCATTTCGTTCCGTGAAAAGTATATAACATATCGCGGGGCAGATTTACTCTTTTCTGACACTATTACGACTCCAGGAATAAGCACTCTGAATCTTACAGCGTCTAATAGTATTGCCACGAGTAATCTGACCGTCTATAATACGATACAGGCGCAGCAGGCTACGACATTCAGCCTCGGCTCAACGATGATAACAAATCCTGGCGGTTCGCTCGCAATTTCCAGTATAAATGCCAATACGGCCACATTTTCGAATGCGGTTTCCACTACCCAGTTTCAAACATCCTCTATGATGGCCTCGACGATTATATTGAGTGGCGATATTATCGCGCCCAATGGGGGCTACTTGAATATCAATACCGTGGTCGCAAGCTCCATGAGTACTGCGAATATTTACGCCGATACGGTTCGTGCCACCAACTTTACAACCACAGCCCTTGAAATTGCCAATCTGTATGTCACAAGCAGTTTTGTCGCAGACAATGTAACGAGTTTCAGCATGTCGAATGTGACCATAGATAATACGGGGGGCTCAATATCAACAGGCTCTATTTATATTACAAACCTTATCGCAACGAGCACGATTACAAATACCTCGGGGCAGTTCGCAACTACTTCGGGAAATATAGTTTTTGTCGCCTCGAATGTAATCATGGACGCAGCCACTGCGAGTACACTTACGACGAGTAGTATAATGACGAGCACGCTGACTGCGAGCCGTATTACGATTGGTGGAGCACCCATTGTAGGGGTCAATGGCCCCACCTTTTTGGCAGACAATGTCACGTATCCTAGTACGAATGTGACGGTATCCGGTGGCCCAGGTGACTATCTTACACCTTTCTTAGTAAGCAATGTAAAACCTCCTGGCATCAACGCAGGCAACCCGTACAATGTCGACATGTCTTTCGCACTGAACTTCAATGGCCCCGTACTTCCTGGTTACTATGCGACTGTTCTCGGTTTCAACTTGTATCCTGAGGGCGAATCGAACTGCGTGATATCTGTTCGTACAGATAATGATGCGAATAATATCGCTACCCTCTATGGTCTATACGGGACAAATCAAAGTTATAGTACACCGCCCAATACAGGAGGAATCCCGTTGCCCACAGGTGCGCTCCCTACGTCCTTCATACATGTCACTGGCACAATGTATGGGAATAGCGCGTTTAGCTTCCAGTTTCAATCACGGTCCAATGACAACTTCTCTGGCATAGATTCGAATAATACAGTGACGATTCAAAATGGGGCTATTCGCTGGCCGTATTTCCTAAATGGGATAACTATCCAGAACTCTCTAAATGATATGTCGATTCGTAATATATATTATTATGGAGGGCTAAATTTCGCTTCTGACCCTGCTCTAAAGGAGAATATTATGGACGCGGATTTGAATACATGTTACAATGTCGTGCGTGATACGCCGCTACGCCGATTCAAATATATTGATTCCTATTTATCCACTTTCCAGCACAAAGATACGCACCGTCTAGGATTCATCGCCACGGAACTGGAAACGGTATTCCCTAAATCGGTGACATATACGGATATTCCCGCGCTTCATTCGACGTTTCGCATGATTGACACACAACAAATCGATATGGCTCATATTGGTGCCACGAAACTACTCATGCAGAAAGTTGATTCTCTCTATATGACTCTAACGGAAATACATGCCGATATATCTACTATGGTAAAAACCCTATAAAAAATTTCCCGTGAAATGGTAGCAGGGCGACTCCATGAGTCAAATCATAAATGAAAGTACAGCTGTCGTCCAGGTCGATTCATCTGGACTACAGAATGGTCAAACACAGATTATCTATGTATCAAGCACTACTATCCCGGGACAGCTCGTCACTGTCATAGATGCGACAGGATTCTTATCGAGTCCGCAGTCTATTCTTATAAGTACAACGGGAGCGGCATCGTTCCAGGATGGTTCGCGTAGTACTATCTTACATCACGGTTTTTCCTATTTGACACTTGTATCGCAGAATCAGAATGTATGGGCGCCAGTGAATGTCACGGCATTTCCCGAGCCTACACAGCCTGCTACCTACAAGGCACTCGATTCGGCCGCTGTTACTACGCGATATGTTCAGGCTAGTGGAACAATGTCGTCTATGGCCACCGCTACTGCGGTACTCCATGCGCAAACCACGCTGACGGATAGGGGCGTCGCGCTCATTAGCTCTCTGTATGTGAACGCGCTATCGAGTTTTGCCACATTTAGTGCGACGGACCCTCGCCTGTTCGTTGTAGGCTCCGAGCACATTTATGGCTCAACCGTTACGACCGGCGCAGGCTCATTTCGCGAATCGATATCGACACTCGGTGACTGTTTCAATAGAGGAAACATTTCCAGTAAGGCGGGGACAATCTATGTAGGCGGCGATGTAACTACGAGCGGTACAATACGCGGTCAGCGTGGAAACGTCGTGAGGACCGACTATATGAATATTTTCACCTCGGCAAGCTTCGTCGGCCCCGTATCATTTACGAGCTCCGTTTCGACGGGAAACTTCCTATCTGCGCGTAGCATAACATGCGACAATGCCTTTATGGATTCCATCAATATCATGAGCAGTATCACATTTAACTCACAGCAGTCGGTGCGCAATAATAATACGATTCAGGTTGTAAGTACTTCTATCACAGTTCCATCGACAATTAGTACGTCGTTTTTGAGCGCGTCTAACGCTGTAGAAACATCCAATATATTTTTCAACGACTTTACCCCTTCTCCTAACTTAACATTCATGCGACTGGGCTCAACTTTCGTAAACAACGCACAAGGAACTCTAGCGACCTCTTCTATTATAGGAAATAGTCTGAGAACAAATGTTATTTTCACAAAACAAACCGAAGTACGCAACACTTTATCGGGCACTACGTTTCTCACGAATGACCTGTCATCGAATAGTTATTACTCCGTGGCCTTCCCTGGAGGCCAATCCAATCTATCGAGTTTCTGGATTATTTCGAGTACAGGTGCGAATGGTATTATGAACGCGCCCAATAAATCGTTAAGCACCAATCTCTTTGTAGGCAGAGACATTGTAACAAGGCGCCTCGACACTGTCACCGATTTTATGCGAAATTTCAACACAAGCACAGTGAAAGTAACGGGTAGTGCGATGTTTAGTAGTGTTAACACGGCGACTATGCGCAATGTACAGATAAATAACAGGGGCGGGTCCGTTGTAGGAAGTCTAACAGAAACTACACAAACTATCTATTGTAGCTCGATGAAGGCAGACATGATTTCATCGGGAGCCAGTGCAATACGATTTTCTGGCTCAAATGTATTCCGTTTGCCCCAGACATACATAAGTAGTTTGGAAGCGGGCTCTATCACAACTAGTTCTATGAATGTATCAAAAATCGTAACAGGCTCTTCAGGGCTGTATAGCACGGCGAATCTGTCGTCGGCTTGGATGCTCACATCTACATTTCAAATGAGTGGATCGGACCCGTTCAATACCACCACGGGCCTTGGAACGTATTTTGACCCAGTATCCTTTATCGCCACAAAATCGCAGAACGCCTATTATACGATTTTCGATCCCAGCGCACAGAATCAAATATATCTTTCTACTCCTTATGTCAATACGATTCTGGGCACAGGTATAAGCGGAAGAAACTCTACTACAACCCAGAAAGCCAGATACTCTCGCCTCGGATTTACGGCGGCGAATCCCGCGGTAGATTCTTCAGGAAATATATACGTGGCATCGAGTGACGCAGGATGGCGCCTACAGCGCATTGATGCCTCGGGTGATGTAACAACTATCGCAGGGCAATACCGATATTTCTATGGTGATGGAGGCTTTCCACTGAACGCGGCGCTCAGTCCTCGTCTCGCAGTTTCTCTGAAAGCCCCTGGAGAACTTCTGATTACAGATATAAGTAATGAGCGTATTCGCTATGTCACAACAGACCCTATTATCATGACGATAGCCGGCACAGGGAACTCCGCCTACGCCGTCGACGGTGGCCTCGCCTATTTAGCCTCGTTTTCTACACCTACTGCGACGGCTACGGATACATTGAATCGCATTTTCGTGGCTGACACGGCAAGCCAGGTGATTCGACGTATAGCTGGTTCCACTATATCCCTTGTAGCAGGAACACCTGGTGTGGCTGGCCAAACCGGCGACGGTGGCTCCGCCTTATCGGCTAAACTAAACCGCCCATATGGCCTCGTTGCGAGAAGTAATAACGACATACTTTTCACGGACATCAGTAATAGTGTAATACGCGTTATCACATCTGGCCTCAATATAAATCTCGTGGCTGGAAACTATACGAGGGGATTTAGTGGCGATGGCGGCCTCGCGACTTCTGCGACACTCTCTTATCCGAGAGGCGTCACGGTGGATTCGCAAAACAATATATATTTCTGTGATACGGGCAATGCGCGTATTCGGCGCATTGACGCGGTCACGCAGATTATAACCACTGTCGCAGGAAATGGTGTCAACGCATATGGAGGCGATGGAGGGTCCGCGCTACTTGCGAGTTTCTCTACCCCTACTGGAATAGCCGCAGATTCTGCGAATAATCTCTATGTGGCTGATACAGATAATCAGTGTATTCGCTATATTAATCTGAACACGAATATTGTCACGACGGTGGCAGGCAGGCCGCGTCAAAGAGGCTACGGCGGTGACAGAAGTTTCGCCACATTCGCCCTTTTGAACTCACCGAGTCATATTGTCTTTGACCCTGCCTCGGCCTTTTATTATTTCGCGGATGACGGCAACTCTCGTATTCGGTATGTGAATTCTGCCACACGCATTATATTTACGGCCGCGGGTAATGGAAGTCCTGCGTCAGCGGGCGATGGAGGTCCGGCGATAAATGCCGTGTTCACCAATATAACCTCTGTGGCTACCGATAGAAATAATAATATATTTATCGCCGACGCCACAGCCAATAATATTCGGAGAATAGACCCCGTCAATAGTACCATATATGCCTACGCGGGAACGAGCGTAGGAGGATTCAGCGGCGATGGAGGGCTCGCTCTGAATGCCACGATTTCTTCTCCACAAACAATCGCCTTCGATACGCTGAATAACATGTATTTCACGGACAAGAATAATCAGCGTGTGCGTCGTGTGAACAAGGCCACGAGCACCATGGACACTATCGCAGGCACGGGTATCGCAGGTTACAATGGTGACAGTATTTCTTCCACAGCCGCCCGACTAAACTTTCCATCGGCCCTGGCCATTGATTCGCAAGACCAGCTGTATATTGGTGACAATAGTAACTATCGTATTCGTAAACTCAATACGGGGGGATTTATTACTACATTCGCCGGCCGTGGCACAGAAGGAATACCTCAACCCGGCGATTCACTTGCTAGTACCACGCTCAGCCCAATAGATTCCCTCGCAATAAAGAATAGCACCGTATATTTCACAGACACGGCGACAAGCGCCGTGTGGCAAATAATAAACACTCTAGAGCCCCTGTCGGCCATAAGCACACCCGCCTATTTGGGCGACGCAGCCCCTATTTCGACCGCGTATTTCAATAACCCTACAGGGCTCGCGATAGACAATAGCGGAGACCTCCTCATATGTGATACAGGAAACTATCGCCTGCGTAAAACATACATGTTCGGCTACCCTTTGAATCCCCTATATCTAAACATGTCATTCAAGTATACGAACTATTTTGTCTCTACGGGCACTGCCACTATATCGCTGAATGGGAATCCGCTAACAACATTCTATGCCTCTGAGATGCTGGACTCCACATTTTCCATAACAGATACAAATATCTTGAACTACCCCCTACAGGGTAGTAATCCCGTATACGGCAATCAACAGCCCTATATACAGATTACGCAGCAGGGTGCGAATGGATATACAAAACTACAGGGGACTACTTTTGTAAACCAAGTCCCTGGTCAGGGACTCTTGAGAAACGCTGTGGATAGTGAATCAGGTATTATTATGAATTCCGGAAGACTTGTGTTTCCTAACCAAAATAACGGTATTACGATTGAAAACAGTTACAATGATGCCTCGCTCAGAACGGTCAACTACACAGGAAGTCTCGTCAATGCGTCCGACCCTGCGTTGAAAGAAAATATAGTAGGGGCGAGTCTACCTATGTGCTACATAACACTGGCATCATTGCCGCTTCGTAGATATAACTATGTGGCCCCATATATGTCGACATTCCATTTGGCAGATAACAATCGTCTCGGATTTATTACAAGTGAAGTGCGCCCTTTTTTCCCAAACTCTCTTCAAGCCACTCCTATGGAGCACGCCTGGGCGCCAAGCACAATCCACATGTTGGACATCGCCCAGATTAAATACACACACTACGGAGTCACACAACAACTCATGGCGAATGTGTCAACCTTAGAAGGGGAGATTTCCAGCCTTTCAAGAGTCCGCGAAGAGTTGCGTGCCAAGGTGGCCCAAAGAAACAGTATTCATTGATAGAAGCGGGCCATGGCCTCAGAGATATATACGCCATACAAGTCAGATTCGGGAACTGAATCAGATTCCGAATCTAGCTCGGGCTCAGGCACAGAAACATCATTCGACTCGGATTCCACGTCGAGTGATTACGCCAAACGAGTCTATTCTCCGTCTATTCCCAACTTCCGCGCGTTAGCGCAGGGACTTACTTTAGAGAAAATCGGTGGACCTGCGTTCGATACATCAGGCGCGCAACTCGATATCTCTCCCGCCGGATTTTCCATGTCGAAAGGATATCCCACATTCAAGAACTATGAGATTGGCAAAGACCCGTCGGGCGCCGAGCTGAAAAGTGCCGCGCAGAGTGTGACAAATATCGTCATGTTGGATAGCCGCGACAGAGATAGGAGCGTTTTTCCACAACCGACTAATGTGACTCTCCGACTTCCTCGCGTGTATTCCAAAGTAACTAGTTTTCAACTCGTTCAACTGAAGTTGTTATCTGCCTTCTTCTATTTTCGTAATAACAAGAATAATACAGATATATCTATTCTCGAGCTCAATCGCACTGTCACGGACGCATTTGGAAACACTACACCCAATATCATTAAAACATTTATTCGCGAGGGCACATATGATATCAACTCACTTCTTTCCGAGATTTCTACACGACTGAATGTGACCCCTGTGTTTTACGATTTCCCGAACGGGTTCCAGGATTTCGCACCCCGTTTCGCGGCTACAGGGGATTTCAGTATCGGGTTCAACTTCCCAGGAGACAACTTCTATGATAGTCTACTCGACCAGTATATTCAAAATCCTACTATGGCGCTTATTATATCAAAATACTTCCAGGGTCAATACGCCGGCCTATCGAGCTACACTACAGAGCAGATTAAAATCGCATATTACTATCCTGTAGTCAAAGAGATTCTTCTAGATAATAGTTATCCACAATCACTGAATCTGAATATAATAACTTCCGCACCCTACCTTCTTCCAGGGGAGACGGTAAAGAGTCGCTGTATTTACACTTTTCAAGGTATCAATGACCCCGTTGTACAAGAAGTTATTGCGCTAAATATTAATACGCTCGACCAATATCGTCAACGGCACACGTTCCGATACGCACTAATCAACAAATATAATATAACCTATGAAACACAGTCGAATCGTGTGACGATATCGAGTCCTACGCTAAATACGAGTCTCGTGAACCTTATTAACTACAAGCAGGCGCAGAGTTTCACGGAGCAGCTCAATCTGAATGGTATTACGCAGGACACCTATAATATATATAATACGAGCAATACTGTGCTGCTTGCCGTGTTGAACGATATGTTCTATACGATTGAACGGTGGCTCGCCGTATATTTCGGCGTGAATTTCAACACATACAGCCTCGATTATGTTGCCGATCCTACCAATCTGATTCCTCTGCGTGATGGCTATCAGGCAGTGGGTGTTAGCTCCAACTTCGACTCAAACGTGATTTCCAGAAACTTGCCTGTGATTGACACGAGTATTATCGCGCCTCTACAACAATCTGCCAAACCGTATTGGAATCGCCTGAAGTCCCTGCCCCAGGCGACAATACCCTTCCCCTATAATCTGGAAACGGGGAATGAAAGTACTAGCTCGAACTACCCCTACAGTATTTTAACACAAGAGCAGGACCGTTATCATAAATTCGTGGATTCCAATGGATACATGTATGCGAATCAGTTGACGCGTTATTCGGATATTGTCTTACCTATTGAGCCCACCAAGTATACTGTATTTAGATTCAAGAGTCCAGTGCGTCAGACTCTACAAGTGGAGACTCTTCCTCGTCCTACGCAATATAGATATCCCGCCTATAATACGCTGAACTATGATTTGAGTGCACAAACCCTATTTGACAACAGCTATTGTTTTATAGAGAATGCGCAGAACTACAAAATGGATGTTACCTCGAACTTCGTAGCGAACTCGCTCACGGCTATTCCAGGATTTTCCACCTTTCACACGGTATCTTCTTTTGGAAACTCCTACACGAGTTCACTCGCTCTATGGGGAAGTACATTCGAAAAAGTACAGGTGGGAGATACACGCGGATTTTTCCAGCTACATACACCTCTTCCTCCAGGCTATGTTTCCACTGCCGCCGCAGGATATCGCTATCCTCTTTCCGTTACACTCACTGCGTCAAATACGGAGTTTGTCACTCCCATGAATATGTATTTGTATCATGACCGCGGGGCATTTATGGCGGATATTTCAGGAAATCGCAATGAACAAGCCATCAACTATCTCACGGCAATCAGCACAACTACACAACAATCCACGGGTACACTCACATTTCCCGTATACGCAGACCAAACATATTATGTACTAGCCCGCTCGCAGGATACTGCCATTGCCACACAGTACTATCAAGTGGTTCCATGGTTTCCCAGCGGGTCCAACTATACGACGCTCACAAGTTCATTGACGAACTTTGACCCTCTCGCAGACCCCACCACTCCACAGGCTCTTTCGAACTTCAACTATGCGGTTAATGCAGACCCTGCCTATATACGTCTTCCTATTCAGCCCGCTATTCAGACATCTACATTCACGGATGCCCTCTTTTCGAATCTAACATTCTCTGCGCCCGCTATAGGGTATGACGTGAATGGGGTGAGCACGGACCTCACAGATTATTGCGGATTCTTCAACGCACAGCCCAGCTCCAATGGACTCCCTACGACCTCTTTGCGCGTAGACCCCATTACAGGATATTTCTTTCAAGTGGATAAGGGGTATGACCCCGTTCTTCAAGAGTATATCACTATCAATGGCGGCAACTCCCTACTACAGCCACAGGGTGCCGGCGTTTATTACCCTGGAAAAGTAGCCGAGCGCGAAACGGCCATTACACATTGGTATGGCACGACCTACATACCCAACTCGGAAAATCAGGCCCCCATGACATCCAACTTGATTGCGAGCTCCAATAACATAGCCCCTTTCATACGAACAACTACGAATGCGCCCCTCACCAACTATGTTTATGGAGGCTCCAATACGGCGATACAATTCGGCGACGGCATTTTCGGAATATCTTTTACACCTGAGCAGGGTGTATGGGACATACAGCGTATGATGTTTAAGAGTGTATATACAACTGGCGACCCTGAAACGGACGAAAATCTCGGAATAAAATACCTCGGTATATATTTCTCCGCGATTACGACGAATCGCTTCGTACACGAAATACCGCTGTCTGAGGCGATTGCCGTGCTGAAATTTTCAAAGTCCGTCACATATAACTCTAGTAATCAGAATCTCGGATTTGACGCCGCGGGAGGCACGTATTACGAGTTTGTGCGTGATACCACATTTCCAACGGGGTCAAACTCCTATCTATATGGCTATTCGCAGATTCGTAGAAAGATTAATATAGATATTAACTCCATCTATTCATTTATCCCCTTCAACGCATCACAGCAGTTCATGACATTCCAGGGTATCGTAGGCTCACCAGTACCCTACCCCTATTTCTCGGATGCCTCCGCTGGGACCGTGTATTACGATGGTAGCACGACACCTACTGGCGCAGGTATTGTCATTCCTAGTACAAAGGCTAGCCCTGATGCGGCGCGCGGCCCTCCCACTGGATATGACCAAACACAGACAAAATATGAGCAGTCTATGCCATTCGGAACAAATCTCCTACAATACATTATCCCGTATCCGTTCGCTCTCTTATCAAATACGAT
>Ga0114968_10003546_pt1 | contig 11675 bp, 8 predicted proteins | sample M_130807_EF_Meta_FD_87020 | JGI IMG/M metagenome (GOLD analysis project Ga0114968, IMG submission 87020) | Freshwater microbial communities from Lake Montjoie, Canada to study carbon cycling - M_130807_EF_MetaG | ecosystem: Environmental > Aquatic > Freshwater > Lake | place: Lake Montjoie... | reverse complement strand
CGGCCAGCCGGCCAGCAATTGGCGGGCGGCGCCGTCTTGTTGCTGCTCGCGCTGGGCGGCCAGGTCGCGCGCGGCTTCGGCGGCGCGCGCTTTGCCGGGCTTGCCCACTTCCAGCATGTCGGCGGCGGCGCGCAGTTGCTGGATCTCGCGTACCAGTTGCGCCTGCGCGCGGGCGCGGCTCTTGTAGCCACGCAGGGTGTCGCTGATCTCGGCCAGGTAACGGGTTCGCGCAGGCGGCACCACCGGCATCTGGTTGCTGCTGTGGCGCACCGCCACCACGGGCAAACGCCCGCCTTGCAACGGTACACCGAGTTCGCCCAGCCGCTCTTTGAGCGCCTGGTACAGCGCGGTCACGCCGTCGTCATTGAAGCGCGCCGCCATGGTGCCGAAAACGGGCATTTGCTCGGTCGGCACGCTCCAGGCTTCGCGGTTGCGCTGCACCTGCTTGGCCACGTCGCGCAGCGCATCGGCCGCGCCCTTGCGGTCGAATTTGTTGATGGCGACAAAGGCCGCAAAGTCCAGCATGTCGATTTTTTCCAGCTGGCTGGCCGCGCCGAATTCGGGCGTCATCACGTACATCGGAATATCCACATGCGGCACGATGGCCGCGTCGCCCTGGCCTATGCCCGAGGTTTCAACGATGACCAGGTCAAAACCCGCCACCTTGCAGGCAGCGATCACATCGGGCAGGGCCGCGCTGATTTCGGAGCCGAACTCGCGCGTGGCCAGGCTGCGCATATAAACCCGCTGCGCGCCCGCGCCGCTGGCCCAGGGGCTGATGGCGTTCATGCGGATGCGGTCACCCAGCAAAGCGCCGCCGCTCTTGCGCCGCGACGGGTCAATCGAAATCAGCGCGATCCGCAAGGCGTCGCCCTGGTCCAACCGGATGCGGCGGATCAGCTCATCGGTCAGCGAGGACTTGCCCGCGCCACCGGTTCCGGTCACACCCAGCACCGGGACTTTCACGGCCGCAGCACCTTCGCGCAAAGCCTTCAACAGGTCGGCATTGACCGCGCCGCCTTCGCCCGCGCCCTGGCGGTTTTCCAGCGCAGTGATCAACTGGGCCAGTGCGCGCCAGGCCGCTTCGCTGTGGCCGCGGATCGCGTCCAGGTTTTGCGGGGCATGACCGCTGATGTCGCGGTCGCAGCGCATCACCATCTCGCCAATCATGCCGGCCAGGCCCATGCGCTGCCCGTCTTCGGGGCTGAAGATGCGGCTCACGCCGTATGCCTGCAATTCGGCAATTTCGGCGGGCACGATCACGCCGCCGCCGCCGCCAAACACCTGAATGTGCTCGCCGCCACGGGCGCGCAGCAAATCCATCATGTACTTGAAATACTCCACATGCCCGCCCTGGTATGAGCTCAGCGCGATGCCCTGCGCGTCCTCCTGCAAGGCCGCGCTGACCACCTCGTCAACCGAGCGGTTATGGCCCAGGTGGATCACCTCCGCGCCCATGCTTTGCAGGATGCGGCGCATGATGTTGATGGCCGCGTCATGGCCGTCGAACAGGCTGGCGGCGGTGACAAAACGCACCTTGTTGCGGGGGCGGTAATCGGCGAGGGCTTTGAATTCGGCGGACAAATCGGTCATGGTCGGGCTTCTGGTGCGGTATCAAAGGCGTGCGCCCCGGGGCGCGGGTCGCTGCAGGCGCGGCCGTACGGCGGGGCGCTGGTTGACGTTAACGTAAACGTCAACCGAGGCCGCACTGTAGCGTATCCGGTGACCGGGGCCCGCCAGGCGGCAGCTGCCGATGCGCAAAGCAGGCGCTGGTGATAATGCGGCAAACCACCCGCATTGCATGACTTTTCTCGCTCTGGACATCGGCAACACCCGCTTGAAATGGGCGCACTACGCTGCGGCCACGCCGGGTGCCACGCTGCTGGCGCAGGGCGCAGAGTTTTTGCAAAACATCGACAAACTCGCCGACGGCGCCTGGAGCCAGCTCAGCGCGCCTGCACAGGTCTTGGGCTGCGTGGTCGCCGGCGACGCGGTGCGCCGCCGGGTGCGCGACCAGATGGAAATGTGGGACGCCACCGCGCAGTGGATCGTGCCCAACGAAGCCGAGGCCGGCATACGCAACGGCTACGACCACCCCAGCCGCCTGGGCGCAGACCGCTGGGTTGCCATGATCGGGGCTTACCACCGCATGTGCGCGGCCGGCCCTGCGCGCCCGCTGGTGGTGGTGATGGTGGGAACCGCGGTCACCGTGGACGCGCTGGACCCGCAGGGGAATTTTTTGGGCGGTCTGATCCTGCCCGGCCACGGCATCATGCTGCGCGCACTCGAATCCGGCACCGCCGGGCTGCAGGTTCCCACCGGCGAGGTACGCAGCTTTCCCACCAACACCAGCGACGCGTTGACCAGTGGCGGCACCTTCGCGATTGCCGGGGCGATTGAGCGCATGGTCCAGCACATGCGGGCGCGCTGCGGCACCGAGCCACTGTGCCTGATGACCGGTGGCGCAGCCTGGAAGATGGCCCCCAGCATCACCCACGCTTTCGAGCTGGTCGATAACCTGATTTTTGACGGTCTGTTGCGCATCGCGCGCGACAAATACGCAGCCAGCCCCATCTGATCCACGCCACCCGGACCGCCGCCATGCCCATCGCCGCCCCAACCGACACCCACGAAGTCATAGGCGCCTGCCCGCACGACTGCCCCGACACCTGCTCCATGGTCACCACGGTGCGCGACGGCGTGGCCATCAAGGTCCACGGCAACCCGGCGCACCCGCAAACTGGCGGCGCGCTGTGCGCCAAGGTGGCCCGCTATCCCGAGCGGACCTACCACCCCGACCGCGTCTTGCAACCCATGCGCCGCGTAGGCCCCAAAGGCGCAGGCCAGTTTGAGCCGGTGAGCTGGGATGTGGCGCTGGACGACATCGCCGCCCGCCTGGGCGACTTGGCGGCGCGCGGCCTGCAGCAAGCCGTGCTGCCCTACAGCTACGCCGGCACCATGGGCTATGTGCAGGGCGAGGCCATGGCCATGCGCTTTTTCAACCGGCTGGGCGCTTCGCAACTGGAGCGCACGGTGTGCGCCTCAGCAGGCGGGCAGGGTCTGAACTACACCCTGGGCGGCAAAGTCGGCATGCGGGTGGAAAACTTCGTGGATGCGCGGCTGATCCTGATTTGGGGCAGCAACTCGATTGGCAGCAACCTGCATTTCTGGGCTTATGCGCAAGAGGCCAAACGGCGCGGTGCGCGGCTGGTATGCATAGACCCGCGCCGCACCGAAACCGCCGACAAATGCCATGAACACATCGCCCTGCTGCCGGGCACCGACGCCGCGCTGGCGCTGGGCCTGATGCAGCAGCTCATCACCCACGACTGGCTGGACCACGACTACCTGCGCGAACACACCCTGGGCTGGGAAGACTTGCGGGCGCGCGCCCTGGAGTGGCCGCCGGAACGCGCGGCGGCCGTCTGCGGCATTGATGCCGCGCAAATCACCGCCCTGGCAAAGGCCTACGGCGAAACCGCCCGCGCCGGACTGCCGGTCGCCATCCGCCTGAATTACGGCATGCAGCGCGTGCGCGGCGCGGCCAATGCGGTGCGCGCCGTGTGCTGCCTGCCTGCGCTGGTGGGCGCGTGGCGGCACGCGGCGGGCGGGCTCTTGCTCACCAGCTCGGGGACCCACAGCAGCCAGGACGCGCTGCTGGAGCGCCCCGACCTCAGCCCCAACGCGCAAGAGCGGCTGATCAATATGAACACCATAGGCGACGACCTGCTGCGCCCGGCCAGCGCCGCGTTCGGTCCGCGTATCGAGGCAGTGGTGGTTTACAACTGCAACCCGGTGGCGATCGCGCCGGACTCGGGCAAAGTGGTGCAAGGCTTTGCCCGCGAGGACCTGTTTACCGTGGTGCTGGAGCACTTCCAGACCGACACCGCCGACTACGCCGACTACCTGCTGCCCGCCACCACGCAGCTGGAGCATTGGGACATCCACAGCAGCTACGGCCACACCGACGTGCTGCTCAACCGCCCCAGCATCGCGCCGCTGGGCCAGGCCAAACCCAATACCGAGATCTTCCGCCTGCTGGCCGCGCGCATGGGCTTTACCGAGCCCTGCTTTGCCGATGACGACATCAGCCTGTGCCGCCAGACCTACGGCGAGACCGTGGACTTCGAGGCCCTGCTGCGCGACGGCTTTGTGCACCTGCCCTGGCCCGATGCGCCGTTTGCAAATGGCGGCTTCCCCACGCCATCGGGCAAATGCGAATTCAGCAGCCCGCGCCTGGCCGCCGCCGGCCACGATCCGCTGCCCAACTACCTGCCCAACTACGAGCGCCCCGCGCCCGGCAGCCGCTACCCGCTGGCCATGATTTCGCCGCCCGGGCGCAATGCGCTCAACTCCAGTTTTGTGAACCTGGCCTTTCTGCACCCCCAACCCGGCCCGGTGCTGGAAATCCATCCGGTGGATGCGCAGGCGCGCGGCATCGCAGACGGCGAGCTGGTGCGCGCTTTCAACGACCGGGGTAGCTACCTGTGCCGCGCCGAGGTGAGCGCGCGGGCGCGCCCCGGCGTGGTGGTGGGGCTGGGTGTGTGGTGGCGCAAGATGGGGCCGGGTGGCACCAATGTGAACGAGCTGACCAGCCAGGCCCTGACCGATCTGGGCCGTGCGCCCACGTTTTACGACTGCGCCGTGGAAGTCGAACGCGCGGACGCTTAAGACGCGACGCTGCGCCTGCCAGCGCTCAGAAGCGCTGGCCGAATTTCAGCACCCGGGTGGCAATCCAGGTCTCCGCCAGAAAGCACACCAGCGCGGCGAGAAAACAAATCACCCCAGACAGAAAGCCGGCAAATGCCAGGCGTAAGCCTTGGTAGTCCAGGGTCTCGCCCAAAAACAACACGATGATGGTCAGGCCAATGCCCACCGCGCACAGGGTGAGCAAAGCAATGCTGCCATTGGCCAGCAGCCCCCGGGTGCGCAAGTCCACCAGCTCGCGCCGGTCGGACGCAGCCTGCTCGCTATCGCGCTCGGTCTTGAGGCGCGCCTCGATAAAGCGCGCCCGGTCAATGATGCGGGCCAGCCGGTTCGAGACCGCGCCAATCATGCCCGCCACGGCGGTGAGCAGAAAAACTGGGGCGATAGAGAGCTGAATCCCGTGGGCAACGGTATCGGGGTCTAGGAAAGTGGGCATTCGGGGGGTGGACAACTGAGGGCTTAAAAATCAGGCGCCCGGCGCGTTCGCCGCAGCCACAGCAAGACGCTCCGCAAGCCAGACTTTAATGACGGATTGACGTGTAACCCCCAGCTTGCGGGCTTCACGATCGAGCGAGTCAACCATCCATGTAGGGAAATCAACATTCACCCGTTTCTGCGCTTGGAGCACGCGTTTGGCTTTGGTCAGGTCCAAAGAAGCCCGCATGTCCACGGCAGCATCAAACTGCTGTTCGAAATTTTCAGCTTTCATACAGTGCCACCTCTTCTATGCGTGCACGCCGCACGGATATCAATCGGACAGAAGATCCGCGATACGTGATGACGGCGGACCAATGCTTACCGCTTATCTGCCCGATCACCAGAAACCGCGGCTCATCTTCCGTCTTTGCTGGAATCTCCAGCAGCATCGGGTCATTCCAAAGCCTTTGCGCCACAACAAAATCGATCCCGTGCTTAGCGCAGTTGGACGCGCTCTTTGCTGCGTCGAATTCGAAAGAGTCCATGATATAGAAAATATACCTTAATTGCTATTTTCTGCTGTGCGGACTTTGCCTAAAACCCGCTCCGCCAACAAGCTTGCAATGGGCTTGTATGGTCAATATACTGTTTATATATACAGTATATTGACCATACAAGCCCATTGTCCCGGTGGGTACCGGTTTTGTTGTCCGATTTGCATGAAAACCCCGCGCCCACCCGATTACGCCGAACTGCATTGCCTGTCCGCTTTCAGCTTTCAGCGCGGGGCGTCGCTGCCCGAAGAGCTGGTGCAGCGCGCCCACACGCTGGGCTACAAGGCGCTGGCGCTGACGGACGAATGCTCGGTGGCGGGCATAGTGCGCGCACACGAGGCGGCGCGGGATGCGGGGCTCAAGCTGCTCCCAGGTGCGGAGTTTGGCGTAGGGCCTCCGGGCGCGGCACAGGGCGCAAGGGCTGCGAATGGTGCAAAAAGCACGGGCACGCCGGATGTGCTGTTTCGCTTCCTGGCCCTGGCGCACGACCTGCAAGGCTGGGGCAATCTGTGCGCGTTCATTACCAACGCCCGCCGCGCAGCACCCAAGGGGCGGTATGCGCTGCGCTGGCACACACCACAACGGCGGCCGCAGCCGCCATGGCCATTGGAAGCAGGGCCGGACGCCGATACGGATAAAGGGACGGATAAAACGGCAGGCCACGCGAGGGCGGAAGCGGCGGGCGGTTTTGGGGCCTGGCCGGCGCTGGATAACAACGAAATCATCTTGCTCCTGCCGCCCGGTTTGCCCGTCGAGCAAGCCTGCGCCATTGCCGCGTCGGCCAAGGCGCGCTACGGAGCGGCAGTGTGGCTAGGCCTGTCGCGCAGCCTGGGCCCGCAGGACGCGCGCAACACCTTGCGCTTGCAGCAAATTGCGCAGTTCAGCGGCGTGCCACTGGTGGCCACGGGCGGGATTGAAATGCACCTGCGCTCACGCAAACCTTTGCACGATGTGGTCAGCGCCGTGCGCCTGGGGCTGCCGCTGGCGCAATGCGGGCGCGGCTTGCAGCCCAACGCCGAGCGCCATTTACGCAGCCGCGCGCGCCTGGCGGCCTTGTTCGATGCGGAACACCTGGCGAACACCCTGGTGGTGGCGCAACGCTGCAACTTCTCGCTGGACAGCCTGCGCTACCACTACCCGCTGGAGGCCGTGCTACCCGGCCACACCCCGGCACAAACCCTGCGCCAGTACACCGAAGAAGGTGCGCGCGTGCGTTACCCCGATGGCGTTCCCGCGAACGTGCGCGCGCAGGTGGAGCACGAGCTGGCACTGATTGCCGATCTGCGCTACGAGATGTATTTTTTGACCGTGTACGACATCGTGCGCTTTGCGCGTAGCCAAGATATTTTGTGCCAAGGTCGCGGATCTGCGGCCAATTCGGCCGTGTGCTATTGCCTGGGCGTAACCGAGGTGGACCCGTCGCGCACCAGCGTGCTGTTTGAACGCTTCATCAGCCGCGAGCGCGACGAGCCACCCGACATTGACGTGGACTTTGAACACCAGCGCCGCGAAGAAGTCATCCAATACATCTACGCCAAATATGGCCGTGAGCGCGCAGCCATTACCGCCGTGGTCACCCGCTACCGGCCCCGCAGCGCGCTGCGCGATGTGGGGCGTGCGCTCGGCATTCCCGAAGCACTGATCACCGCCATGGCCAAGGAACACCCCGGCATGTACGGTCGCGCGGTGCTGGCCGAGCGTTTGCAAAGTGCGATTGAACGAGTCCTTGAAGTTGCTGGTTCTGTGGGGGGAGGGCGCCAGGGGGGCAGAGCGTTCAGCGTAGGTAAAGGAGGAGCCCGCGCAGCGGGCGGGGGACACGGAGCTGAGCGCTCTGCCCCCCTGGCGCCCGGCGAGGACCACGCAACTGCACATTCTGCCGCCCAGGCTCCACCCCATGCACACGCATTCTTGCGCGCTGCAGACCTGGCAACTGGCACACCAACAGGTTTCGCGATTCCATCACCACGTCGCCTGGCGCAGTGGCTGGATCTGGCTACGGCTTTGCAGGGCTTCCCGCGCCACCTCAGCCAGCATGTGGGCGGCTTTGTGCTCACGCAAGGGCCGCTGACCCGCATCGTGCCGGTGGAAAACGCCGCCATGCCCGAGCGCAGCATCGTGCAGTGGGACAAGGACGATCTGGACGCCATGGGCCTGCTCAAAGTGGATGTGCTGGCCCTGGGCATGCTCAGCGCGATCCACCGCTGTCTGGATTTGATCGGCCAGCGGCGCGGCAAGCCGCTGCGCCTGCAAGACATTCCCGCCGAAGACCCGGCCACCTACGACATGATTTGCCGCGCCGATACCGTGGGCGTGTTCCAGATTGAGAGCCGCGCGCAAATGAGCATGCTGCCGCGCCTGAAACCCCGCTGCTATTACGACCTGGTGGTGCAAGTCGCCATCGTGCGGCCCGGCCCCATCCAGGGCGGCATGGTGCATCCGTATTTGCAGGCGCGCGCCAACCCGCAAGCGGTGCAGTACGCCAGCCCGGCGCTGGAAGAGGTGCTTAAGCGCACCCTGGGCGTGCCGATTTTTCAGGAGCAGGTGATGCAAATCGCCATGGCGGCGGCTAACTTTAGCGGTGGCGAAGCCGACAGCCTGCGCCGCTCCATGGCCGCCTGGAAGCGCAAGGGCGGCGTGCACCATTTCTACGACCGCCTGGTGGGCGCCATGGTGGCCAACGGCTACACGCAGGAATTTGCCGACGGTCTGTTCAAGCAGATCGAAGGCTTTGGTGAATACGGCTTTCCCGAGAGCCACGCCGCCAGCTTTGCGCTTTTGGTGTACGTGAGCTGCTGGCTCAAACACCACGAGCCAGCTTGTTTCCTGGCCGCCATGCTCAACAGCCAGCCCCTGGGCTTTTACGCCCCCAGCCAACTCGTCCAAGACGCCCGCCGCCACGGCGTGACCGTGCTGCCCGTCGATGTGAACCACAGCAACTGGGATTGCACGCTGGAACAATTGAAACCATTGGGGTCAGATCCCAATTGTTGCGGCACCACCCCGGCGCAAGCCGCCGTGCGGCTGGGCTTGTGCATGGTCAGCGGCTTGCACGCAGCGGTGGCCGAGCGCATCCAGGCTGCGCGCGCGCGCCTGCCTTTTGCCAACACCGAAGAAATGGCGCAACGCTGCGCGCTCGACGCCAGCGACCTCAAAGCCCTGGCCGCTGCGGACGCGCTACGCAGCCTGAGCGGCCACCGCCGCCAGCAGGTCTGGGATGCGGCTGCCTTGCATCCCGCGCCCGCGCTCTTGCAAAGCGCGCCGGTACACGAAGATGCGTTGGCGTTCTGCCCCGCCGAAGAATCCGAAGAAGTCGTGTTGGACTACGCCGCCATTGGCCTGAGTTTGCGCAGCCACCCGGTCGCGTTTTTGCGCCCCGAACTGGCCGCCCGCAAGCTGCTGAGTGCGGCGCACATGCGCGACCTGCCGCACGGGCGCCTGGTGCGCACCTGCGGCCTGGTGACCATGCGCCAGCAACCGCAAACCGCCAAGGGCGTGGTGTTTGTGACGCTGGAAGACGAAACCGGCAGCACCAACGTGATTGTCTGGAAAAGCCTGAAAGAAAAGCAAGGCCCTGCGCTGATGCGCGCGCGCCTGCTGGCGGTGTACGGCGTCTGGCAGCGCGACAGCGACAGCGCGGTGTGCCATCTGGTAGCCAAACGCTTGGTCGACATGACGCCGCTGCTGGGCGGGCTGACAACGCAAAGCAGGGACTTTCGCTGACATCCACCACTTACAAAAGCCCTTGCGACGCGCACCCCACAATCGCCGGAAAAGTCGCCACCCAGGCCCAAAAAAAGCGGTTCAAGCCGAAGAACCAAAACACCAAAAAATGGAACACGGCTGCAGTGGCGCAAAAAAACAGGGCAGAAAAAGGCCCGATGAATGCCAGCGGAAAACAGCATTCCCACACAATGAAGGCCCAAGCTGCAGCGCGCGCCAGCAGCGGACGGACCAGCGGGTGGCCCGTGGGCAAGGGCCCGTAAATCGCCCCGTTCAAAAACACGACCAAAGCCTCGCCGCTGCGCCACTGCGGCTGCAACAGCTTGACCCAGCCGGACATGAAATACGAGGTCACGGTCTGCAGACTGATGTACCAAAGCCCGGCACGCCAGCCCAGCTCGGGCTTACCGACGTGGCCCATGCACTGCGCAATCAGCAAGCCCGTCAGCACGATCAAGGTCATGAAGTCGCTGCCTCCGTTAAAGGCGCCGCGCCAGCGCAGCAACACCAGCACATGGCTGATGAACAAAAACAGCACCAGGGCCAAACTGCTGCCCTGCAGCACCATGAGCACCACAGCCACCAGCCGCAAGAGCAACTGCGCATGCAAGGCGGGGCGGGCAAACACACGGTCCAGCAGCGCGCGCGCATAGCGGTTGGGCACATCCCGGCGTTGCAAGTACCAGGGCCACAAGCCATCGGCGGCCATGGCGCGGTCCATGCGCAGGTATTCCAACGTCTGCAACAAAAGGCTGAGTCCGAACAGGACTTCCAGACCACGGGCTGCCGCGTTCAGGGGCATGGCAACACCGGCGAAGTCAGCATGGTTTGCGCATCCACGGTGTGCTGCGGGCCGTCGAGCTCCATACGCAGCTCAAACTGAAAATGGCTGCATCCGGGGAACCGGGCCTGCATGCTGTGGGCGACCACGTTGCATACCATGCCGTAGGTGACCAAGCTGCCCGGATCACCGCCCTCGGGCAGCGCGTTGATGTCCGCGCCCAGGTGATGGGCCAGGTTTTGCTGCGCCAGGCCTAAGTTGGTATCCGGGTTGTGGAACAAATGCCACCAGTGGCGCGTGCGCCGGGGGTAGAGCAGCGTCCAGTTGCCCCAGATGCGCTGGCCGTTGCTACCGTGCGCCACCGTGCGCGCGTACAGGCGCGGCGCGTAACCGACCGCATGGAAGAACTTCCAATTGGGAAAGAACGCCCGTAGCAAAAACAACCATGGGCCGCTGATGACCGGCGTCTTCCACATCAGCGTGGCCAGCATCAGCACAAAGTACGCCAGGAACAGCCACTGCGCCATGCCGTCCATCGTGCTGTGTCTCCGCGGCCCTTACAACACCGCGTGGTCGCCGCGCTCGGCGGCGGCTTTACCACCCAGCACTTCGGCGTAATAGCCAAACAAGGTCTGGCTGCCGGTGGACGGCGTGGCCGCCGCGTCGTATTGGCCGGTCTGCGGGTTGCGCACCAGCATGGACTCGGTGGCGTAGTAGCGGCCGATGCGGGCCAGTTCGGCCTTGGCCTGGAGCGCGGGAAACAGCCGCCCCAGCGCGGACAGCAGGGCGATGATCCCGTCCAGCACAGCCACCGGAACCTGCTTGAAGCGCGGCGGTTTACCCAGCAGCGCAAACAAATACTCCCCCTGCGCGCGCGGCGTAATGGCCGGGCCGGGGCCGCCTATGGGCAGGATGCGGTTATGGCGTTCAGGCGTATGCAGGCAGGCCGCGATGTAGTCACCCAGATCGTCGTCGCTGATAGGCATGCAGGCGGTGAGCGTGCCGTCGCCAAACAGCAAAAAAGGCTTGCCCTTGCGCACCCGCTCGATCTGGCCCGAGAGCGATTTGAAAAACGCCGTGGGCCGCACGATGGAATAGCGCATGCCGGAGTCAATCAGCGCCTGCTCGAAGGCCAGCTTGGCGTGCTGAAAAGCCAGCAGCGGCTTTTGTACGCAAATTGCCGACAGCAGCACAAAGTGCGCAGCACCCGCTTGCCGCGCTGCGTCCAGCGCGTGCAGCTGCGCCCGGTGGTCTATGGCCCAGGCGTCCTGAGGCGCGCCGGTGCGCGAAGCCAGGCAGGACACCACCGCATCAAAATGTTCGCCGGACACCGCGTCACGCAGCAGCGAGGCTGGGTCACCTACATCGGCGACCCGCAGCTGCGCGCCGGGCAGCAGGCGCTGGCAATCAGACAGGGACCAAGCGCCGCCGACGCCGGCGCGGGCACGTACCACGCACACCACCGAATGGCCCAGGCGCTGCAGCGCCCGCACCGT
>Ga0114968_10003544_pt1 | contig 11681 bp, 10 predicted proteins | sample M_130807_EF_Meta_FD_87020 | JGI IMG/M metagenome (GOLD analysis project Ga0114968, IMG submission 87020) | Freshwater microbial communities from Lake Montjoie, Canada to study carbon cycling - M_130807_EF_MetaG | ecosystem: Environmental > Aquatic > Freshwater > Lake | place: Lake Montjoie... | reverse complement strand
TTATTTTAAATTTTTTTAGAAATTTGTACAAATAAAATTCAGAAATAATATACTTTAAACCGGATCTTCTTTTAAAAAAATCTTCATTAACAGTGGCATGAACTAAAAATTTATTAATGTTTATACATTTGTAGCCATAATAAATAAATTTTACCCAAAGACAGTAATCTTCTTTTAAATAAACATTCGGGTAACCACCAACAGCTAAGAACGCTTTAGTCTTGTAGGCTACAGTCATATGATTAAAAGGATTTCTATATTTGGCATATTTTCTAATATCAGTTTCATTTAGGGGAACTCGTTTGATTGAAATAATATCTTTTCTTTGATTAATTTCTTTAATATGAGAACCAATCAAATCATAATTTTTTTTCATGAATTTTATTTGTTGCTGAAATCTATTGGGTAGACAAAAGTCATCTCCATCACATTTAAAAACCCAAGGCGTTTTGACTTTTTTAATAATTTTATTGTAAGCTTTCGCTTCTCCAATGTTATTTTTTAACCAAAAAACTTTAATTTTAAACTTTTTTTTTGATAGATTAATCTTTTTCCTAAAATTATATGATATTGGTCCATCAACAATTAAATAAAAAAAATTTGGCAAAATAGTATTTTTGAAAATACTATGAATAACTCGTTCGTAATTTAAAAAAAGATCTCGTCTATCAAAAACAGATAGGACGCAGGTAAATTGTAAATGCTTTTGTTTTACTTGCATAAATCATTTGTATATTAATAATTAAAATTTAAAAACCTAATAAATGTATTATTTAAATATTTTTCTAAGAAACATAATCTGGTTAATTAAATGGAAATTGAAATTAAAATCTAAAATAAATTTTATTTTATCTACAAAAAAATTTAAATTAAAAAAATTGTCATCATTAAATGTTAAAAAAGATATAATTTTTAAAAAAGAAAAAATTAAAATTAATCATCCAATATTTATTTCTAAAAACAATATAAAACCAAATAGAAAAAAAATTAAATTAAAATACTTTCCTGAAATTTATATATCAAGAATTAATAATGGTAATGTTATTGGTAAAAGTTCTTTTATAATTAAAGAAGATATATTAATTCATCACGATCTTTTTGAAATAAAAAAAGATATTTGTTTAGAAGAAATTCAGGGAAAATTCTCATTTTCATCAAATAAAAAGTTTTGTTATTTTAACCCAAAAAAAAGCGAAAGAACTATTTTAACTGCAGCATCTTTTCTAGACTCAACATCATTTAACTATGCACATTGGATTACAGAAATTTTGCCAAGGATTTTTGTTTTTTGTTCAAAAAAAAAATATAAGGATATTCCTTTACTTATTGATAAAGATTTACACAAAAATTATTATGAAAGCTTAAAATATGTAATAGATAAAAATAGAAAAATATTTTTAATTGATAAAAATGATAACATTAAAATAAAAAATTTATTTATTGTGTCTAATTGCGGTTATCACCCGATAAGAACAAACATAAACATTCCAGGTAATGAGGCTTTTTTCAATTATAAATTATTAGATAAATTAAAGAAAAGAATAAAAAAAAACTTTAATTTTATAAAGAACAATAAGCCTAGTTACTATTATATAAAAAGAATTTCTGAACAAAGAAAATTACTAAATACCAATAAAATAGAAAAATATCTTATAAGTAAAAATTTTAAAGTTATCGAAGGAAATAATATTAGCTTTTCCAAGCAATTTAAAATTTTTTACAATGCAAAAATAATAATAGGAGCTGCAGGTGCCGATTTTGCAAATTTAATTTTTTGTAAAAATTATATGACAGATATTTATATATTAGCTAAAAGATCTCCTAATATGCATGGACTTTATTACTGGCCATCATTATTTCCTTATAGCCAAAAAAAAATAAAAATTATTTTAGATAATGAAAAAAATATCTTTAATTATATTTTCCCAAAAATTATGTTACATGAAAATTTTCAGATATGTATTAACTTATTAAAAAACGTTATTAAAATTTAATTATGTTCAAGTTTAATGATGATAAAAAAAAATTGTTATCAATAGTAATTACTGTTCTAGTTTTATATTTTTTTTTTAGTTTTTATTTAAATTTAACGATTTGGGGTGAGATTTACAAAGTTAAAGTTTTTGAAATCCTATATAATTCAAATAATTATATCTCAAACCTAATATTTCCCTTAATCTCTTTTAATATAAATTTAGGGTTTCCCACTTTTGCAGATTCGGAGAGTGGTATATTTGAACCGCTAAATTTTATTTCAAGTTTAATTCTAAAGCCTATTCATCAAATAAATTTTAATTATTTTTCTCATCTCATATTATATTCGGTTGGACTTTTTTTTTTACTTAGAAATATTTACAAAATAGATTCGCGGATCTCTCTTCTTAGTTCTATTTTACTTATTTTCTCACCATTAAATATTGGAGATTCGGCCCATCAATATCATATTGCTTTAATTTCATATATGCCAATCGCCCTTATATTAATTGAAGTATATTTATTAAAAAATAAATTTTTATTATTTTTTATTTTATTTCCATTTATAATATGCTTTCAGCTACTAGCCGGGCATTACCAATATCAATTATATTGTCTCGTATTTATTTCTCTTTATCTATTTTTAAGTATTTTATTAAATTTTCAAGATAAAAAAAAAATTAAAAAATTATCTATTTTTACTCTTTCTATTTTTTTTGGATTTGCTTTAGCCTCTCCACAATTAATACTATCTCTTGATTTAATGATGATAGGAGATAGATCAAATTTTCAGCACACTTACTTAGGATCTACAGGATTGTCATCGTTAGGTCTTTTTTATAAGCCATTATCAATAACATTTAATTCTATCCACGGAAGCGTACCTACGCTTGGATATATAATAATTTTTTTTTTTTCCTTTAATAAAATAGCTGATTTTATAATAAAAAAAAAAAATACTTTAAATAAATTAACACTAAAAATTTTTATAATATTTTTTTTTCTTTTTGGAATTAGTTTAGGGGAAAATTTTTATTTAAATAAAATTTTATACAAACTTATTCCTTTTATGGAAAACTTTAGATTTCCTGCAAGAGCTATGCAAATTAGTAGTTTTTGCACAATAATATTATTAGCAATAAGTTTTGATGATTTATTAAAATTTAATTTTAAGATTAGGAGGGCTAATATTATTTTTATTATAATAATACTTACATTCTTGGGCACTTTTTTACACTTTTATAAATATATTAAAATAGCTAACAAAATAAATATTAGTAATTTAAATGATTTAATTTTAATTTTTTATCCTTTTTTATTTATTATTCTATTTTATTTTTTTTTGAAAAATATAAAAAAAAATTCATTAAAAATTTTAATATTTATAACATTGATAAGTGTAATTGAAAATTTTTTTCTACTTTTTTCTTTTCCGCAATATAGTTTATTTTTAAATAAAAATTTAATTTATAACAGTCAAAATATCGGATCTTCAATTTGTAAATATAGCAATACAAATTCTATTAATATTGTTGGTGAATTCAACGAAAAACAATCAGAATACTACTTAAACTTAAAAAATTATAAATACTTAAGTCCAATTACATCGGATAATTGTAAAGTTTTTTATCATCATAACAGAAACGATGTTGTTAAAAAAGGTTTGGGTTATAACCAATCATCTTTAACAACAAAGAAAATGATTTACTTATCCGAGTACCAAAATAAATATCAAAATAAACTCCATGCTAATTATTTTGAAAACGAATTTAAATATACTGCAAGTTTAGTACAATATTTTTTAATATCGAAGACTTTTTATACCGATGTAAAAAATAATTTATTAAAAGACGATTTGTATGTATTTGACAATGAATATATTTTAAATTTTATAACGAATTATCAATTTAACGATGATGAGAATTTTTTTGATAAAATTCGAGAATATTTATCTTCTTTTATAATTAAAATTTTAAATAACTCAAAAATTGCAAATTTCTTTCCAAAAATTAGTAGCAAAGAGTTAAAGCTAATAAATTATAACAAGGAAATAAATTTTATTCCTATATGGCAAAGTAAAGATTATTATTATGAATTTAATGAAAAATTTTATTCTTTAGATAAATTCTCATTTGGACATAAAATTAAAAAAGATATTAATGAATTTAAAATATTTTATATACCTATTTCATTCATATTAGGTTTGTTTTTATTTTTATTCGCTCTTTTAATAATTATTTCTTCTAGTATAAAATTTTTATTTAATTCTAAAAAATTACTAAAATAATAAATTTTTTTTTATTAATTTGGTTTGTATATTGATTTCCCTATTATTAGATCTACTGTGGTTAACAATAAGGCATGATGTATAATCTCTACAACATTATAAGATTTAGAATTTACCCAAAAATTTATACCGTCTTTATTATTTTTTTTTAGAAAGTTATTTTTTGAACTTCCAGTTAATGTTGCATATTTTACATTATTTTTTTTACACCATTTTAAACCGTTGACTAAATTTTTACTGTTTCCAGAAACTGATAAAAAAACAACATAATCCCTTTCAATATTGCAGTAATAATTTAATGATTTCGATATCCAATTGTCGAAACCAAAATCATTTGCAAAGCAAGTGATGAGGTTAGACTCGTTAAAATTTATTGATTTAATTTGAGCATTTTTAGTTAAATCTACGCTTACATGACTTGACGTCGAGGCGCTTCCACCATTACCAATAATAATAATTTTTCCTTCATTTTTCTTTACATTAATAAATTGATTTTTAAGAAGATAAGCTGTTTTTGTGAATAAATTATCTGATAAAAGATTTTTTATTTCATTTAAATATTTTTTTATATTCATTAGTAGATAAAAAATTTAAATTTTTTTTAAATATATTACGCTAACAGATAAGAAAAAGCCAAATAAGAGACCTGCCACAACACTCATAAACACTCGATCAACGGGAGCTTGTTCAGGTGATGAATTAATTAATATTGGATTATAATTAAAATTATATACAGAAAGTTCTGTCAATAATTTATTAAGATTAATAATCTTTTCATTTAAAACTTTTTCTCCTAAATAAAAAATTTCCCTAGGTTCTGAAATAACTCTTGAACTATTATCTTTATCGGACTGTAATAAAGGATTTTGTAAGTTAATTATTTTTGCAACATTAAGAGCTTGCTGATTTTTTTTTAATTCACTGAGAATTTTTAATTGTAAAAAATTTCGAGTTTCTTCTATTGTTAAATCTTTTATAAAAAAAGTATATTCATCGATAATATTAGGTAATTTATCTATTTGACTTGGCAGAATTATATAAAATTTTTTATCTTTTACATGGCTAAATCTATTTTCATTTAAGTAGTGCTTAATATTTACATTATTTTCTATAAACCATTTTTTTATTTGATTACTATTTTTATTTTGATTAATAAAATTTGCAAAATTATCTCGTGATAAAAAATTATTTTTAAAATTTTCTCTATACTGAGCTATATAATCATTTTTATTATTATTATTATTATTATTATTATTGTCCGGTAAAATATCATCAAAATATCTTATTTGGCTATTTAACATTATGGGATCACTTAAATGGATAGTTATTTTTTGCTCATTTTTGTTAATTTTGGAGTTCTGATAAACAAAAGCTGAGATTGAAAAAAATAAACACACTCCTATAATTAATATTTTTTCTTTCCATAGACTTAACAAGAAAGTTTTCAGGTTAATTTCATTATTCATTTCACTAGGTGTAAATTTTTATTGTACATAGGAATTTTTTAAATACTGGCATTAATTATACGATGTCTAAAGCAAAAAAACCATAGATAATATCAAATAACTTATCAAATTATGCTCGATTTTAATTATTAAAGTAAATAATTTTATATTTAATTAAAAAAAAATTTAAATAAATAAAAAATCTTTTATCGCTTTTTTAATTTCTAAAAAACTAGTTTCTTTAATTTTAAATTTTTTTAAACCGTAAAAATATTTATCTTCTATCGATAATGTTCTATATGCAGAATTATTTATTGAAACTTTTTTATATAAGTAAAGAACATTACTATTATACTTATTTTTTTGTGTATCTGAATGTAGATAATTATCAATTGTTATAATTTTTTTTTTAAAAAAAAAGTAAGGAATAAATGAGCCTCCTTGATTTCCTATGTAACATAAAGAATTTTTAGCAACAAATAATTGATCTGGAAGACTGGGGTTATAATCTATTAAATAATCCAAATTTTTTAACTTTTTTTTTAAAAATAATGTCCCTCTATCAAATTTATTGCCTAAAATTATCACTCTAACATTTTTTTTTTTTAAATATTTAATAAGTAAAAATATTTTTTTAAAGTCACAAGTTTGTCTAATATTTGTACCATCGAATACATTATTAATTTTAAAGTTGTAATGTTTAACAAAAATACAAACGTAGGGTCCTTTGTTACACAATTGAATAATATCTTTATTAATTATTTTTTTCTTAAGAATTTTAGATAATAAAAAATTGACATTCTTTTTTTTGGCAGCAATAATTCCACCACCCCTTACAAGCCCCGTATTTTCTATATAATAATCAATTCTTGGATTAAAATATTTTGATTTTTTAACCTCTGAGACAATTAAATAATAAGGTAAAAAACTTGGAATCTGAAAAAAAATTTTCTTATAATTTGAAAAAAAAAAGCTAACGATTTCCTCATAAAAATTTCCAAAACTTAATGGTATATATTCTTTATTTTTCTTAATTTTATCATAATTATGAATATAATAATCGAAACTATCACCAAAACCTAAGGAGTGATTATAATAGTATTTTTTATTTTTATTAAACGATAAAAAAAATAAATTAAAAATAATCAGCTTACTGTATATTTTAGTAACTAAAAATTTTAAAATATTTCTCATTTTTTTAATAGTTTAACACTCCCAATAGGTTTGTTACAAAAAATATCTTGTTTTAATTAGCATTCATATGTTTTATACATTTCATCATGATAAGCATTTATAAAAAACCTAGCTAATATAAAATTTTTAAAATTATTTTTACATAATTAAAGATATATATGAACATTTTAATTCTAGGCGGGTGTGGGTACATAGGAACAATTCTAGTCGAAAAACTTCTTAAAAATAAAAAAAATAATTTAACAATTATAGACACTCAGTGGTTTGGAAATTATATCTTAAAAAATAAACGTATTAAAATTAAAAAAATAGATTTAAGAAATGTAGACAAATACTCTTTTAAAAATATTGATCATATTATTCACTTAGCAAATATAGCAAATGACCCTGCTGCGGAATTACAACCAGAATTATCTTGGGAAATAAACGTTTTAGGTACAAAATTAGTTCTAGATAAAGCCATAAATGCAAAAGTTAAAAGCATTATTTTTGCAAGTTCCGGCAGCGTTTATGGAATAAAAAAAGAAAAAAAGGTCACGGAAAATTTATCCCTAAATCCGATATCCATATATAACAAAACGAAAATGACAGCCGAAAGAGTATTGCTTAGCTACAAAGATAAAATCAAAATTTTTTGCATCAGACCAGCTACGGTTTGCGGCTTTTCTCCTAGAATGAGATTTGACTTAACTGTCAACATTCTTACAAAACAAGCTTTAGAATTAAATGAGATTACTGTTCATGGAGGCTCTCAGATAAGACCAAATATTAACATTAATGACCTCGTGAGAGTATTTGAACATTTTCTATATAAAAAAAAAATTAAATCTGGAATTTATAACGCTGGTTTTGAAAACATGTCTGTATTAAAAATTGCAAAATTAATTAGTAAATACATTCCTTCCAAAATAATCGTCTCTAAAATAAATGACATCAGATCTTACAGACTAGATTCTTCAAAAATTTTAAAAACCGGGTTTAAACCACAATTCCAGGTAAAAGATGCAATTTTAGATCTAAAAAGTAGATTCGAAAAAAAAGAACTAAAAGTAAGAAAAAATAATTTTTCAGTCAATTGGTTAAAACAGATTTTAAAAAAAAATAAAAAATGATAAAGTCTCCGTATAGTTTAAAAAAAAATTTTTCTAAGCTCAAAAAGTATAATAATAATTTTTTAATAAAAATATATAAAAATCTATATTTATGTCGAGGCGTTGAAGAATTAATTCAAACATTTTATCCTCAAAATAAAATGAAAACTCCAACGCACTTAGGAATTGGTCAGGAGGCAATATCTGTTGGATTGTCGTTAAATCTAAATACCAATGATAGAATTTTTTGTCATCATAGAAGCCATCTTCCTTTTATGGCAATAGGAGGCAACATATATAGACTATTTTGTGAATTAATGGGAAAAAAAAATGGAACAAGCGGAGGAAAAGGAGGATCTGTACACTTGTGTTCAAATAAGGACATCCACTTCGCTAGCACTGCAATATTAGGGCAGTCCTTAGGTTTGGCAGTAGGAGCGGGTCTTGCTTTTAAAATAAAAAATAAAAAAAATATATCGGTAGCAATCTTTGGAAATGCCTCATTGGAGGAGGGAGTTGCCTATGAGGTTTTGAATTTTGCCTCCTTAAAAAAAATTCCTACATTGTTTATTTATGAAAATAATTTTTATTCAATCGAAATGCCAAATTATAAAGGATATTTAAAACAAATTAATTATAAGAAAATAATTTCCTCTTTAGAAATTAAATATCTAAAAGTTGATGGCAATAATGTTGCTGAAGTGTATCTAAAGATAAACCAAGCAATCAAATACATAAAAAAAAGAAAACGCCCTATTTTTATAGAATTTTTAACCTATAGATGGCTTGAGCATTGCGGTCCATTTTACGATTATGACCTAAAAAGAAATTATCGAACGAAAGATGAAATTGATCATTGGAAAAAGTCTTGCCCTGTTAAAAATTTTCGAAATTTTTTAATAAAAAAAATTGAGCCAAAAAAAATTGAAGATATAGAGAAAAAAATAAATAAATCTATCAATTTAAATTTTCAAGATGCATTGAATTCTAAAACACCTAATAAAAATGACTTATTAAAAAATGTATAAAAAATTAATTTCATATTCTCAGGCAATTGGAAGTGCTTTAAAAAATAATATGAAAAAAAATAAAAATATAATTATTGCCGGCCTAGAAGTAAATTACTCATCTAAAGTTTTTGGTTCTCTTAAAGAACCATTCAATTTTTTTCCAGATAGATTTATTCAATCACCAGCAATGGAAAATGGACTATGTACAATTTTAGCTGGTTCAGCGATAACAGGCATTAGACCTGTATTTGTAAATAATAGATGTGATTTTCTATTGCTGGCTTTTGATCCTATAGTAAATATTATTGATAAATGGAGATATATGTACGATGGAAATGCGGGTACATGTCCAATAATAATTACTGCAGTTATAGGAAGGGGCTGGGGCCAAGGTGCAACACACTCTCAAATTTTTCATAATTTTTTTTCGCGTCTAAATGGATTTGATGTATTTTTACCGACCTTTCCTTCGGATATAAATAATGTGTTAAATTATACATTACAGTCCAACAAGCCTTCAATAATACTGGAACACAGAGGTTTGTTTGAAATAAAAGAAAATCTTTATAAAAAAAAAAAATATAGATATGGAAAAGCTAATATTGTTCGACGAGGAAAAGATTTAGCAATAATAACTTTATCTTACGGAACTATACAGTCTATGCATATATATAATGAGCTAAAAAAGAATTTTGGTAAAAAAATTACTATTGTCGATTTAGTGACGGTTAAACCTTTAGACGTAAAATCAATTCTAAATACAGCTAAAAAACATAAATCTATATTAATTATTGATATAGATAATGCTTTTTCAGGAATGGCAAGTGAAATTGCTTTTATAATTCACGAAAAATATAAAAATGTAAAAGTAAGACGTATAGGAAATGCTGCGAGTCCAGCGCCAGCAGCAAATAATTTGGAAAATTTATTTTACCCTAGTAACCAAAAAATTTTTGATGAATGCTGTAGTTTGTTAAAAATAAATAATAAAAAGAAAAAAATTGATAATAATTATAAATTTATGGGACCATATTAATGTATTTAAAAAAATTCGAAGATCTAAAAATTTTAAAAATTTAAAACAAAACCTCAAAAGGGTTGTGTCATGGTTTTTTGATATTTTACACAACAGACATTTGGAACGCTTTATAAACCCAAAAAGAATGGTTGATATATTGTTTATAAGTATGACAAGTTTGCAAATAAAGGACTTAGACAAACTATAAATAATGATAAAAAAAGAGTTAACATATTAGATAACATAAAATACATTATTTATGTTTTTTTTAATCAAAATAAAAATTCTTTAAATGGGAAAAATATATAAATCACTAAAATCATTATCTTTTTTTCTCAATAAACAAAAAAAGAAAAAAGTAGGATTGTGTCATGGTTGTTTTGACATTGTACATTGGGGACATATTTTGCATTTTGCAAGCTCTAAAAGAAAATGTGATATTCTTATTGTAACTGTTACAGCTGACAAGTATGTCAATAAAGGTCGTAATAGGCCTATTTTTAGTGACAAAGAAAGAGCCATGTTACTGTCTGGGATAAAATATATAGACGGTGTTTATATTAATAGTAAAAACCACGCTGTTTCAATTCTTAAAAAAATAAAACCAAATTTCTATTTTAAAGGTAAGGAGTACCAGTCTAGAAATCAAAAAATAAATAACAATTTTTTTTTAGAAAAAAATGCAGCTAAAAAAAATAATATAAAAATTATTTATACAAATGATAGGACTTCCTCTACTACTACGGCTGTAAATAAATTATACAATTCAAGTGTTACAAATAAAAACTAGTTCTGTAGTTTTTGATCTTGATGGTGTCATTAGCGACACTGCATCTTTGCACAAAAAAGCCTGGAAAATTGCTTTTAATAAATACATAATTGCGCAAAAAATAAAAGTTAAAAAATTTACTTATGATGACTATTATTTGCACGTAGATGGAAAACCTAGATCTAATGGAATTGATGACTTTTTTAAATCCAGAAATATTATTCTCAAAAAAAGAAATAATAATCAAATTTCTAATTATAAAAATGAAATTTTTATCAAATTAATAAGAATATCAAACGTTTTAGCTTTCAATGATGCTGTGACTTTAATAAAGAAATTAAAAAAAAAAAAAATAAAAATTGCATTAGCTTCATCTAGCAGAAATTGCAGGCTTATAATAAAAAAATTGAAACTAGGAAAATATTTTGATTATATATGCGATGGATCAGATTTGAAAAAACTTAACCTACCCGGAAAACCTGCCCCACATATATTTAGAAAATGTTTTCTTGCATTAAAAACAGAGCCAAGATTTTCCACTATTATAGAAGACTCAATTTCTGGCGTACTTGCAGCCAAAAGGTCTAAAGTGAAAAATTGTATTGCTATTAATAGAAAAAATAATTTTCAACAGCTTAATAATGCTGGAGCGAATATAATTGTTAAATCGTTACTACAACTGTGTTTTAATAAATACTGAAAATAAAAATATATTAATAAATTTATTCAAATCACTATGAGTTTTATTATATTATCAATTTAATCAAAAATTTTTTAACATTGTAATTTGTATCAATAAAAATTTTTTCAGTGCATAAATCAAGCCAATTGAGCTATTAGTAACGGTAAGCTTAACGTGTTACCACGCTTCCACACCCGTCCTATCAACGTCG
>Ga0114968_10003542_pt1 | contig 11683 bp, 11 predicted proteins | sample M_130807_EF_Meta_FD_87020 | JGI IMG/M metagenome (GOLD analysis project Ga0114968, IMG submission 87020) | Freshwater microbial communities from Lake Montjoie, Canada to study carbon cycling - M_130807_EF_MetaG | ecosystem: Environmental > Aquatic > Freshwater > Lake | place: Lake Montjoie... | reverse complement strand
AAAAAAAAATTATAAAATTTATCAGAATTTGAAATAGATAAAAAAATTAATAAAAAAAACAAAACTAATCCTCCAATCACGGGTGTTGGTCGCAAATGTTTTTTTCTTATAAAATCAGGATTATCAATTAGCTTGAGTTTATTTCCTATAAAATCTGATTTAGAAAACAAAAAATAAATTAGTAATGAATTAAAAAAATATAATATTAGTTCCATTTTATATTAAGTTCTGTTTTTTTCCGAAAAAACTTAATAATGGAAATTTGGGTTCTAATTTTGACTGTTTTTCATATAAGTCTTCTGAAAATTTCCAATGTGTACTTGGATTTAACTGCAACATAATCTGTGATCTGGTAACTCCAAAATTAGGGTTGCCGGCTTTATGATAACAAACATTTGGTCTAAAAATAAATATATCATCTGAAGAGCCTATTAATTTAAATGATTCATTAATGCTCGTAATCCCAATTATGGAATCACTATAAGATTGGGACTGTTTTACTGATAAAATTTCCATTGGGCCACAATTATCATTTATTATCGAAACAGGCATAATAAGTTTGAGAGTATTTTTACTGTATGGTTTATCACGATGCCAATGATTAGCGTATATTGCTTTTTTTTGATTTTCTTTTTCAATATTTAAAGTTGTGTAAGCTAAAATAAAATCAATAGAAAAGTTATACCCTGTCGCTTCATTTATATATTCTGAAATTTTATTTTGAAGAAAAATAAATTTCAATAAATAGTTAATCATATCTTTTTTAATAATATTTCTATGAAAATATTTATTATCTTCTATAGTTTTTTCAAAAATATTTTGATTGTAATTATCTTTTTTCAATTTTAATTTATCGTAACCTATTAATAAAAGATTTGACTGTACTTTTTTTTGCAAAAAAAATAGTTGTTCAAAATAGGTTGAGATTAGAGTGTATAATTTAAGTAAATATATTTTAAAAAAAAAAATAAATATTATTTAAAAAAATTTTGAATCTCTTTATAAATATCTTTAACGTGGTTAACATTAGAATTAGATGAAGAAAAAAAATATCCCTCGTCATTATGCATTCCATTTTTTAAAGCAACAAAAACAACTTGGCTTTTAAAAGGAATAGTATAATTTTCTTTAATAGTTAAATTGTAGGTATCTTTTATCTCAAAAGAAATTACTAAAGTTACAAAAATTGAATCAGGTCTTTTGTCAAATTTAAATATTATTGATGAATTTAATGAATTAATTTCTTCAAACCTTTTTACAGCAAAATCTAAATCTTCTTTATTAGAAAAGGTAACTAAAAAATCTCTAGTCATTCTGGGCTCAACTTTTAAAAAATTAACTTCTAATATTTTTAAAAAAGCTGAATGATTTTTTAGTCTATAATAATATTTCACCCGATCATAAGGCTTTTGACTCAAACCAGTAGCTAACATAATTTTATAATTTTTAATTTTAGTATATTCAAATAAAATTTCATCATAAAATAATATCATATCTTTAATTGGATCTTCTAATTTATTTATATACCATTCTGGGTTTTTGACTTTTTTATTTCTAAAAAAAATTGAGTTCAAAAAATAATGATGCTGAATGTGTGCACCCGCATTAAAAAATATTGTACTAAAATCAGGCTCTCTTTTTTTAAGTTTTCTTATATGAATATCATGAAGTAACAAATCTAACATCAAGGCTTTAAACCATTTTTTTGAAAAAGACTGAAAAATAATACTAAAATAAGTTTTTAATTTTTTTATACGAAAAGTTACTAACAAAATAATTAAAATATTTAAATAAACGCTTAATGGGATCTTTTTATTAGAATTAAGATTAATCATTCGAGCTAAATTTTTAGCAACATAATTGTTCCATTTTCCTGGTTTACTCTCAGTATTTGTCCAGGGATCAGAAATAAAATAAGTTGGATTCTTTAGATTATTCTTAACGTTCATTGAGCAAATAACCCCGACGGATTTATTTTTTTTTTCAATATTTTCAAATATCTGTTGCTGATTAAAATTTTTTATATCACCGAGTCTAAAAATATTATGTTCTTTTGCGGTCTTACCAGTATGTATTGATACCCACTGTATCCAGGGTTCTAATAAATCATATTCTTTTTCTGAATATGTTTTTTTTAAGTTATCAAAAAAAAAATTATCAAAAAATTTTAAATTTAATTTTAAACTATATTTTTTAACAATATCTAAATTAATTTCATTTAATTCTATAAATACTAACTTTTTGCAAATGTTATTCATAAACTTAAAATTTGTTATAAATGTCGATAACTTGATTCCCAATTACTTTTATATCAAAGTTTTTTCTTGCATAAAAATATGAGTTTTTTCCATAAATTTCTCTAATCTTAGGGTTTAATATTAATTTTTCTATTTTTTTTTTAAGAGAAAGATAGTCTTCAATATGACATAATTCACCATTAAAATTTTGCTTAACTACTTCTGTGCAGCCAACTGCATTAGTTGCTACTATGGGTATACCGCACGCAGCGGCTTCGCATAAACTTTTGGGTAATCCTTCTCTGTACGAAGGAAGACAGACTATGCCTGTTTTTTTTAATATAGTATAAATATTTTTTTGATAACCAATAAATTTTATAGATCGATTAACATTTATTTTATCAAGGTCAGCTTTGCTAAAACTTGAAGGCTTATTATAATCAAAAGGACCAGCAATTATAAATTTAAATTTATATTTGGTTAATAAATTTGCAGCTTTAATAAATTCAATAATTCCTTTTTCCCGAATAACTCTTGCTGGCAATAATACTACTTTATTTTTTACATGGTTTTTAATTCGTTTAAATTTTTTTAAATCTACTCCAGATCCTTTAATTATAGTAATTTTATCTTTTGTTAATTTAAATTGATTTAAAAAATATTTATAATCATAAATATTTTCTACAATAACCATTATTTTATTATGTCTAAAAATTATATTTTGCATTATAAAAAAAAATTTTTTATAAATTTTCTCTAAAAGAGTTAATTTATTAGAAAATAAATATCCCATTCCAGATATAAAAATAACTAAAGCTTTAACTCTAAGTAATCTTGAAACCAAACCGCCTAAAATTTGTGCTTTTGCTGTTGTTATATGAACTATGTCGGGATTAAAATTTTTTAGGGCTTTGTATATTTTAAAAAAAGCTAGTAAATCCTTAAAAGGATTTAATGAAACCGAATTAAACCCACAGTTAATATAACGCATTTTTTTTTGTGAGATTTTTTTTTTTGCAAATTTTTCTGAATCAAAACTTAATGGTTCTCCACAAAAAATTTTTATCTCATAACCCTCTTTTTGAGCTGTTAACGCATGAGGCAAGATGTGAGAGTAGAAAAATGACAAATGATTTATAATATAAGCAATTTTTTTCATTATAATTTCCTATCTTCAAGATTTTTTATAAACTTTATTTGTTTCTAAAAAAACTTTATTTAAAGTGTAATTGTTTTTAATATTTTTTAATTGATTTGCTCTAAAATGCTTCGATCTTGACAATTTCAATGAGTCTTTAATTCTTTTACTAAAATTCAAAATATCTCCATGAGGAACTATATAACCATTTTTTTTATTTTTAATAATTTCAGGAATACCACCTCTATCAGACGCAACAACTGGCAGGCCAGAGGCCATTGCTTCTAGCAAGACTCTACCTAAACCTTCATATTTTGATGAAAGACAAAGGACATTAAAAATTTTATAATAAACATTAATTTCTTTTACATAAGGTATCCAAATAATTTTATGGTTAATCTCTAAACTTTTCGATAATTTTTTTAAATTTGAAGTCAGGCCACCTCTTCCTATCATAATTAACTTTGAAGCAATATTCTGATTATTTTTATTAAAGATCGAGTAGGATCTTAATAAAATATCTAAACTTTTCTGCTCTACATGTCTGGCTACACAACCTATTACAAATTGGTTAGTGTCTATCTTAAATTTTTTTCTTAAAAATAAAATTTTTTTGTTATCAAAAACTTGGATTTGTTTTATATCTATACCATAATAGATAACCGTATATTTTTTTTTTTTGACAGAAATCTTCTTCAAAAAATAATTTTTTACGGCGTTTGAAATAAAAATTATATGATCGGAATATTTTAAAATTATTTTATCAAGAAATAAACCTCTTAATATTATATTTCTCCCAAAAGAACCCTCGAAAATATAACTATCTAAGTGTTTAGAAATTACGAATTTAAATTCATTTTTAAAAATAATTTTCAATAACAAACCATAAATTTCAGATAACCAGAGATGACTGTGAACGATATTTGGTTTAATTTTGTTATAAATTGTGAGCAACTTGAAAAAATTAAAAAAAAAGGGAATAATTTTTTTATTTGGAAAATTTATTTTAAATAAAACTACGCCTTTGTCTTTTAATATTTTGCTATAATAATTATTGCCTTTGAAATAAATTAAAAAAACATTATATATTTTTATCTGATTTGCAATAAGATCTACAAGATAATTTTCAGCTCCCCCATTATCTATACTAGTAATAATATGAAGAATTTTTTTTTTCACAATTAATTATTTTTTTTATCTTTTTTATAATTAGATAAAATTAAAAAAAATATATACATAGTTAAAATTGGCAACCTATATCTAAGAAAGGTATTTTCATTATAAACAATAATTGAAACTAAAGAACAAGAAATAAAGTAATTTATAAAGAAAAATAAAGATTCATTTTTACTTTCTTTAAATTTTTTTAAAAAAAGATAAATTACTAAGAAGGTAGTAATAATATTTTCTAACTTAATTAATAAATTCAAATTTAATGTCGAAAAATTAATATTAGGTAAGAAAAAGGATGAAAATCCTGATTGAATTATTTGAATGTACGATCTTAATTCTTTTAAATTTATATATTCGCTTGAATTATTATATGGGGATGTTTTGTAATAATACATTTCACTAATAAATCCTATTTTTTTAAAATTTATATAATTTTCAATTAAGTTTAAAAAAAATAAAAAAATAAAAAGAATAATAAAAATTATTAATGATAATATTAATTTTTTATATTTATAATTTTCAAATAAAAGTAAATAAGAAGAAAACATTATCAAAATAAATGGAATATAAAAACTTCTTAATAAAAATAATATAAAGAGTACAAATAAAAGAGAAAAATATTTTTTACCCAAAAAAAAATAAAGACTCCATAAAACAAGAGTTACAATTAAAATATCTTTTAACGCTAATGAAGAGTACAATGTGTAACTAGGATAAATTAATAAAAAAATACACATTAGTTGACTTAAAAAGTTTTTATGTCTCAAATAAATAATACTAATAAAAAAAATTAATTTAACAAAAATAATAACGCTAATGGGATTTGCAATTGGCAAAGGAACTAATGAAAGAGATAAAGAAGTCCAAAAAATTTGATTACTGTAATAACTCTTGATTATATTAAAAAATTCTCCAGAAAAATATGAGCTTCTAATTTCGTAAGTCATTCCTATATACTTACTTTGATCTAAGAAGGGACCATAACCATCAAATAAAAAGGGAGGAACAAAAATAAAAATTAAAGAATAAAGAAAACATATCAAAATTTTTATATTGATAATTTTTTTTTTATAACTTATTAGTATTACCAATAAAGTTATAAATAAATTCAAAAAATCGTAAGGGTTAAAAACAAACATAATGAATAAATATATAATTTTTAGATAATTATCTTTAACTTGCCATATTATTAAATTTAAAGATTAATAACAAATTTGCAAAAATTTAAATGAAAAAAATAAACTATTTTTTTTTTACCCTATTAGTAGTTTTATTTTTTCCTATTTATTATCTAATTCAAGTTGAAAAAAATATTAAAACGTACAATCAAAGTTTTTTTTATCATATAAAATATATAGACGAGAATTATCAATACAGAAAAATTGTTGATAAACGATTACAATCTTTAGGAAAATTATCAACAGAACAAATTATAGGTGATTACAGTCATTCAATTCATAAAAATGCATTCGCTTTATGCAAAGATTATAAGATTAGCAACATGCAAATCATAAATATCTCTCCAGATAATCACACAATAAAAAATATTGTCATTTTAGAAGATTCAGAAATTGACAATCTCATAAAATGCAAAAATATTATCTTTAATTACATAGATTTAGCAAATCAAGAATTAAAAGATTTACTTATATTCAGTTTTAATTCAATAAATACTAATACAAAAATTGAACAGGATTTAATACAAATAAATACTAACCCATATAATGAGATTTTAAATTCTTATAAAAATCAAATTCAAGTTAGAAAAAAAATAATTTTTACCGAAGAAAAAGATGTATATAAAGAGGTGCTGCCAGATGGGATTAAAATAAAAAAATTTCTTACAAAAAAACACAAGATAATATTTTCTATAATGTCGTTTTTTATATTTTTGGAAATATTGATACTATTAATTATATTAAGAAAAAATTCTAAATTTTTAATTTTAGAAAAAAAATTTTTAAATTTTTTCAAATTTTAAGTCTAACTAATAAAAATTATAAAGTTAAATTTTTTGAATCTTTGAATTATTAATCTTATAAATATTATTGCAAAATTTTAATGTATTAACTTTGTGAGAAATAATTATTGTAGTTATATATTCCTTAAAACTAGAAACCAAATTTAAAAATTTTTCTTCGTTTTCTGGGTCTAATGAACTTGTTGCTTCATCCAAAATTAATAAATCAGGGTTTCTATATAAAGCCCTTGCTATTGAAAATCTCTGCGCTTGACCAGTAGAAATATTTGAACCGCGTTCTCCTATAATTGTATCTAATCTTCCTGGCAAAGATTTAACGAAATCTAGCATCTGAGCTTTTTCTAAACTTTTAAAAATTTTTTCATCATTTTCTTTTGAAGCTGCATTAGGCTCAAAAAGAATATTAGATCTAATTGAATCATCAAGCATAAAGAAATTCTGAGGGACATATCCTATATTTTTTTGCCATGATTCTATGCTGTCTCCTATAGGAACTTCATCTACAAAAATAGCTCCGATATCAGGCTTTAAAAGTCCTGTTATAATATTTACAAGAGTAGACTTTCCAGCGCCTGAATGACCAATTATACCAGTTATTTCTCCTTTTTTTATATTCAAATTTAAATTATCCAAAATTTTATTTTTACCGTTGTAAGAATAGGTAATATTTCTTAGTTCGATACTATTTTTTAGCACTATTTTGTTTCTTAAATCTTTTTCAAAAATACTCTTTTCTTTAATAAATAATTTAAAATAATTTATTTCTTCGTAAATGTTATTAATTGAAGGCAATGAAAATGTAATTCTTTGCTTTGCAGCTACTATTCTATTCAAGGCTGGTAAAATTTTAAAAAAAATTACAGCAAATAAACTTAATTTGATTAAAATATCATTAGTCTCATTATTGTTAAGCATTAGTAAAAAAAAAATTAATCCGATGACAGAGATTACTGCTATCAATTCAATATAATATTTTGATGAGTCTAATAGCGCTTGTTGTTTTTTATATGCATTATTTAATCTTAGATTTTTGTGAAAAAATTCATTTTTAAAATAATTTTTTTTAGAGAATATTATAACTTCTTTAATTCCAGCTAAACCCGATTGTATTAATTTCATGCCCTCAACTTCGTTATTTCTTCTTTCATAACCCCACATTTTGGTTTTGGTATGAGTATAAATGTTATAAATAACAGCAGTACAAAATCCTATAATTAATACTAATAGACTACCAATAGGTTCAACATAAATCATAAAAATCAGTAACCCCAGCATAATTAAAAATTCGTGAGCTATTTCTAAAAATGGAGTGAGTATATTTTGCGAAAAAGCCTGAACTTCATTAGTAACATTTAAAATCATTTTAGAGCTACTCTTTTGCAAATGAAATTCATATGGTCTAGATAAATAACTTGCATATAAATTATTTGCTAAGCGAGCGCTAATATTAGCTGCCCATTTAGATCTAAAATAAATTACAAAATACATATAAAAAAATTTCATTATAAAAACAAAAAGTAAAAAAAATACAAAAATATATATAAGTAACTCATTGTTAATATTTGATAGATTAAAATTAAAAAACTCTAAGAAATTTATTAACTTAATTCTATAGGCCTGATCTAACAATAAAGATACCGACGGGATTACTAAAGTAATACTAAAAACCTCTATAATAGCGGCAAAAATCATTAACAGAATTAATAATAAAAAATTTTTTTTATCATTAACAGTTAGCAGAGTAAGTATCTTTTTCTTAAGATTCATTATTTAATAATTGCTTTTTAATAAAAAAAATAAAATCAGTTACTTTTTTATTATTTTTATAGGTTAAATTATATTTTTTTAAATTGAATACACTATTTAAGTTCATGCTCATAGGATTTTTTATTTTTTTATTTTGCATTTTATAATTTATTGATGTGACAGGGATATTATTTTTATAAATAATTTTTCTTATATATTTTTTTTTATCTATTTTAAAATAAAATTTGGATTCCTTGTAAAGAGTATTTTCAGATAAAAAAATATTTAAATTCAAAAAATTAAATTTAATTTTACAGGACCATTTATTTATTGAGACCTTTACTTTTGCCGAAATAAAATTCAAATATTTTATTCTTTTTATAAATATTCTATAAAAAAAAGACAAAACATGAGGTAGCAAATCTTCTGCTATAAAATTTTTCTTATGACCACCAGTTGTATGATAGTATATATCTATATTTTTTATATTATTAATATTAATTTTAAATTTCCTTAAAAAGGCTAAAGCCATAAAATACATTGGGTAAGAAACAATTATTCTTAGATTTAAAGAATAAATATTATTATAGATTTTTTGAAATTTACTACCTAATTTTAAATAAGAAATTAAAGGTTTTTCAACAAAAATAATTGTTTTTTTTTTACTCTTAAGAAAAAAAATATTTTTGTGATGAAGACTTGTTGGAGTGCAAATAGATATTAAACTAAATCTAAGTTTAAGTAAATTTTTCATTGAAACTAAAATAATTTTTGTTGCAATATTATTTCTAAATTTACTAATTTTTTTTTTAGTATTATTAAAACTTCTTGTTACGATGTATATTTTCTTAAATTTTTTTTTTAAGATTTCCCTTAGATGTATCTGAGCTATTTTAGAAGTACCTATAATTGCAGCATTCATTTAAAATAAATTTATTATAAATAATTCTAAAAAATATTAATTAAAAATTAGCTTTGAAATATATTATGAATTTAAATACACAATCTTAATAAATATCTATTATTAAAAATAAAAATCTATTTTATTTTGTTAAATAAAAATTTCTGCTTCATTATAACTTTAAGTTATATTAACGTATTTTACATTTCTTTTATACTTAAAATTATAAAAATTTTTAATACTTTCAATAATTCTCGCATGGTCCAAATAAATATCGTTTAATTTAGGTAACTCGCAACTTTTGTTTTTTAAAATATCTTTTATTATACCGATCATATAATAACTTAAATATTGAAATTTAATTTTTGACGTGTATTGAAAATTTTTACCTACAATTTTATTTAAAATTTCATCAATATAAAAAATCAATTTTTTATTTTTATTCTTAACAGTATGATAAATTGATAAAATAGGGGGGACTAAATTTTCTTTGGGTCTCCAAGAGTTTGTTTTATAACAAGTCATAATTAACAAAGATTTATTTTCAAAAGTAACCCTACATTCACCTAAATATATTTCAATAAAGTTTCTTCTTTTACTTGTTTCAAAATTAGATTTTTTGTTAAAAGATACATCTTTAAACTTAGAGCCAATTAAATAAGAGTATAAATCAATGTAATGAAATATATTTGTAGTCATTCCCAAGTTTACAGCCTTAATTTTGATTAAAGTTTTTTTATTCTTAACTTCATCTCTTATTTTTTTGAATAAACTCATGGTTCTTAAAGGTAAATTAACCCAAACATTTTCCAACTTATTATTTAAAACGCTATAAATATCGAAAATTTTTTTTTTATTTTGCTCTAAAATTTTTTCAATTATATAATTTTTTATAATAAAATTTTTTTCTAAAAAATTTATTAATAAAGATCGACCCTTGGAAGATGAGGAGATTATGCAAATATCAAGCTTTTTACCTTTGCAATAATTTAAGTTAGGTAATACTTTAATTCTTTTGTTATTTAAAAATTTATTTTTTAACATATATCTAATTTTTTTTTTTTTATCGAACAGATATATGAATTTTACTTTTGGTACTTTTAAAACAGCGTCTAGATATTTACATCCTAAATTACCCAAGCCAATAATTAAAATATTATTATTTTTCATATATTTTTTTTATTAAAAAAACAGTATCTAAATAATCTTTAATTGAAGTTAGATTATACTTTTCTTTTTTAAAATAATTTAATATTTGAATAGCTTGTCTTTTTAAACCTGGCTTAAATTTTTTATCGATTATATTAATTTCTTTATCCAAAACTTTATTTTTATTTGATAAAAAGAAATTTTCTAATGGCTTCATAGCGATAATTTTTTTATCTGCTTTAATTATAAAATACCAAGGTGACTTAACATCGTAAACAACGGTGTAAGTTGCCTCATCGCCTGATGAAAATTTTATTTTCGAAATTAAAATTTTAGGTTTTTTTTTTAATAAATTTATATTTTTTATTGATACAACTCTACCTTTGCAAAATAGATTTATATAATCAATTAAATGCACAGAGTTCACATACATATAATTATTAATCACTTTTTTTTGAATACCTATCTTTTTTAATTCATATCTATCTAATTGATCATTAATATAAATTTTTATCTTTCCTTGATAATTTTTTAAAATTTTTTTTGCATATATAGTACCAAAGTAAAATCTTCTATTTAAAGAAACAAAAAAATTATTTTTTTTATATTTTTTTATTTTTCTATAAATTTCTAGACTTTCTTTAAAATTGATTCCTATAGGCTTTTCACATAGACAAAACCATGGGTATTTAACAATTTTTGGAATGATTTTTATCAGATTGGATTCTGAAATAGCAATTATGATAATATCTGGCTTAAATTTTTTATACGCTAAATCAATATCAGATAAAAAATTTTTTATTAAATTTTTTTTTGCAAAATTTATTAGTTTATTTTTATTTCTTCCTAAAACACAAATAACATTAAATTGTTTAAAAGAATTTATTACATTAAAATGTTGCTGGGCCATATTACCAGTTCCAATTATTGCAACATTTAATTTTTTCATTACATTATTTATCGGATTAACTAAAATTTTTATAAATCATATTTCCCTAATTTTCTTAGATTTTTACCTTTTATAAAATCATAAAATAAAATAAACAATTTTGCACAAAAAGTCTTAATTGTACTATTCCAACCAAGGAGTTCTTTTAGTTCCTCTCTATCTTTTAAGCAATCATATCCGAGTATTTTTAGTACACCTTTATAATTTTTTTTTAAATTTAAATTATTATTGTCAATTTCGTACTTTTTAAAGTCTTTTAAAACATTCAAATGAAAATTATGTTCTTCTTTATTGAATAATATTTTTTTTTTTTTTTTATCAATATAATTGTCAAGTATAAAAGTTTTTTTTTTTAAAAATAAAAAATATAAAATTTATTTTCTTAATTTTGTTGTTTTAATTTTTTTTT
>Ga0114968_10003540_pt1 | contig 11684 bp, 10 predicted proteins | sample M_130807_EF_Meta_FD_87020 | JGI IMG/M metagenome (GOLD analysis project Ga0114968, IMG submission 87020) | Freshwater microbial communities from Lake Montjoie, Canada to study carbon cycling - M_130807_EF_MetaG | ecosystem: Environmental > Aquatic > Freshwater > Lake | place: Lake Montjoie... | reverse complement strand
CCACGGGAACAACCTCAGCAGCAGGAAGCACCGGGGGCTCACGTGCTGACGTCGTCTCCGGCCCCACGGAAAACAACGCCCCTGTCTCCGTGCTTGTCGGCAAATCCCGCATCGTCGCAGACCCGATGTCGAACACCATCATTGTCATGGGTCGGCAGGAGGAGATCGCCAAAGTCGATGCACTGCTAGACAAGCTCGACCGCAAGCCTTCCCAGGTTTACCTGGCCACCGTCATCGGCGAACTCACGCTCACAGACACGATGCTCACTGGGGTTGATTACATCTCCTCCCTTACCAACAATAGATTCACCGCAAGCAGCATCACCAACCGCACCGACATCCTTGGCGGGACAGGCGGCGTGGGGCGAGCCATCAATGACCTGCGCACCAATGCGATCACCACCCCCTTCGGTCCCTCCACGGGATTAAACTTGTATGGCGCAGCGGGCAGCGGTCTGGGCATTTTCCTCAACGCACTGCAGACCAACAGCAATTTCAAAGTCCTCTCCCGGCCCTCCATTTTCGCGCTGAACAACAAGAAGGCCGTCATCTCTTCCGGTCGCAAAGTTCCCTACCCGGCGAGCACCGTCACCAATGCCGCCAACCTCAACGGCACCGTCACGTCCACCACCAGCTACCTGGATGTGGTTCTGAAGCTGGAAGTCGTGCCACTGATCAACATCGATGGGGAGGTCACGCTCACCATTTCTCAAATCAACGACACGCTGATCGGCACCCAGCTCATCACGCCTAATCAGGTGCCCATCATCGGCACCGAGCAGCTTGTCACCTCCGTCACCATCCCTGACCGCAACACGATCGTGCTCGGCGGCCTCATCTCCGAGGAAAAAAACCTCGCTCAGAATGGCATCCCGCTGCTTGGCAAAATCCCCGGCCTTGGCAAGCTCTTCCGCACCGACAACAACAGCGTCACCCGGAAAGAGCTGATCGTTTTCATCCAGCCCCAGGTCGTGACTGACACCGAAAGCGTCCGCGAGACCTCTCTCAGCGAAGACATCCGCACCACTTCGGGCGCACAGGCCGCCCAGCGATTCCCCCAGGTCCCGCCACCGCCAGCGCCTGCGCCAGTCGAGGTTCCTGCCAGGAAGAAAAATTTCTTCCAGCGCATGTTCAGCCGCAATCCAAAGCCGCAATGATGCGGCGGGGCAAATCTTGCCAGGATTCCTTGACCATTGGGACTCTTGACCTTTGACTGTGCGCCTTGCACTTCGAGATCAAAACCCTTCATCTCATCGAGCCTTTTCGCATCGCCCACGGCTCCTCGGCCACTCGGCAGGTGCTCCGAGTCTCGAATGGCGAACTCGTCACCGAAGCCCCGTTTGTACCTTATTACGGTGAAGATCCGGCGCTGACGCTAGCCGTGCTCCATCAAGTCGTGCTGCCGGAACAACTGCCGCGCACTGCGGGCCTCGCGCTCAATCTGCTGAGGCACGACATCATTGGCCATCAAACTGGCAAGCCGCTGGCGGCTTATGCGCAGTCAAAGCTGGGAATGCCCCTGCATCCTACACCGCCTGGATGCCGCTCCTTCAGCATTCCCGCGGATCTCGACGCCTTCGCGGACAAGGTGCGCGACATCGCGCAGCAGTTTCCTGTCCTCAAGCTCAAGCTCGGTTCCGGTGATCTGGGGCTCGACATTGCCACCGTCTCCGTCGCTCGCCACGCTGCGCCCCATGCAAAACTACTGCTCGATGTGAACGGCGGCTGGGACATGGCGGAGGCTCCGCTCATGATCGAGAAGGTCGCGGAATACAGTCCGACGCTGATCGAGCAGCCCATTCATCACCGTCTCGGTGTCGAAGGGTGGGTGGAACTGCGGACGCTTCTTCCGGGCAATCCCCCGCCCATCTTTGCCGATGAAAGCGTGCAAACGGTGGAAGATGTCATCGCACTCGCGGATTTCGTGGATGGTGTGAACATCAAGCTGCTCAAAAGCGGCAGCTTGGACGCTGCTGTGGCGATGATCGCCGCAGCGCGGGAACACAGCCTGCAAATACTCCTTGGCTGCATGATCGAAACCAGCCTGGGCACCACGGCGGCGGCGCATCTGGCCCCCTGGGCCGACTGGATCGATCTCGACGGGCATTTCTACGTCGCGAACGACGACTTTACGGGCATCACGTATGATGCCACTGGCAACCTCATCATGCCAAACCGTCCCGGCATTGGCGCTGTCCCACGATGAACGTTTCTCTGCTCCAGTCCTCCGCCGAGAAGCATCTCCCGGCTGCGCTTGATTTCCTGCGCAGTCTCGTCGCCATCAACAGCTTCACCGCCAATGCTGCGGGTGTGGACGAAGTCGCCCGACTCACGGCGGCGGCTTTCGCAGCGCTGGGTTTTGAAGCTGCGCTGGTGCAGTGTGCCACTGCGGGCACCGGCCATCACCTGTTTCTCACGCATCTCGGTCAGGGTGGCGATCCCATCGTGCTCGTCACGCATTCTGATACGGTTTTTCCTCCCGAAGAAGAACAGCAGAATGATTTCAAATGGGACGAACGCCCGGATGAAGGCCGCATCTATGGGCCGGGTACGGTCGATAACAAAGGCGGCACCGCCTTGATCTGGCTCATGCTGCAAATGCTGCGGGACGCCGCCCCGGAGGTTTTTGAGCGCACGCACTGGCTCGTCGCGGCCAACGCCGCCGAGGAAATCACCGGCGATGATTTTGGCCGTGCCACTGCCGAACGCTGCGGGGGCAAGGCGCGCGCGGTGCTGGTGTTTGAAGGCGGCCCGGTGGATAAGCGCGGCTGGCACATCGTCACTTCGCGCAAAGGCCGCAGCACTTGGAGACTCAGCGCCGCAGGCAAGGCCGCCCATGCCGGCAGCAAGCACCGCGAAGGCATCAATGCCATCGACGCGCTCGCGAAGGTGCTGCCGGACATCGCTGCAATGACGGATGCCGAAACCGAACGGACGGTAAACATCGGCCTGGTTCACGGCGGCACCGTCGTCAATCGCGTCCCGCATGAAGCTGTGGCCGAATGGGAATGCCGCGCCACGGAGCCTGCCGCCTTGCAGCAGGCGGATGATTTTTTTGCGATACTCAGCGGCACGGCGGCCAACGGTGCAAAGCTCACGGCAGAACGCACCGGCCATACCGCTGCATGGCCCGGCGGCTTGGAGTCCGAAGCTCTCTTCCACCTCTGGCATGAAGCCGCCGCCATGATGAATCTCTGCGCCCTATCCGTGCCGCGCGGTGGTTTGAGCGATGCGAACCACCTCTGGCACCTCGCCCCCACCCTGGACGGCCTCGGCCCCTATGGCAACAACGCCCACTGCTCCGAACGCGCCGCTGATGGCAGCAAGCAGCCCGAGTATGTGGAGCCAGCTTCGTTTGTGCCGAAGGCAGTGATGAATGCGTTGGCGCTGGTGAAGCTTGTCCAAGGCGACGGGGTTTCGCTTCGCGGCCTGCCCCCGTCCTGCTCCGCCAAGATGGCCCATGCTCCTCTTCGCGGCTCTGCAACCTGACCCCGTCCCTATAGGGGCTCGTATTACAAAGTGACGGGTCCATACACGACAATACTACCCCATTCATACGCAGTCCTGCTTCCCGCTCCTGGAGGGAGCACGAAAATTAGCCGGTGGTGAAGCGATGCACGGCGTGTGAGAACCACCGGATCACGCGAACCAAGCGGTCAGAATCAAGGCCGGATGCCGGAGGTACGCAAGAGCCTTAGGCAGAATCCTCGTTAAGTATGGGCACCCGAAAACTTCTCGCATACCTCAGGCATGCGCTCCTGAACGAGGATGGTATCATTGGCAGAGTCCGGTGGTTCTCGCTGCACCGCTGCGCGGTTTCGCTTCACCACCGACTAATCTCTCTGATCCCTGCCGGGATCGCAGAGCAGAATATTCCCGGATTCCGAAGGTAGGCAGCGTTTTTGAGGTGGTTGTCGTTGGGTGGGTGAGGAGCGGGAGGCAACTTCGGCGAAGTTCGTTTTCGCCAGTCCAAGATCTTGTCGATCAAAGGCTTGTGCTTGTTGGCTCCGCCCCAGATTTGGGCGATGTGGAGCACCGGCTGACGTGCCCGGTTGCCCATGATCGTTCCGCCGCGGGACACGGTGCTGCGCAGTGTCGCCGGACGTTGAGCGTGAAGCGTTTGAGCAGGTTGCGCACCGTGTCGGTGCCTAGGAAGCGCTCGATGCCAAGCATCGCGTGGAGCGCACGATCCGCGCGCAACCAATCCGGGTGCGCCAGCCGGCGCGCCCCGGCGACGATGGAGAGTACAAAGGCCAGCAAAGTCTGCTCCGGCAGGATGGCATTGGGGCTGCTGTAGCTGAAGGGCATGAGCCGTCCGAGCACCTCGCCGAGTTTGAGCGCGTTGAAGAACTCGATGAGGCTCACCAGCCCGCCGAAGGGGGGCACCGGCTTGAGCGTGGAGTGAGGAAGCAGTTGGCGTGAGCTGAAAATGGGGTGCAATGTCCCCTGCATCGTTTGGTGCATGGTCGTCGGGCGCTTGTTGGTTCGCACTCCCAAGTAACCACGCCTTCAGCGCCAAACGATGCCTTCTTTAACTTCGGAGTCCGGGTTAAACAAAGTGTTTACATTCTGCGTACAGTCAAAAAAGAAGCCCCGCCTTTGGGGCGGGGCCGTTGGGGCGGGGCCGTTGGTCTTTAACTCACTCAGAATGAAGGTGGTGGGCAGGGCTGGATTCGAACCAGCGTAGGCGTAAGCCAGCAGATTTACAGTCTTTCAATTGCGTGTTTTCTCCTGATTCGCAATGATCCCTCTTGTGCCGCTGGAAAGCCCATTATACAAGGTATGCGGCGCTAAACGAAGGAGTCACGATGAAACAGAAAAGCACAAAGCAGGGCAAAAAAAGTGAGCACATTTTGAGCACACTCACAAATGTGCTTACTTCTGAGGATTCGGGCCAGTTTGCCGCCAAGAGCAAGACGAGCGCGAATTACTGGCAGGCAGGCAGACGCTTGTTCAAGCTGACCCGTAGGAACTCTCAAGGGGTGATGATGTCGGACGCAGACTATTCTTGCCAGATCTCCAGCGGCGGGCATCGTGAACGGTTTCAACTCCATACGGCGAGCAAGGCGGAAGCTGCGAGCAAGGCAGCGGCCATCTACCGGGATGTTGTCGGGAAAGGCTGGGAGGAAGCGCGGCGAATTCACAAGCCCAAGGCCGCTCCAAAAGTGGAAACGCTGCCGCCTGCAACGTTTGGGAGCTTGATTGCGGCGAGCATGCGACTGTCCAGCGCCCGCGCTGAGAGCATGGAAGCTTATGCTAAAGCCCTGCGCCGGATTGCTGTTGGTGCGCTTGAACTCAAAGGAGGGAAGAAATTTGACGCATTCAATGGGGGACGGGCCGCATGGCTGGAGAAAATCGACGCAAGACCACTGTCAGACCTGACTCCATCTGTGGTGCTGGCATGGCGGAATAGGTTCATGAAGGCGGCACGCACGCCGGAAGCACGGGGACGCGCTGCGGTGACAGTAAACTCACTGGTGAGAAATGCTAAAGCCCTGCTCTCAAAAAAGGTGCGCCCGTTCATCGAACAGGAAATGCAACTCCCCTCCCCTTTGTTCTTTGAAGGCATTTCTGCGGAGCAGGAGCCAAGCCTGCGCTATCGCTCCAAAATCGACGCTGGGGCGATTCTACGGGCCGCACAGGGCGAACTGGCAGCGCAGGATACGGAAGCGTTCAAACTCTTGCTGCTCACGCTCGTTTGCGGACTGCGGAGAAGCGAGGCTGACACCCTGATGTGGAGTCAGTTCGACTTTGGAAAGCAGGTGCTGGTGATCGAGGATACGGAGCACAAGCGACTGAAAAGCAAAGACAGCTCCGGGGACATTGACCTAGAGCCTGAGCTTTGCGCCATGTTCCAGGGCTACATGGCAAAGGCGCAAAGCCCGTTCGTGCTAGAGCCATCGAAGCGCATACGCGTTGCCACCATGCAGGAGCGGGAAACTCGTGGCTACCGCTGCGAGCCGACGCACCAGAGCTTGCTGACATGGCTGCGTCTGCAAGGTGTGAACGGCATCCGCCCTATTCATACGCTGAGGAAAGAAATCGGGGCCGTGATTGCCAGTCGAGACGGTATATGGAAAGCATCGCGTTACCTGCGGCATTCCGACATTCGCATCACCAGCAAGCTGTATGCAGACAAGAAAATTCCCGTAACGGCTGGGCTTGCAGCGTTCTTTGCTCCTGCCGCTGACAACGTGGTCGCTGCTGATTTCGGGCCGGATCAGTGACAGAAGCTGTTGTGGCGGTCGAGGCGAAGGAAAAGGCCAAACGGCGCAAGGTTCGTTGAGACAGACACGGTGGTGCGAATGTTTTGGAATTATGCTCTCATGCTGTCACTGGTTAAGGAACAGGAAGGCACACAAAAGCTCATTTGGTATTTGATCTTTGGCAAGAAGCCAGTTCCCTCGCGACATGTCGCAGAAGAAACGGGCAAAAAAAGACATTACTGATTCCGACACATCCGATAAAGAGAAGATGCGAAGTGCGGCTTTCGAACTTGCTCATTTGACAGCAAGTTTAAAGATGGCGGGCATAATCCCCTACCCATTGGACGAGGGTGATGCCCCCTTTGAGGTCGAGACTCTGAATTCTCCCCGGCGACTCATTCTAGCTGCAACTCAATTCCTAGCAACATGTGCGGATGTGCAATCAGTATTGAAGTCCGCAGAGGATCTGAGAGCTGAACAAGCGATCATCGACAAGAAGCTGCAGAAGTTGGGTTGGACATCAACTGGAGCCGTCATTCCTATTGATCAGGTCATCGAAATTGCAGGTGCTGACAAGCTGATACTGACTGCCAGCGAACTGGCAACACTTCGTATTCGTAAACCATGGAAAGACCTATCATCTGCACAGCAAGCTAGAGCTGTGTTTCTGTGTCTCAGTAGCCCCGAGTTCCAATTTGGAACGATCGTTCCGGACGCCGAAACCGGATCACTCACCTCAATTAACAATTTCTTCTCCAAAATTGTCCCCAACTCCGTTTTAAAACGATTCCGAGCGGCATTTGACAAAAAATGCAGGAACCGTCAACAGACATATCTAGAAATGACGGAAAGCTGGAATCGTCTCGTTGCCAAACTGACAAACAGAGCGCGAAGGAACCTAGCAAAATCAGGCGTAAACTTGATCACCTTGTGCCAACCGGGATTGATAATCGCTCTACAGCAGGCCAAGCTCAAAAGAGAGTCGAAAAATGCCACTGAACGGGCGCACAAGTCACATGAAAACCGACCAAAAAAGGAGTTGGATAAGCCGTCGGAGGCCAAAACTGTAGGGGACAAATCCAAACGAAAGACCATCCGCCGAGGTGGACGCTATTCATCACGTCCCAAAGACGCTAAAGGACGGTTTAAGAAAGAGAAGACAGATTCAAAATTTGCGGAAGCCCCCAGCACATCCATGCTCACGACTCAGCGGAAGGGAAAGGTAGGCGGCGAATAGGGCAGGATGCCGTAACAGCCCCCCATACAGGGCCAATTATAGCCCAATGCCCAAAAGCGTGAATGCCAAAAAAAGAATCATTGACTCCATAAGGGCGAATCGCCGCAGGCAAATTGCCCGAAATGGGTCTGCAACTGCAACGTTTTTGGCCGCAACAGTGTCTTCTTAGCAGCAAAAACAGGCTTCTGACGGTGTGTGGTTGGCTAAGGCATGGCCAAACCCATCCCAGACACAATACCGGCTCAAGGACTCATAGACCGTGAGAAACTGGCAGCACGCTTTTGCTGCTCAATAGAAACCATAAAGCGCATGGAAAAGCGTGGACTTTTGAAACGAGTCCAACTTGGTGAGCGCCTGGTGCGCTACCGTCTTGTAGACGTGCTCAAATTGGAGGGTGCCGACCGCTCATGAAGACTTTTAAAAAATGGGAATGGTCGGTGATTCTCTCCTGCCCTCCACCGGGCGGTGGCGTACATGACTGGACTTTCAAACTGCTGCGGATGCTAGCTCGGCACTATGCACAGGATTTGGCTCTCTTTACGGCGGCGCGGTGTATATGCGATCAATACGCGACCCGTCCCGTGACGGACCGAGAACTTGCTGATCAAATTCCAAATGCTCGTTGTGGCATTTGTCATGGCAAGAAGAGGAAGCGCACAAGCTTGCCCATCGAGCAGTCGAATGTGTGGCCGACCGTGGACGTCCAATCCATTGAGAAAATTGTGCGCGAAGGCGCGACTCTGGAGACGCTGAGGCAGTTGTCACCGGTAAATCTGAGTGTGCACACGCTGTCCGCGGCAGATGCCATCAATATTTTATTCCCCAGCGATCCGCTGCTGTGCTGTGCGCATTCTTGCAAGTCAGCGTCGACACGAAGAAAGAGCGCGTGGCACAATATTGGACAGTTCCAATTTTTGGTGCCTTCACCAATGGCAAAACCATCAGGTTTGAATCAACAGGGTAAGCACTCAGAGCGCTGCTTAGACAATACAGGACGACGTCGATTCCTAGTGGTGGAGTTTGATTTCAAGCCGGATGTCACTGAATGCGAAGCAGCGGTTGCGCGGAGCGTTGCAAATTTAGGGCGTGCTTCGGCCCAGCAGTTAAACAATCTTGAAAAATCCAGGCTCGTCGCTGGTCTTAATGCAGATGGCGTCAGTGTTTTGGACATGTGCGCTGCGCTGATCGTTAATCTGTCCAAGTTGGTAAAACCAGCACTTGTTGTTCATTCCGGTGGAAAGAGCCTCCACGCCTGGTTCTTTTGTGCGGGAGTAATAGAAAACAACCTGCGACTTTTTATGGACCATGCCGTCAGCCTTGGGGCTGACAAGGCGACCTGGAATCGTTGCCAACTGGTGCGCATGCCGGGAGGGCTGCGGAATAACGGCGATGGCGAAAAGGTGCTGCAACAAATTCATTATTGTGATCCGGGGGCCATGTCGATATGACACAATTGACGAGCAACGGCTTTAGCACCATAAGCTTACCTGCACAGGGTCGGTTACCAAATGTGAGCCAATTGGCAATAATGATGCCGCAGGCTGAGATGGATTTGTCCTTATTGGACAAACGCCGGATTGATCTCAACAAGGTGCCCCCAAAGCCTGTGACAGTTTATTCGCTTGTGGGGCAGCAAATTTGCACCGCTGGAAACTTAACCGTCATTGCTGCTCAGGCAAAGGCGGGGAAAACCGCTGTCGTCGGCGCAATGCTGGCCGCAGCGTTGGCTGCATCTTCCACCGTTTGCCCTCAAAACGAACTGGACTTGCTTGGGTTCACTGCAGTCGCTACGAGTGGGAAAGCGGTCGTGCTGTTCGACACTGAGCAATCACCCCACGACGCCTGGTCGTTGGTTAATCGTGCCGTTAACCGTGCTGGAGTCACTTGGCTACCGGGGAACTTCCGATGCTACTCTTTGGTGGATGTCAGCACAGCTATGCGTCGCCAATTCCTGGAAGCGGAGCTGAAACGGAGCATTGATGAATGCAAAGGGATTCACAGTGTCATCATCGACGGTATCGCGGATCTGTGTATCGACCCAAATGATCCAGAAGAAGCCTTCGGATTAGTGGATGAACAGGTTCAGCTCTCGGTAAAATACAACTGCCCGATCATTGTCGTTCTGCACGAAAACCCGTCTGGTGCAGATACTGGTAAAACAAGAGGCCACCTTGGGAGCCAATTGGAACGAAAAGCAGAGAGCAACCTGCGTGTCGCCAAAGATGGGAAAGGCATTTCCACAATCTTTGCCGACCGTTGTCGGCGGGCCTCAATTCCGAAGGATACTGGGCCGAGATTTATTTATGATAGCCTGAAGGGCATGCACATTTCGCTCTCGACAAGTGCCAAGGAGGACAGTGCTAAGGCAGAAAATCTGAGGCACCGTATGGAGGCTTCCGAGGCTTTTCAAGGCGCGCAGAAGATGACGTACACAGATCTCAGAATGAGGCTGCAGACTCTTCAGTCCGTCTCAGTCCGTACAGCTGAACGGTGGATCAAACAGTGGATTGGCATGCAGGTGATTACACTGACCCAGGATGGACAATACCGACTTGCATAAATTTTACCGTCAACCGTCAACGACCGTCAAGACTACCGTCACTGACGGCAACCGTCATGCCGTCAGCGCCTGTATAGGAGCTGACGGCGTGATGACGGCGGTTTCATACGATCAACCGTCAATGCAATAGCTTATGTATCAGCAAAGAACCAACTGCCCTCCAAACATCCAAACGCTTTCTCAGCGACAATTAATCCGGTCAATCAAACGTGAGAACGTGCGCTACGTTCATTGTCCATATTGTGGCGCTGGTCCAGGCGTGCAATGCGTCGGTTCCCGAGGGCAACTCCGTATCGCTAATCACATCGAAAGGATTCACCGTGCCCTCGGCCTGTAAACAACTGACGACATCATGCACACAATGCGCGCAACAAACATGCCGTGGTCCCACGCTCCTACAGCAGGTCGGCTAGTATATCCAATCCCTTGCCTTTGATGAAGCGAGCTTCGCGGTCCTTGACTAGCTCTGTGAGACCGACGACGGCGAGAATATCGTCCCCCGAGGAGGTTTTCTCGATCCGCCTGACCAACCACTCCTCATCGCGGGCGATGATCCGGGAGCCAGGTGCTATGGATTTAGAGAGTGGCCCGGTGGGTGGCATGGGAAGATGGCTGATCGTTTGGTCTTTTCACTAGAGCGGATGATCTTCCAGAGTCCACCGAATGGGAACACCTTTTGCCGCAGAAAGTGCAGAATAAAGAATTCAAATGGCCTGCCACTCCACCATCCGGTGGTGGATGTCGTGGTAGGCGGAGAGTTTGGGGCGCTGGGTGGGACTGGCGGCGATGGCGCTTTTGAAATTGCCGTAGTCGATGCTGGTCGTGAGAGCGCTCATGAACCGGGGCAGATCAGCCGCAGGGCAAAGGATGCGCCACGGATAATCGGAGCCTGCATACGAGGCGATGGGCGTGCCGGTGCCAGCGGCCTGGGCAAGATGATCGAGATCCTCCCGGCAGCGGGCGCGAATATGAAAGGTGTCCGGTTCTTTGCGGACGATGGAAAAGAAACCGAGTTGGGTGCAGAGCCACATGAATGATTAACTGGGGAGGTTGGATTGTTGTCGGAACAGGCAGGCGACCGAACCGGCGCTGGCGGTGGCAAGAACGAAAGCGACCGCCATGGAACCAGAAAGCAGCGCGATGTAACAGCCGAGCAGAGTGACGGCGGACATGAGGCTCAAGGGGGAGGGCGTCGTGATCGCACTCACCGGTGCATGGCGTGTGACTCTGCGGACAAGCCGCTGATGCCAGGGACGACGGCGATTAGTCATGCGATACTTCCTTCATTGTTTACGTCCCATGTGGACATCAGCTCATCCGGGAGCACGATCTCGGACCGTTTCGAGTGGATGAAGGCGAGCGCCTGACGCAGATCCCAGGCATTCTGACGCACCAGATGACTGGCCACCACCATGACGGAACGGCTTCTCCCAGCATGGCAGTGAACCAACAGTTTGGGGTGCTTCGATGCGTATTCCCCAACAATCTTTACTGCACGATCAAACAGCCACGGGTCATTGCCTGGACCGTCCCGGAGGTCGAAGCATGTCAAAGCCTCCACCCCACAGTCCTCGGGCTTGCAGTCATAGAAGTGTCCATTGAGGCAGAGGATGGAGCGGATGTCAGCAGCCTCCCTGGCTGCACGGTTCTCGGCATCCACAAAATTGCCGATGGCGATGGT
>Ga0114968_10003539_pt1 | contig 11685 bp, 2 predicted proteins | sample M_130807_EF_Meta_FD_87020 | JGI IMG/M metagenome (GOLD analysis project Ga0114968, IMG submission 87020) | Freshwater microbial communities from Lake Montjoie, Canada to study carbon cycling - M_130807_EF_MetaG | ecosystem: Environmental > Aquatic > Freshwater > Lake | place: Lake Montjoie... | reverse complement strand
TCGCGGCCATATACCGACTTATGGGGTAGAATTCACCACCCATCGGCAACACTGTCCCAGGGGCAACAGGGGCCGGTGGGAGATCCTCGCCTGTTGTAGTATACGTCAGACATATCTTTGCCCACGGCCTCGGGTCAAGTGCCTGTGCAACATAGTCCGTCGGAAGTGTTCTGCGAATAATTGCAGTAGGATCCCAATGCGTTGTAACACACATCGACGGGAAAAATGGTGTCGGACCTTCAGATTGTATGGGTACTTGGCTAACAGGAGATCCGTTCTCACGAGGATAATTCAATGGACCAGAATACTCCATTCTTCTTCTGACTGTTAAAAATATATAAGTCCACGTCTATGTTCCTTGATGTTTGGATACGTCGTTCCACATAGCGAGTCTATCCAATATTCACCGAAATTGTACTGTGGATACTTGTGATGCAACAGGTGATGATTCCCTATTAACCAGACACCCCTCTCATCGTGTCGCAGTAGTCCTCGCGCATTCAATATACACAGAACTAGAGCAATGGATGGGAGGTCTAGCGGCCAGTAAATGAAGGGGACGAAAAATCCCATACTCTGGAAGGGTGTTTCAAGGAAGTGGCCGACGTAGGTGTCGAGAAACTTGGGGATCTCTTTGTAATGGTGCTCTGCGTGAAACGGATACACTGCACGTGTGTGAAGTATGACGTGGGAAATGTAAAACCAAATATCGTAGCAGAGTACCGATGCCGCTATGTAGGCTATCATAGATTACTGTATACTCGGGACTTTAATTACTTTCAGTTCACGGTTTTAGAACAACCGGTTTAATAGGCGCTGTCACGTCGATTTTTTCTGTTATCTGGACTACCGCATTCCACTCGCAGTCATTGTTATCGATAATTACACCAGCCCTGTTAATCCACTGGAACGTCATTTTGTCCAGTTTACCAAATGGGTTGACGAATGAAACAGGATTACTGACCATCGTCTGGGCGTAATTCGCAAAGTTCGCCAGGAGAAGCTTGCCGAAATAGGCTTTTGTCACACCCTGCGTATCGAGCGTCTGGGCCAAATTCTCCTTCTTCGAGGTATCAATCTTGTTCATATCAGACTCGGGGTAATTCAGACGGAGCGAGATGAAATCATCGAGAATTTTGAAGAACGACTGGCCCGTATGCACTGTGTTATAGGGTGTATCAACCTTATCGAATCCCAGATTCCACCCTAGCCCCCACTCTTCCTCGAGCACAGCATAGGTCGGCGTCAGGGCACTCTTCCACAAAATAGAATACAACAGAGGGTCCGTACTCCGCTGACGATTGAGAGCAGACGCGGGGATAATGTACTGCAGGTCTGTCTGAATAAAGGCATTCGTGTTGGATGTGACCGCGGCGTTAATGAGGTTCAGCAGAGACACCTGGGTGGAATACTGCCCATAAAGAGTCTGGAGACGCCCGTAGAAATCGCCGAACCCTGTAACACTCGAAATATTGGAGCCGCCGTACCCCTGAATGATATTGTTGCCGAATGTTCTTCCTCCTGGGCCAATGATAAAGTTGGAGTCGAATGCGCTAATAACATCAATGTATCTCTCATCCCAATAATACGTGTATAAATAGTCATTCGTGGATGCGACGTATTTGGCCGTGCTGATTTCGTTCTTCAAATCAATCGGCGTCACATAGCCAAAGGTGTATTGGTTAGGCGCAGTCACACGCAACAGGACCTGTGACTTTTCTGTCGGCGAATAATTACGCACCGTCATATAATAAAAATCATCCGAGCTACGATTATCTAGCAGGGGGACTGCATAGATGTACGCGCCAAAATACTGGCCCGAAAAGGCGTAATCGGCCGTAATGAAATTCCCAGATGACTCCAGTCCCCAACGCCTTGAAGTATCCGCCGTTATCGCCCCAGATGAATCGTAGATCGTCAGGGCAGTGTGGGGATATTCAGGATATTCGAGCCCTGTGAGATCCTGCACGAGATTGAAATTCTTCGCGATTTGATGAAAGACGATCCGATGAACAGGATAGAAAATCTGCCACGTGTTCGTTGCCGTCTTCGGAGCATCCACCGCATCCAGCCTGTTTCCATACAAGGTGTCATAAATCAGCGCCCAGTTTCCACCATTCGCACCCGAATAAATCGCAGAAGGGGTCGAAATATACTGATAGACCGACTTGACAATCGTCGGCGTGCTAAATCCATTTCGGATCTGCGCCTCGTAGAAATGCACTGGATCGTCCTGGGACAACATGAAGATTCGGTCCTTGGCAACATCGCGAGTGACAATGGGTGAACGGAATGTGTACGGGGCTGTTCCAGACGTTGTAAATCCGACGATTAACGGATACTGGGTTGTGACACCATTCGTATAGGTACAGAGGTAGTTTCCAGTCTGGGGACTCGGGTTCAACGTATTCGGATTCACTTCGACGAAATCCTGCACACCCTCGGATATAGGGCCAGCCAGCCCAGTCCTGTAAGGAAACACCCAATAACGCCCATACTGCTCCTTGGGCGACTGGGCAATCTCGAAACGTGTTATTGTGGAACGGGCGCCAGGACTGTAGCTGAAATAGGACAGACTTGCAGTGGAATAATCGGTCCTGGCTACTACAGTAGCGCCCGTGGATTGCGTCACCGAATCATAGGATGTTCCAGAGAGAACATAGCCGCCCACATTATTGTACAGGGCCTTGTACAACTGGACACTCGACTGGAATCCGAAGGGTGATACATTCGATGTTGTGTTCTGGATGGCCCCCGAGTTCGGGTTCATCGTGCGGATGAAAATGTAGGGGGTTGCCGCATTTGAGAATCCGAAGAATGCGAATTCGTTCTCATTTGCGGCCATACCGAGATACTGAATATTCGACGCCGACGGATAGACCTGATCCAGGGTGAATTGGTATTTTTCGGTCAACGTGTACGTCGACACATTGATCGGGTAGGAAAACACACGGAACACAGAGTCCTTCGCCAACATGAATCCAGAACAATCCGTTACGATCTCCGTGGGTGGATAGGGGAAAGGCGACCACTGCAGAATAGGAGTAGGCTTCACGTTCAATGCATACGCATTGGCATACAGGAGGAAGTTCGTCCCAGTCGTCATTGACTCCTCGTACTTGATCTGACTGGGCGTGTAGCCTGTCGGCGGTCCGTACAAGGGATCCGCATTCGACAGTTGAGCCCCAGGAACGATGAACTCCGCACCGGTTGGCGTGAGAATGGGGCCTTCAGGAGAAGGGACAGACGCTGTTATTTGCGCCTGTGAATACAGGGGATAGGGTACAACGGAACCAACGAGCCCTTGGAAATATATCGCATTACTCGTTGAATTGAACGGAACCGCCACGTAGAAGGAATTAACATCGAAATTATACGCGAACGGCGGTTGCGTGTAGCCATACAGATAGGAATTCGATCCAGATCGACCCAGACCTGGGCGACGGGAAAACTGGTAAAAGGTCCCACCCGCAACGTCAAATCCCAAATTTAAATTCGAGGCGTTATACGTTATAGAAGAGGTAAATTGCAGGACAGCAGTGGCATTGGAAAGAGCTAATTGCTGGATGGGAGTCACAGAGGCAACGGCCGCAGGGTAAATTCCAATATACTGAATTTGTAAATTCGGATCTACAGACGGATTCGGTGATGTGAAAATCGACTTAAAGGAATAGCTGTCAATATCCCACTGCCCCTGCTCTGGAACAAATCCAATACCAAACACTCCATCGCCAGTGTCCAAGAACGCCGATGTCCCCAAATACGGATTGCCACTGATATCCAACAGGTCGGCATAGTTGTACCCCGATATCATATCCGCGATAGGATAGGATGCTGTATATGGGGGGATTGCAGAATACGTAATGAATTTCGACTGGAACAGGATCTGATTGGGGGAGGGTCCTATAAAGGTGTTCCCATACCAGTTGACAATGCTCTTTTGGCGGTATTGAATGGTAGAGGGGCTGTAAATTCCGGCCCCCAGCGGGTTAAGAATAGCATTTAGAGAATTCGTGTAGAAATATGTCTGTGTGCTGACATTGTACGGCGATACGCTCTGGAACAGGTAGCCGTTCGTAGGATCAATGCGAATCTTTGCGCCAGGCACGCTGTTACTCGACGCATTATTGGGTATAAATCCGATATAATTCGTCAGATCTGTTGTGACACCAAGAACATCGTATCCCATGAGGGGAGCGGCAAATGTTAATTGTGTCGTTGTCAAATCCTGGGATGGAGCGGGGACAATTGTACTCGCAGTGGGGAGCTGGATAAAATCCGGATCCGCAACTTGGGCGTAATTGTAATTGTTAAAATTCGACGCTGGATCTGCAAAGGGGTCAAATCCTACCAATGTATTTGTCAGCGTTTCGTAATTCGTTGTGGACGGGAAGGAAGCAGCAATCCTGTAGGTTTCCGTTGGAAAGGATAGGCCTTGACCCCTCGTTAGAACATAGTATCGCTTATTCGCGTAGGCAGTGAAATCAAGTGTCACAGTGTTCGTGGATGTCGTACTACTGACAACCTGCAGGTAGTTGAAGACACTCTCCTTCCCATTGCCCGAAATATCTGCCATAAATGCACCCCTGTCCTGGTACAAAAATATCTTTAGAGCCGCCTGGAAATTCTGGGATGTTGGCGCGTGCTGAACCGTGAGACGCAAAGGATATTTGTACGCAGGGGCGGCGATGATGTCATAGTCTGGCGGCAACGGACTGAAGAATTGGAAGTAATTTCGCGTCTGTAGAATCGACACGGTTGTTGTACTTGCCCCCCAATAGGACAGGGATGTGGATACGTCGATACCGAAGGAAGTCGTCGATGTCGACTGGGAAAATCCTGGGATAAATTTAATCTGGCTGACATTGAAATCATTGGACGATATGTCCATCTCTGGACCGACATTCACGAAACAGTAGCTGTTATCAAACAGGACCTGATGACTCACGTCGTACGCGATGGCATTGTACGCAGGATACCTAAATTGCGTTGGGCGGGGGAGAGTCGCCACCTTCATCGTCTGCCGCACTGGACTCTTGAACCGAAACGTCGTGTATTTCTCGGCCTCAATCGGTAGAATAATATCGGCAGTCTGTGTCCTACGATTAATGTAGAGTCTTCCAATCGACGTGGTGTTCGGATTGTTCGAATCCAACACATTCGGCAGGACGAACGGAGACGAGGGATTCTGTGTATCAAGATCCGTATTCCACGAACGCATATCAATCTCCTGCGCTGGATTGTCGCCAGGGAGAACGGGATTCATGTAGGCAATCGTGGTTCCAGACAGGTCTTGCAGGCCATTCCAATACTGGGGCGCATCACGCCTGAAGGGAAGTAGAATGTCAGTCGTCTGCGTTTTCCCCGAAGTTCCCGAAAAGGACGTGGCAACCCCAAGCGCGTTCAGAGCATCACGAATCGGCAGGGTGAAATTCGAATTCATCAAATAATCGAGCGAATACCCGTTGAATTGAATACCGAAATACTGGGCGAGATACTGCTGATAGAAGAAACTCATATCATTAATCACGGCCAACAAGGTGGTATTCTGGCTGTTGTACGCGGCGTACTGTTCGGCAGTGATCCCATAAAAGGACAACTGCTCCGCCAGGAATTGACTCGTTTTCGCATTTAGCAGATTGTACAGACTCGTGTTCAGTCTCGGCGATGTAAATGTAACCGTGTTTGCCTGTGTGTTGTAGTTGAGCACGTATTTATTAATCAGCGAATAGCGAAACGTGTTATTGAGACGATAGGTCTCCAACGTAGCCACGTTCAAACCAATGACCTCCAACACAACCGCATCGTTGATTCCCTGGAAGGTGAAGACACAGCGGGTGTAGACGGTTTCCTGTGGTAGGAGACTACCCACCGTCTCTGTTATGTTCAGATTGACCGTCGATGAGAGTGTCGGATCAGTCAGGATTTGTTTCAGAGCAGGATAGTAATACGCGACCTTGATTTGATCACCCGAATAGCTCGACAGTCCTGCGTACTGGCTGCTGAAAAACTGGGAGACAATAAATGACATTGTAGGGGCATTTGTGTACGTTTGTTGGAGAATATTGTAATAGGTGTCGCCAGGATAATTGAAATTCAGGGAGAAATCACCCGTCACTGAAAATTTCTTCGCGAAATCCTGAAATCCGTTCGGATAATCGTAGAAGATCGGCGTGTAATTTAACTGGTTCGTAATTTCGGCAACAAGAGCATTGATATCATACGTTCCATCGGTTATAGTGTTCGTTATGATGTTGGGGCGGACAATTCCCGATACGGGGTCCGTTATCGTCCTGCCAATCTCGAGAATTGACAACGACGTATTGACTTTGACTGCGCTGAAATAATAGAACGAACACAGAAATTTCATTTGCATTATCGATATTCCCGTTATGTTCTTGTAGATCCGGGGTAGACGTAATGATAGATTTGTAGGCTGTGGATAGGCAGTCTTGTCTCGATCGCGACTATCAATCATAATCACATTAGTTATCGTCTGGGAACTCGAGGTTAGTCCAAGTTCTGCCCCTGATGCGTCGGCCTTGACCTCCAGAGCCTTGAACGTGGCAACACCACCGTTTGTTACAACGAATCCCTTCCCTGGAGGCGCGGATGTCTGCGTTATATCGTCCCCACTTGCATTAAAATCGAGATCTTCCCCTGAAACATCGGAAATCGATGGCAGTGCGAGTCCTTGCGCAAATGCCGAATAATCGGCAGACTGAAACCCCTCGCGCTCGCTCGTGGACGACTCGGAGCCAGACGACTCGGAATCAGTCGTATCGAATTCCGATTCTGAATCTGATTCGGAATCGGAATTGTATGGTTTATAGTGATTTCGTATCATCCCCGCTTTCTACGAAGTGTCAAGGTATCTTAAAGCGGGTTTTTAGCTCCAACGCAACGGATGTCAGCGTTGATACACGCTCCATTAACGCCTGGGTCGCCCCGAAATGAGTGTACTGTAATGCGTTCTTTTCCACCATATTCAGCGTCGAGATCCCACAATAGCCGAATTCGGTCTCACGCACAGCCTCTGGAATCAATTCGGCAACATCCGATGCAAGAACACCAATATGCATTCGATCCTCTAGGCCAAATGTCCTCATATACTCTGGGGACAAGGCGTACCGTTTCAAAGGAAGAGCCGCAATCGTATCATACAGCCCCCTCGTATCAGCGCACGCAATATCCGTCTTGAGAAGAGGGTCCGATGGATTGAATATCGCGCCAGTGTACATTACAGAGCGCGTGCGAATATCATTGAATTGATTCTGGATCGTTATCGCATTGAGCGCATTGGCCCAGCTAATGTACCCCCTGTTCATTTCGATTCCGTAGTTGGAATTTACGTAGCTAGTCGTATCATTCACGAACGGACTCACCTGCAATTGTAGCTGGCTCGTCTGGAGGCCAGAATTACCGTTCGTATGGAAGAATTCAAAGTGGTCGATCCCCACAGGGTTCCACACAGCCTGCACTAGACACGTCGAGGTCGTTGTCACGGCATCCGAATAGAGATAGGACCCGTATAAATACAGATCGCCATCACTTCTGGTCGATTTGTACTGAATGTAGAGCGTATCTCCTGGTCCAGCCGGCTGGGTAGTCACAGTAGAAAGATACAGAGCATACGTGCTCGGTTGCGCCCCGTAGACAGGGCTCACCGTATTCGTGGTTCCAAACAGAGTGCTGTTCAGGAAAATATCCGCGTAGAAAATTGTCGATGGACTCTGAATTGTCCCTGACAGAGTTGTGTTCAAGGTAAATCGACATGGAGTTATATTGGATGTCAGGGGAAATTGTATCGGCTGAAATTGTGGAATTGTAATTCCAGGAATTTGGGAAATTGCGTAGGCGGTGCGGGAGGGCGCAGGGGTCGCTGGAACGAATTCAAACAATTCGTGGAATTCAATATCCTGCACAGTTGTCCCTGGTTTTTTCATCGAACACGCAAGGAATAGCGGAGCCCCTGGAAGACGCGCGACCGTTCGCACAGGGACCGAATTCACCTTGTAAATTACACTTGTCCCATCGTAGACAATTTGCAGACGAGTCGATGCAACGTAAGGAGTGCCAATCGTGGCAACTTGGGAGCCTAATTCATATATTTCAATTACACTGTTGACGTTCACGAAAAACGCGTAATTAATATTCGTGTAGCTGCTGCTCGCTGTCGGATTCTCGGATAGCCCCATCATATACGCCCCAATTGTCTCATTCGACCTGAATTGAAGAAAGGCCGAATTGACATAGCCATCGATGGAGCTCGCCGACGCATTCCAGCCATCAGGACTATGGTCAGGCTTCTGTAGCTTTGTTGGGGGTACTACACATAGCCCTGCAACTCTCCATCGAATCGTAGTTGGCTGGAGAAGAGTCTGACTCGTTACTGGCAACACACTGTTCGCTGCAACCGAATAGGCCCCTGTAGGAAAGGTGGATGAGCCCTGGCCAACCCAGTGTATACCATCCACCGACGTTGCCAGTGTATTCGCGCCGATCCCTGTTGCGATCCAGAGTCCATTCGACCACGTAACACCTGTCCCTGCTGTCGTTAGTACGCTCTTGCCACAGCCAATCCAATCAATTCCGTTTAGAGAATACGCAATTGTATTGGTCGCCCCCTGACCCACTGCCACCCACCGCGATCCGTTATAGGCGACGGCATTCCCGCCCCCTGAAAACACGAGAGTGCCGAGACCAATCCAGATGAATCCATTGAAAGAATACGCAAAACTGTTCGGACCAGTTCCTACCGCCACCCAGATAGTTCCATTAAACGCGACGGCCGCCCCACTCGTAAAAACGGGATCAACGAATTCACTCCATTCGATTCCATTCGCAGAATAGGCGATACCAGTGCCACTCCCTGCAGCCACCCATATTCCTCCGCCCCACGCAACTCCGTTTCCAGACGTATCGAAAAATCCTGAAACTCCAGGCGCATACGGTGTCCACGCAATTCCATCCGCCGACACGGCCAACGTGTTCGTCCCAGTTCCTACCGCCACCCAGCGCCCCGCTCCCCACGCGACCGAAGCAATTGCACTCACTCCTGCAATAGAAACTCCTGTCCATGCAATACCATCGGTGGAATAGGCGACCGAATATGTTCCTGACCCTCCTGCAACCCATAAGGATCCGTTATAAGCGACTGCAGATGTCTGCGTAGTAAACGGACTTGCCACGCTTGACCACACGGTTCCGTTGCTGGATCGGGCGATTGTCCCAGGCCCCGTCGCAATATAGAGTCTCGGTGAAACAACAAGGTTCAGTGGCGCAGCTTGCGTTGCAAGGGCATATCCTGCCGTGTCAAACACGGCAGGGCCCGCCTGCCACGTTGTACCATTCGCAGAATACGCTGTTGTCCCCCCTGCACCTGTCGCCAACCACGACTCCCCCGTCCACGTTATTGCCGCAACGGTCGTAAGGCCCGTCGTAGCTGGAGTCCACGTAATGGTATTCGAGCTGGAATAGACTTGGCCATTGACAGCAGAGCCAGCCAACCACTGCGCCCCGTTCCACGCGATAGAGGCCAGCGATGTACCCACCTGCAGGCCTGTCCACGAAACGCCGTTGACAGAGTAGGCAAGTGTATAGGTCCCAGACCCCACTGCGACCCATCTACCTGCACCGTATGCCACACCAGACCCCTGGGTAAAAATCGCGAGCCCAATGCCAGTCCACGCCACACCATCTGCAGAGTATGCAATGGAATTCGTCCCCGAGCCTACTGCGACCCAGTTACTACTGCCCCAGGCCACAGCTTTCCCTCCTACACTAAAGGGGCCGGCCCCGATCCCAGTCCACGATACCCCCTCCACAGAATAGGCAATGGAATTCGTCCCAGATCCTACTGCAATCCATTGCACGCCGTTGAAGGCCGCCGCCGCCCCCGCCACCGTAAACACGGAGGTGCCGGCACCAACCCACGCAATGCCATCGTATGAATAGGCGATCGTGTTCAGCCCAGAGCCCATCGCAACCCATTTATCCGTGCCCCACGCGACCCCCCTGCATTGCCCCATCGTAAACCGATCCGTCGGCGTCCACGACACTCCTCCATCGGAACTGTAGGCGAATTCATACTGCGTGGAGGAACCACCCGCAACAACCGTGTTCGCGAGAGACAGCGTAGAAGGCGGGGCAAACGTAGCAGGGCCCTGGAAGGAATACTGGTTGGTAGAAAGTGTCAGAAATGGATTGTATGGGAAGGCCGCAAAGCTCTGCTTCTGTAGGGCCGGTCCACCCGAGGCGGCGTTAAATGATATGATCGTGCTCACGTAATACGGATTGTAATAGCGAAGGCCAGCAGATCCCACGACACTCCCGTCATTCCTGTACGACATATTGATCGCAACGTAGGCAGTCGACGCTGGAATCTGGAGGACGTTCTGTCCGTATATGTCCACCGTCCTGTCGAGGGAAGCTTGAATAATCAGCGGGCTAATGGTTGCTCCCGCGCCCCGAATGTAATCGTAGGGAGTGTTGGTCGATACTCCTGCGATCGTGGATGTCGTTGTAAAAGGTGCGCCGACAGGAACCGACAAGGGAACCCCTAGCGAAATGCTCGTCACATTAATACTACTAACATTCACTGCAGTCGTGCTGATGCTACTCGTGAACAGCACGTCAGTTTGAACGAGCGGTGTACTGAAAAATAGTGTCGACTGGGGGGTTGTGAAATAGGAAATGCCGGCGAGGGATGTGCCCGACGATACCGTATTTGTTACGAGAGTGCTGCAGGTTATCTGGCCACCGGCGTTATTGAACACAACGCGCGGAAATGTCATTGAACTCATTGTGGTTCCGATGAAGGCCGTGGATATAAACACACTGTTCAGGTCAAGTGTATTCGCGATAAGTGGTTGATTTCCGATGGATACGATGCCGGTGGAAACTGTGTCCGTGATGGTGGAGTCGGCCCAGGCACCACCACCAATTACAATATTGCTGTATGTTGTCAGGGACGTAATAGGTTGCAGAGTGGATATGGTGAGAGTCCGTGTTGCAGCGTCCGTTATGTTGGATCCTCCTTCCTGTCCGAAGAATCCGTTCGACATTGTCAAAAATCCGCATTGAATCGATGATATAATCAGTCCTCCTGTATTTGCGTTGATGTTCGCGTTTGGCAGGCTCAAGGTTTGCAGAGTTGGACAGGTAATGGAGCTGGCCACCTGGAGCACTCCTGTGTTTACGGTCGACGCCGTGAAGGAATCTGCAACGATTGTCCCACGGACAGAAAGAGCCGGTTCGACATCAACGAATGAGTTTGCGAACTGGTGGTATATCGACGACGATTGAAAAAGGATCCCAGTGTACAGTGTATTCGTAATAGATGCACGGGTTGAAACAGTGGATGCGAATGCGTTGTTGCCAAATCGGCCCGTGGTGGAGACGTAGATGGATTCGAGAAAGTCTGCAGTTGACCGAACAGTTATTTGGTGTGCGGTGGATATCTGACCACCTACGTTAAAACTCCCTATCAATGTCGAGAAGGTCACAGAACCGGCCGTGACGGACCCTCCAACCTGTAGCGGACCCGTCATCGAAACATTGGAGAGGAATGCGGCAGATCCCACCGTTGAGAATGAACTGTATACGTCACACGTCGATTGTGTGCCGAATGAGCCACTGACATCAAACACTGTTCCATCCGTAGATGTCTGTAGAAATCGGGGA
>Ga0114968_10003534_pt1 | contig 11700 bp, 33 predicted proteins | sample M_130807_EF_Meta_FD_87020 | JGI IMG/M metagenome (GOLD analysis project Ga0114968, IMG submission 87020) | Freshwater microbial communities from Lake Montjoie, Canada to study carbon cycling - M_130807_EF_MetaG | ecosystem: Environmental > Aquatic > Freshwater > Lake | place: Lake Montjoie... | reverse complement strand
TCCTCGATCGCGTCCTCAAGCTCGCGGCAGGGAAGGTCCCGCTGGGCACAGCCGGTGCAGAGGAACGTCTCGGTGTCGGGGTCGGTATCGGCGCAGATGAAGAAGCCGTGGGAAGCGCTGTGGCCGCAGCCCTCGCAGTTGCACTCGACCTGAGCGGAGAAGCTGAGAGACATGTGAACCTCCTTGTCCTTTGAGAGTCCTTGATGATTCTAACGGCGACCGTTCTCGTAGAGAGCCTTGTTGGGCTTGGTGGCTTCGTACTTCGTCATGTGCCAGCACTTCGATCCCATGGGCCCACCGCACTGGTGGAAGCTTCCGAGGAACTTGCCCGGGCTCATGACATCATCCTTGCTCCGGCGGACCACGTCGACAACCTTGTACTCGCCGCACCCAGGACAGACCCGGGACCACATCACCTCGTCGTAGCGGGACTTCGTGATTCGGTTTTCGCTTGCCATGTTCTTCCCTCCTTATGAATCCAATATACCAGGCCGGATGGACCGTTGCACCGTTTCACCAGGTGGTGGTGAGAGACCCGCGGTAGACGTAGAGGGTCTGGCCGCTCGAGGGGTCGAAGACCTGGCAGCACCCCTTCTGGGAACCGTACCCCTCAGGAGCCGAGACCCTGGCGCGGATGACAGTGAGCACCACGTCCGGGGAGAGGTGGGTGTAGGTGTCATTGGGAGCGAGCCGAGACTCGCCTCCGGAGTCGTAGGGGACCTCCTTGCCCTCGCCCCAGAGTCGGTAGAACTCGGCGTACCAGGCGTTCCGCTCCTCGTTCGTGAGCCGGCGCCAGGCATTGACACCAGGTCCCCGCGGCTTGACGAGGTCACCCTTGCTGAAGCTCGGGATCGTGTTGCTCTTCATCTGCCCTCCTTATGAATCCAATATACCACGGTCCAGCCGCCGTTGCACGGGCTCATGGGTTCGACTCGACAGGCCCTGGGACCGGGTAGCAGCTCATCACCCTGGGGTTCGCCGAGCTGTAGCCGCGGACGACGACGCACTCGATCCCGCTACGTGGGGTGAAGGTGACCGAGTTGTGGATGATGTCCTCGGAGTATGCCTGTGTGGCTTCAGCCCGTTCCTCGGGGGTGCTGGGCTGCGTGCACGCCCCGATGATGACAGCGATGAGGGGCATGCCGATCAGCAAACCGGTGAAGACGAAGGGAAAGTTGGGATCGTCAAGGAAAGAGCTGCGCATCAGAACGCTCCTGTCGCGAGGGTGAAGAGTTGGAGATACCCGTAGAGGATGGCGGAGAGGACGCAGTAGAGGCCGATCACGAGGGGCGCTCCCACCCCGCCGATCACCGCGAACTCAGCGAGTCCGTACGTGGCGTCGTCGATCCGCTCGAACTCCTGCTCGATTCGCTTCCAGTTCACTCCGTCCTCCTTATGAATCCAGTATACCACGGACCCGGGACCGTTGCACGGGTTCACCAGCGGGAGGGCGGCTCCATCCAGAGCTCGGTGACCTCCCAGCCACTCTTCGCCGTCTGCTTCCACTTCTTCCCCGCAGCCTCCTTGGCTGTGTCCCAGGCCGTGTCGGTGTGCTCCAGGGCCGGGTCAGCGCGGAAGGCAACGTGCTCCGTCCAGGACTCGTAGACCTTTCCTTCCTTCCACCGCGTGACGTAACACCCGAACTTTGCAAGCTTCTTGACCATGCTTCCTCCACTTGATGGTTAGTTATACCACGGCGACGGGACGGTTGCACGCTTCAGCCGGCCTTCTTCCGGAAGAGGAGGACCCCCGGTATGGGCTTCCGGAAGAGGAGGACCCCCGGCATGGGCTCGATGTGGACGATCGAGATCGCGTAGAGGTTGTGGAGCCCGTCGAAGCAGAGATCAACGTAGAGGGGCTCCCCGAGGTGATCGACCGAGACCCCCGTCACGGTCGCGAGCTCCCCGTCGAGGTGCTCGATGAGCTCCATGTACTCGGCATCCGCCCCCTCGAGCTCCCAGTCGAAGATGCCCCAGGTTTCCGTCGTCGCGTGGAACTGAACGATATCACCCTTCTTGACCATGCTTCCTCCACTTGATGGTTAGTTATACCGCGGACTGGGGACGGTTGCACCGTTCAGGCGGGGTAGGCCGCCGCCACGCAGCTGTTGATCCACTCGAAGTAGACCTTCTTGCCGCTCAGCGCGCTCACCTCGTCCCCGAGCCGAACCCACCAGCCGAGGGGGTCGCGGTGGTTGTACTCGTTGGGGATGTCCGTGCCCTCGTGGATGATGCACACGAGAGACTCCTTCCGGGACCAGCCGCCCGGGTCCTCACCCCCACGGAAGACGTGCTTGCTGACGTCGAGGCCGAGGTCGTGCTCCTCGGAGAAGCGCTTGATGATCTGCTTGGTCGCCATGTAGGGGCTCATTCCTTCCTCCTTGGATGGTGTCCATCACCATCCCCGTTGTGAGATCAATATACCACACCTGACCGACCGTTGCACAGGAGCGACTAGAAGAAGCTGGGCCTCACCTTGAGCTCGAGGGTCTTCGCCGTCGGGTCGAACTCTCCGGGCTCGAACTCGTACTCATCAACGCCTGGGTGGTTTGACGCGAAGCCCGTGTCACCACGTGCCAGCGCTGCGCTGAGCTCCACGTAGCCCTCGGGGTCACCGTCGATCGCGCCGAAGCCACCTCCGTCCTTGCCGACCCAGATCGCGATTCGCTCGCCGTTCCCCCCATTGTCCCAGCCGGCGAAGACCGTGGCGTCCCTGGGAACGCTGTAGTCGGTGCTGATCGCCGTCATCCAGCGGCTGGTGGTGGGGTCCTCGACCCGGGTGAGTGTGATGATCTCCATTGCTTCCTCCTTATGGTTCAGTTATACCACGACCTCCGGCCGGTTGCACCGGACCCGTCAGCGGGTCCAGCAGGCATCCGCGCAGTAGAGGTTGCCCTTCTTGGAGATGAGCCCCGGAGCACCGCAGCCATTGCAGTGAGGGAGTTCGTTGAGCTCATCAACGATGTCCTTGACGCGGTCGGTCACGCGGACCGGGATCTCGGTGATCTCACCGGTGCGGAGAACCTTGCGCTCCTTGAGGATACCGCGGCTCCGACCGTCGGAGGTGTTGAGGACCGCGCAGACTCGGATGGCATCCACGCCCATCGGGCGGACGGCCTCACCGACGATCGTCGTGTACACCAGGACCTCGACACCACGAAGGCGCGCCGAGCTCCGAGCGAGGACGAGCTCGGCGGTCCCGGGGATCGCCTTGGGACTGAACCCCATCCCCATGACGGCCATCTTGACCTCGGTGGCGAGTGCCCAGCGGTGACCGTACTCAGCGTGGTTGTAGTCCGTAGCCATGTTGCCCTCCTGATGATACAGTTATACCATGGTGGCCTGGGGGTTGCATGGGAACCTGCTGGGATGTTATGTCACAAGGGTCACAAGGGCCATAAGGAGCCCGACGGCGACGGTGGCCCACGGGAGCACACATATGAAGACCGCGATCTCCATCCCCGCCCCGCCGCGCGGTCACGTCCCACTCGACGTAGGCGCCGCTCACGCGAGCACCTTCACGGTGTCGAGCAGGGCCAGCTTCAGCCCGCCGTCCGCGGTGGCGACGTGGGCGAACCAGACCTGCTCGGAGTAGGCGGCCCGCTCCGCGTTCCAGTGCGTCCCGGGGCGGACGGCGCGGAGCGTCCCGGAGACCTCGTTGCCGAGGTAGGAGCCGGTCACGGTGGCCCCGGTGCGGAGGGAGGAGAGGCCGGCGCGGCGGAGGGCGGCGGCGCGGGTGGGGGCGGCGGTGGTGGCACGGGACGGCGGCACGTTGTTGCTCATGTTGCTCATTCCTCCGCCCTCCTGATGATACAGTTATACCACGGACCACCGGCCATTGCACGAATCCCGCAAGGGGCAGGGGCCGAGGGCACCCCCACCCCTCGAGGACCCTCACTCCTCCGAGGGCTTGGCCCACGAGGCCTTGCGACCCTTCCGGGTTTCCACGATGGCCCCATCCGCGAGGAGGGTACGGGCCACGAGGAGGATGTCGGTGTAGATGAACCGGTCCTCGGCGACCTTCAGGAGGTCGATCGCGGTGACCGGGCCGGCCTCGATGAGGGCCAGGAGGGTCTCACGGCAGGCCTCCAGTCGCGGAGCCACCTTGGCCGTGGGTCCACGAGGACCGACCGCCTTGGCCTTCTCGGTGACCGGCTCGGGCTCGGGGAGGCGGACCAGGCCACCGTCCTTGACACCGACCCGCCCACCGAGCTCGACGAGCTGGAGGGTGAGGGCGGTCTGGGAGAGCCCGGCGAGCTTGGCCAGGGCGTTGACCGTGATGGGGGTCTCGTAGTTGAGGTGGTCGATGAGGGTGGCGGGGATTTCGGTGTCCATGATGGTCTCCAGGTCGTTGAAGATGCTGTCGGTCGGGGTGTTGATGGTTTCGTTGCTCATTTGTTCCTCCTCCTTACTGTTAGACTATACCACGGTTTGGTTTGCCTTGCACCGTTTCCGGTGGGCCGGTTTGGTGGGGGTTTGAACCCCGGTGGCCGGCCGCCACCATGAGACCAATATACCATGGTCTCGAGCCCCTTGCACCGTTTACCAGGTGACCAGCACGGCGATCTTGCCGGTCTCATCGTCCTGGACGAACTCGGGGTCGACCAGTGCCTCGTAGTCGGGCTCGATGTCATCAGCGTCGAGGTCGTCCGACCAGGACCCCCGGGAGACGGTGACGATGTCGACGGGATCCTGACGGTCCTCGTTGATCACCTGGATCTCCATGTCCTGGGGGAGAGCCTGAAGAGCCTTGATCAGTTCCGAAACAGTCATTCCTTCCTCCTTGCTAGATCAGTATACCACGGTTTGGTTGGCCTTGCACGGTTTCAGAATGGCCGCCAGCCCTCGTCGCCGGCCCGCTCGTCCCGGAGGAGCTCGATCCCTCCCGGACCCTCATCAGCGACGAAAGGTTCGCCGTCATCACGGTCGATGAGGTCGAGGTGGATGTCGTTGCGGATGTGGTCGAAGTAGAAGCTTTCGGTTTCGTTGGTCATTCTGCCCTCCTGATGGTTAGTTATACCATGGTCTCCTCACCGTTGCACGGGTTTAGCTGACCTTGACCAACTTCCCGTCAACGATCGTCCCGGTGCCGTACCAGGTGTGGGGCTTCGGGTAGTGAGGTCCCTCGAGGCTGATCTTCCCGTTGAGGGGGACGGTGCCGAGACCCGGCTGGAACACCTCGACGAGTGTGCCCGCGACGAGGGCGTCCTTGAGGGCCTTCTTGCTCTTGAAGTTCGGATTGACGTATGCCATGTTGTCCTGCTCCTTACTTTTCAGTTATACCACGGTGGTGGCGGGGTTGCACGGCCGCGTGACAAAGACATTCACCCACCCTCCGGCAAGGGAAGTGTCCGTGAACGGCAGCACAACATCGCTCGCCGGGACGTTGATCTCATCGATCGATCTCAGGGTCCATCCACGCTTGAAGATCTCAAGGTGGACGTCGATCTCCCACCGGATCCCTTCGACAAGGATCTCGCCGGTGCGCTCATCAACGATATCGTAGAGGTAACCACCCTCCATCCTGCCCTCCTCACCCTCTGGTTATACCACACCAACCAAGGGGTTGCATGGTCACCAGAAAGAGATTGTCGGATGAACCTCGAGCTTCCACCTCTTTCGCTGAGCCCACGTGGCGTCGTCGACCGTGCCGGTCACGCGTGCGACCTCGATGTCGTTGCCACGTTGAATAATACTCTTCTTGCCGCCGCGGAGGATCCTGAAGACACCAGTATCGAGGTCTGCCGCTGTGACTTCGTTCTCTTCATGATCGAGCAGGGTCGCGAGCTGCCCGTTCGGGAGCATCACCTCCGTGGGATCATCCTCATAGACAAACACCACGTAGGTTGCCTTGATGGTCTTCTTCTTTGCCATTCTCCCTCCTTGTACACGGGCCCCCGCGGGGGCGCATGCGTGACATCGCTGTCACACTTCTTTGGGCTTCCTCTTGGGGACGTACCGCCGCTTGCAGAGGTGGGCGTCCTCGATCATCACGGGGATCCCGTTGTAGAGGACGAGCCAGGCCTCCCCGGCGAGTGTGGCTGCCGTTGAGATCCCCTTGTGGGTGTGCCGACCGTAGATCCCGAAGTCCTTCGCGAGGGCCCGCCTGATGATCGTTGCGGGGTCGCCCCTGGTGAGCCTCACAGACTTCGGGTATCCGCTTTTGCACTGGATCATCCCATTTGTCCATGATTCAACCCTTGAGCTGATCCATACGAGCTGACCCGGCGTGAACTCCTTACGTCTCATCGTTCTTCCAGTTTCGGCATGCTCGCCGGTGGGCTTCCTTCATCCGATCGATCTCCATCATGTGCCGTCCGAGCCAGCCCTCGAGGGTGCCGCCGGCCTCGAAGTGGGCCCGGCGCTCGAGACCCCGGATCGCCTTCAGGTGCTTGATCTTGCGGCGGGTTTCGATGTCCTTGCGGGTGCGTGCCATTGGTTCCTCCTGATGAAGTAAGTATACCACACCCGCCCGCCGCTTGCACCCTTCATGGGTAGTCCATCGGTGGTCCGGGCCACCATCGGCGGGCTGCCATATGGGCTGCATCGCGAAGGGCCTGCTTGATCATCCAGGCGTAGATGACGCCCGCGACGAGCGGGACCGCGGCGATCCGTGCAGCTCGACTCACGCCTCGATCTCGGCGAACTGGCCCACGCTCGCCCACATGAGGCCGATGTGGAGGGTCTCGCTCAGCGGGGGACAGCCGTTGCCGATCTCCGCCATCCGGGCCTCGTAGCTCTGGGTCTGGGAGACGAGGTTGTTCACCGCAAGGGCCTCGACGATCCGGGCACCGAGGGTCGCGGCACGCTGGTGGCTCTGCTCGAAGGGAGTGAGGGTGGCGGTCATGTGTGCTCCAGTGTTGCGGGTTGGCTTGATCATGTGTATACTATACCAGGCGGGTCGGGGGATTGCACCAGCTCGAGACGATGCCCGGAACCTTTCGACCGAGCACCGCCTGCTTCGCCGCCGCGATGTGCTTGCAGGATCTTCCGAGGGTTCGCCAGCCGCTGCACTCGCACTCCCACTTCTCACCGCGCTTCTCGCTGAAGCGCCAGAGGAGATAGCTGTCCCAGCCGTTCGAGGCAGCCATGACGGCACCAGCATCGGGCTCACTGAATGACATCTTTCGAGTCCTCCACATGGTCAACGAAACATTGTTTCCTGCTGAAGCGGATGCCGAGCTCCTGGAAGACGTACTCGGCCCTGGTGATGGTGGGAACACCGGGAACCTCAACCGGAATAAGCCCCCCGCCCGCCGCGACGCAGATCATGACGGTGACGAGCTGGATCACAGGGTTCCCAGGCATGAGCCCAGGCCGCACCCGCCTGAGCAGATGAAGATCGTGAGAGCGGACTTGGCGAAGAGACCGAGTGAGGTCCCCGGGCGGGTCCAGATGTAGATGACAGAAGCGATCGCGAGCATGGTGAACATTGTCGTCCCCTTATGATAGTACTATACCACGCCCACCCGCGGGTTGCACACCTCAGGTGACCGGAACCACCGCCGCTTCGTCGATCCAGGAGATCCCGCCGTCCTCGTAGAAGAGGACAAGGACCTCACCACGCTTGGGAGTCGTGGTGAACTCCGAGCGCATCCGTCTGTCACGATCCTGCCAGGAAGAGGATGAGGAACCACCCAAGACATTGGGGCGGTAGTCGAGGACCTGGCCGTAGTGGGCCCGGGAGTTTCCGGTCCCCCCGAGCCGCACCTGGACGAGGTCACCCTTTGTCACAGGGCAATCCCGATCTTCGCAGCGGCGCGCGCGGCGTAGGACTTGCCCTCCTCCGAGAGGACGAAGCTTCCAACCGCCGAGCAGCTCCGGGTCAGCATGCCGCGGGTGGGACGGGTCTTGGGGGCGGTGTCGCGGAAGAGTCGACCGCGGTACCCGTTACCGATCCTGAAGTACATCGAGTTCCAGGAGCCCACCCCGGGGGTCCCGAAGCGGTACTGGTGGAGGGCTCGGAGGTACCAGCGGGCCGGCATCCCCGGGTTGGCGTACATCTTCAGGCACAGGTACTCGATGTTGTTGAGAGCGAGGACGGGGTCGGACTTGAAGAGGGGAAGTTGCATTGGCTCGTCCTTGGTTGGTGTGGTTACAATACCACAGGGGCGGCGGGAATGCACCGTTTCCCGCTTGACTATTCAGTTATACCATGGTGGGCCGGCCGTTGCACGAATCCCGAATCTGCTCGACCAGAGCCCTGAGCTCTTTGTGTCCTTCGAGAGTTGACTCGAAACGGATGACCTCATCGACGATAGATCGATGATGCTCCCTGTGGAAGGCCTTGATCTCCTCCAGGGGTGTCCCGTCGACACCCATGGTCACCCACCTTCGAAGGATCTCACTCACCGGGCGCGCCCTCGACGATACCGTCGTCCTCGTCATCGTACCCGTCCTCCTCGTCGAGGTCGTCGATCGTACCCTCCCAGCCGGTGATCGTGGTTGCGTCGAGGGTCTCGGTGTCGAGGCGGACGAGCTCGATGATCGTCGGGCCCTCACCGACGGAAGCCTTGCACTCCTCGAAGGAGTCCACCGCCTCGCCCTCGGAGCGATGGTAGTAGCTGTACTGCCCGATGTAGTAGCCGCCGACCGAGACGTTGACGATGTAGATGGACGCCATGATTCACTCCAGTTGGTTGGTTGGCCGATTGACTGTACAGTTATACCACGGTCCGGAGACCGTTGCATGGGTTCACTCGTCGTCCTCAGGTTCCTCTTCGTCCTCCTCGAGCTCGTTCGCCGTGTCCTCCATCGAGCACATCGACCCACCGAGGTACCCGTGATCCCCTCCGAGGGCGATCAGGATGTGCGGGTACCAGTAGCTCCGAGCTCGGGTGTACACCATGTCGTCCCCACCGGCGATGTCCATCGCCTCGGCGAGGAGCTCCCGGATCTCGTCAGCGATCTCGCGGATTCGGTCTGCTGCTTCGGTTCGACTCATTCCTTCCTCCGTTGTGAGATCAATATACCATGGTGCCGGACCGGATGCATCGTTTCAGTCGTGGAGGTGGGATCGGGGTGGGAGTCTCTCAACGAGATCATCCTCAACGCTCATCCAGCTGCCACCTGTGTTCCACTCGATGAGCAGGATGGAGCCCTGACTCTGCTGCTTCTCCATCAGGTTGATCACCGTTCCAATCGTTCCCTTCCTCGCACCGAGCCAGTCTCGGAGGAGGATGACACCGTCACCTCGTTCCCAGCTCATCATTTCCTCCTTCGTCGCCGCCGACGGTTCGAGATGATCCTCACATGTGGACTCGACAACATCATCCTCTCACCCCCGTGGGTGAGGATCGTCAGCATCGGCGGCTTCCATCCCCTGTCCTGCGCGTCGATCACGATGCCCTCTATCACCCGCGCGTCGGTCCATGTGCAGCTCACGAGATCCCCCGTACGGGGCCAGACAGGCTTGCGGGCGGGCCCCCGCGGGGGCGGCGCGCGCGCATCCGTGACATCGTTGTCACACTTACGCCGGGGCATCTGGAGACCCCATCACATCCGCCCCTTGTGGTTCGTTCCGATCGAGCCGCTCTCACCGATCTTCCGGAACTTCATGCTGCCCATGTAGGTGTTGCTCCCGCTGAGCTGGCAGCTCTTGCCGACGTTCTGACCCGAGTTGCTCCGCCACGCCTTCACGTACGCCGAGCGGTCCTTCTCGCTGTTGAAAGCAAGCACCGTCACACCGACTCCCTTACCATCGCCCGCCGCGACGCCGGCATAGGCGACGGCAGTCTCCGTCCCGAGCTCCTCGACGCAGTCAGGACATTCGTTGATCAGCCCTCCCACCTGCCGCTTCAGGGGCGTGCCCGGGTTGAACTCAATCCCACAGTGTTTGCACTCACGAATCATTCCGCCTCCATCCTGTGTATACTATACCACATCCACCGGCGGTTTGCACACCCCATCCTCCCAGCTCTTCACCCGCTGATAGAGGTCGACGAGAGACATCACATCCGCGATCCGCATGCTGCCGTTGAGACCCGTCAGGATCCGGAGACTCATGCCCTCAAGGTCGACTTCGATCTCGCCCTCACCGAAGTCGCAGATGATCCGCTTGATGGGTTGGCAAGGAACCACCCTGGCGGCAGGGTCGCGGGGTGGGAGGCAGGGCGTGCCGTCCGAGTGCTTCATCCCGCGCTCCGCCATCAGGAGCTCAACTGCCTCCTTCGCCTCCCTGAGACCGATCCCGGGCGCCCACGTCCGTCCGGCGGTGGAGACAGGAAGGAGGGGGTTGGGCGCAGAGGACTTCCGGTGCCGCTCGGCATCCCGGACGGTCTTGATCGCTGGGATCTTGTCGCCCGCCGCGAGGGCCGCGTTCACCTGCCCCCACTCAGTCGCCGTCAGCATGATACTGATCATTCCTTCCCCTGTTGTGTTCCAGTTATACCACAGCGGACTGCCGGTTGCACGGGTCAGTTGTCGAATGCCACCACCATCCTGATCCTCGACCTGATCTCAAGATCGTCGAGGGTGGCTTCCGGGCCGAGACCCAGGACATCCCGCAGCGGGACATTCATCGGGATCGCGTTGGGACGCCACCCCCGATCCTGGTGACCCCCGATCCAGATCTCATCGACCATATCATCGAGAGCTGGCAACGTCTCATGATCGATGCACTCCCCCTCATCCAGGATCCCCTCGTTGTTGTTGAGAAGGTCCATCGCCCGCTTCTCAGCATTCGCGGCGTAGACGTCGTCCCATGACGCCTGGGAGTGGTTGTGCAGGTCACCGCCCCAGCTCTCACAGTATCCAGACCAGTACGCCCCGGTGTTGCCGTCGGGGCCGCGGGGATCCCAGGGGAACGAGAAGGGGCCCGCACCGCGCCCACCGCCCCGAACTTGGGCGATGATTCCAAACCAGGTGTAGGACCTGCCCTCGTTGATCTCACGAAAAGCCGCCCAGGTGCCGTTCGGCAGCTTGCACTCCCAGACCCCGTGAATGTTGCAACCCATTCTAGTATCCTCCACTTGATATGAAGACTATACCACAGGGGATCCTGCGTTGCACAGGCACCGCCCCTGCATCCCGGGCCCCCTGGACCCATCTGGCCGGCCGGCCTTGGTTTACCCCTTACACCCGGGTTGGGTGGGTCCAGAGGTCACGGGAGTGGCCCCCGGCATGGGCATCAGGTAGCACTGCGGAATGAGTGCCTTCGTGCCGTGCGGGGTGAGGACGATCACCCCGCCAAGAGCGCTCTTGTCGTTCTCCAGCATGATAAACAACGAAGCCCCCGGGTACTTCCCGAAGGGCTTGGTTGAATCCTGGAGACCGAGCAGGGTGCCCGGCTCCCAGTGCATCACTCCTATGGTTGAACTATACCACAAGAGGGGATGGTTTGCATCACTGCCTGTTAGGAGAGTACTCTCAGTAGCCGTCGCAGTTCATCAGCGTTGAATCCAGTCGGTACCTTAACCCTGTGACCAGCACCAGCAACTTCTATAACAGACTCAGGACTACTGTCATGTACTGTCGGGGAGATGGGGCTCGGGAGAGATGGGACAGCTTCCTCAGCGGGTGTCTCATCAACACAAACCCAGACCTCTTCCTCAAGATCCTCATCAAGTTGGGGCTCAGGGCTGAACTCCTGGACTGCCTCGGGTATGATCTCGACCGTCTCCTCTGATTCCTCAATGGACGGTGCCATGTACCCTGGATTGTGAGCGACCCAGTAGACCCAACGCTTGAAGGTGGAGACCGG
>Ga0114968_10003526_pt1 | contig 11714 bp, 7 predicted proteins | sample M_130807_EF_Meta_FD_87020 | JGI IMG/M metagenome (GOLD analysis project Ga0114968, IMG submission 87020) | Freshwater microbial communities from Lake Montjoie, Canada to study carbon cycling - M_130807_EF_MetaG | ecosystem: Environmental > Aquatic > Freshwater > Lake | place: Lake Montjoie... | reverse complement strand
CAGTAAAAGATTGGCAATTGTTAGATATAAGAAAATATATATTGGAATGCATACTAATAAACAAGTATCAGGTGTAATCGATATATTATTTGGATGTGATGCAACCGAAGAAGGTATTAGTGAGTGGTTCAGTCAAGAAGGCAGTTTTTAATTATTTTTATCTTATTATTATTTAAATGACATTTTATGACGTTGTTATTGAAAATAATATTGATTTTTTATTAACGAAAACAATGTTTAATATTGAAATGAATGAAACAATTTTAAAATTTAATTTAATTGATAAAATGCCATCAATAAATAATACAGAATTATTAGGCAGTACAGCAAATGCATTAGCAACACTTATTGAATATGATATACCAAATTATCGATGTAGTCGAATGTATATATATTACAATGAACGATTAAATACACCCACCTATAATTTATATAATTCAATAAAAAGTTTAATAGAATATGGGTTTTGTTCGTATGATGATTATAAATATGATCGAGAATTATTAAATACAAAACCATCGGACGAAATATATAATATAGCAAATAATTATAAATATAAATTTGATATTATAAAAATAAAAAAAGATTTAAATAGTTTATTTTTGTCGTTAATAAACAATGAACCATTTATAGTTTCTATAAATGTTTATGAAAATTTTGATATATCTCAAGAAAAATCAATTAAAATGCCCAATCCGAATGACAAATTATTAGGAGCAATTACGATCGTCGTATGTGGTTTTGATGTACATAAACATGTTTTTATAATAAGATATTTAAATTTATATTTAGAATTGCCTTTTTTTTATTTATTAAATAATAAATATTCATCGGATTGTTTTATATTTATATTGAGAAATTTTAATATTACTATTAATACCACATCTCAAGAAAATAATGACAGTAATATTATAATTCAAGATAATGAAAAAAATATAATTGATTTGCGAAATAATTTTAGCGATGTTTATGATCAAGGCAAAATTGCAAGTTGCACTGCAAACGCATTATGTTCCATTTTTGAATACGATAATACAAATGGATTTAAAGGATCGCGTTTGTTTTTATATTATAATGAACGAATATTTATAAATGAAACCCATAAAGACGAAGGTGCATTTATAGAAGATGGAATAAGTGCATTAAAAATGTATGGATTATGTAATGAGAGCGCTTGGTCTTATAAATTAGAAAATGTTTTAGTGAAACCAAGCGACGAAGCATATGAAAATGCAAAAAATAATTTTGTTATCGATGCAATTAATATTAATAATAATTTGGATACAATTAAAGAATGGTTAAATAAGAATGAACCAATTGCAGTTGGTATAACGATTTTTAGTAATTTTATGTCATCGACCACCGCTAGGACAGGTATGGTATCCATGCCAATAAATACGGATAAAATCATTGGAGGACATGCGGTAATTATATGCGGATATGATGATTATCAGAGATTATTTATATTGAGAAATTCGTGGGGAAATTATTGGGGAGATAAAGGATATTTTTATTTACCATATGAATATGTGTTAAATACAAATTTATGTAATAATATGTGGGTAATAATAAAATCCAAATTTACATCTTAGTATATATAAAATTTTCAATGGTTTTAATTTTATCATTTAATTCTTTAATACCTTCCACTAACAACCCAACCATATTTCCATAAGAAATATTATAATATTCTGTATCACTATTGATATTAATTGCTTCGGGTAAAATTTTAATGACCTCTTGTGCAATTAATCCTGTTTCTATTTTTCCAGTGTCTTTTCTTTTGTAGATATATCCATTGATTTGTTCAATTTTATTTAAAGAGTTTTTAATTTTTGTTAGATTTTCTTTTAGTCGAATATCAGATACATTACCAACGGTGCCTTGAACAAAAATATCATTATTAACATTGATATTAGAAGAAAAATATGCATTGCCTTGAACATTAAATACGAAATTATTACGATTAGAAGCACCTGCAATATTTACACTAACCGTTTCATTTGGATAATCCGTAGCGATACATTTGATAAAAGGGGTATTATTGATAGTTGAAAGATTGATATTTCCGTAAACATTCAACATACAATCATTACTTAACGAATTCTCTTTTAAATATTGATGCCAATTATTAATATTCATATTGTTTTGCATTAAATATCTGTATGGATAGCCTAATGAAATTTTGTTTGTAGCATTTGTAATAACGTTCTCAGGTTTAACATCGAAAATTATATTATTGGAACCAAAAATAAATTGGTCATTTGTATTATATTTATAAACGATTTGTTTGTTTTTATTTATGAAATTGAAACTATTTTCATTAATATTTAAAGCATATTCTGTAGAAATATTAGAAAAAATCAATATTGGCGATGTATTGGATAAATGACCAATAATAGCAATCGACGGATTAATATTAGAATTAAAACTATGAATGGCTAACCCATTACTTTGAATGGCATTTACATTAATATTCATGAAATAATTATTATGAATATCATTATGATTGCCGACAACTATTTTAATATTTGGATTAAATAAATTAGAGGTAATGATTAAATTAGATCCGATTATATTATTATAATTTAATGTATTGATATTTATATTATTCACATTCATATTAGAACTATCGATGGTATTAATAATTGCATTGGTAATGTGAGCATTTCTAACAGATAAATTTGTTGTTATATTTGAATTAAAAAAAGCTTTATTAATATTCGAAACATTACAAAAACTAAAATTAACATTATTTTTATTTGAAATACTTGAAATATTTAAACATTCAAGATTATCAATTCTTGATTTTTTATTTACATATAAATAATAATTGTTTTGGGGCGATCGATCACCTAACGCTAATTTACCATCCGCCGATAGAGATGCTACAAAATTATTATTGGAAGTTGCATAAAATAAATCAGAGGGTGGTTGATATACATATGTGAGAGTATCAATAAACGATTTCAATTGATATATATTTTTTTCGATATAAAGCCTTTGAATAATAAAAATACTGAAACTATTTTCATTTGTACTATCTAAAATATAAACTCTTCTTTTTGTTTCTTTCAAGATTAAATTATTTTCGTCATAAGGTTTCAATGTTTCATTTTTGAGTATATACGTCGTATAAACAACATTATAATAATTTAAATTATTGGCGTCTTGGCTGAATGTTGGATTGATGCGTGTATCAGCGACAAGAATATCATATTCGTCTACTTTTAGAAAGGTAGGATATTTAAAACCATAATTAATGAAATATTGAATATTATTGATTGTAAAATTATAAGCCGGATAATTATAAATAGAATAAGGAATGATATTACTGATATTATTAATTATAATATAATCGTTATTGACAGTATTAATGACATTGATTACAATTGATGCGTTCTCCACTTCTGTTGCGGGATTAATGTTAGAGGTATTTGTAAAATTAAATATAAAATTATCATATTGCGTGATATTACTACCAATCAATTGATCTTCGTTATTGAAAATATCAATAGTTTCTTTTTTAGCAACAAAAGTTAAATCGATTATATTAGAAGTTTTATAATTACTATTAATATTATAATTTAAATTAAGATTAATTGCAGGATAATTAATAATTTTTCTAGTATCGTCATTAATGGCTATATTAAGATGATTTTTAGTAGTATCGGTGCCAATACCAATATAACCTCTATTATTGATAATAAATTTATCAATAGTATTGTAAGTATCACTATAATTAAAAATGAATGGATAATTATAGGTATCCATTTTAATATCAATGGGATATGATGCGGTGTTCGAACCGATACCGATAAAACCATATTTATTAATACTAAAAATGCGATTACTTGAATTATCGACAATTTTTTTATTATAAATATCGATGATATTACAATCAATTAGATATCGATTGATGAATAAAGATTGATTTGGATATAGAGTATCATTGTCAATTGTAATAATATTTTTAACATTATAGCCAGTGATATTTAAATTTTTAAAAGTTGCATTATCGATCATAATAGGAATTGAAGGAGAACTTGATTTAATATTACTAACAATCAATGAATAATTCGGATTAATTGTAAGATTATTATTGAAAGTAATCTCTGAATTATTAATCGTTAATTTATTGCTATTATTAAAATTAATCTTAATATTACTATTTGTTGCATTAAAAATCGTATCATCGTTATTATTGATAATTTTAAAATTGTTATTATTATGTGTTAGTTTTACAGTAAAATTCGAATTAATATACGTAAAATCGTTGCTAGTATAAAGATTGTTCTTTATATATAAATCATTTCTGAATAGAGAACGGTCATTCGACGCATTAAAAATATTTACGTCATTCAAATTAATTACAAAAAATTGATTGGAATATCCAATGTCTGCAATATTTTTAAAATTAATAATTGCATCTCTATATGTATTTTCTTCGATATTTAAATTGATAATATTAGAATTATAATAAGTGTTTATTTTTAATCTATTATCATTTACTGTTTCGTTAATTAAATTGCCAATTAATATTGACATATACCTACTTATAATTTATTAATATTCTTTTATATACCAATAAATTTATATAAGGATAACTTGATTTATAGATATAGTAAATGTATTAACAATAAAATTTGTTTATTTTTTTTAATTATAGCGGAGGGTTGCCCGAGCGGTCTAAGGGGAATGACTTAAGATCATTTATGCGTAAGCATGCACGGGTTCGAACCCCGTACCCTCTACTTTTCTATTTTAACATCCGCTATAATTTTCATTTTTTTTATCTTTATCTTTAAATAAAGATGGAACAAGAGGGGGAAGAGATTAAAACGATATCATTCACAGATACAAATGTTGAAATTATATATGCAAATGACATTAAAGAAATTATAACAAAAGACAATGAAGGTTATAAGAAAATATATGATGCATGGCTTGTACAGCAGCCAATGTTTATTTCTGATATTTTTAAGACACAAATGAGAGATTTAACATTTGCGGCTAGAAATACATATCCATCTATATTGCAAATGAATAAATTTTTGAGTGAAGAGAATAGAGAGGAGGCATTAAAATTCATAGAATATATGCGCAAACGAGATTTAACATTCGAAAGACAGAAATGGAAATAATTTATTTTTCAACTATTTATTATAGAAATATTAATGAATAATATACGTACAAATGTTTATAAAACATATAAACCATTAAAAAGTTTACCAGAAGAAAAGGGAAAATTATTAAAACAACAAGTGTTTTTATCGAAATACATTGATGATAATTATGATAAAATTGATAGAATGCTTTTATTCCATGGCATAGGCACTGGTAAAACTTGTACGTCGATTACAATTGCTGAAATGATAATGCAAAAAAATCCAAAAATGAAGGCATTAGTAATATTACCAGCGCGTTTAAAAACTAATTTTATAGATGAATTATTATCAGAAAATTGTGGACTTAATAGATATATAACACCATTATTATATCAACAATATATCAATGAAAAAACACCGAAAAAAGATAAGGATTTAATAAGAAAACACTTTTTGATTGAAATATCTAAAAATTATGATATACGAACATATGAAAATTTTAGAAAATTATTATTGGATAGTAATAATATTAAGAAAACAATCAATGATTTAACCAAAGATAAAATAATAATAATTGACGAAGTTCATAATTTAATCACTTCTAAAATAAATCCAGATAAACTGAAAGAAATCATAGATACTAATATTATTCCTAAAAAAACAAAATCAATCAATGGAATAATAATGCGATTATTGACGAAAATGGCGAATGCAACTTCCAAAATATTTTTATTAACTGCAACGCCCGTGTTTGATAATTATGGTCAATTTATAGAATTGATATTAAATTTACGTCCAGAACTGGATGATAAAAAGATTGTTCGAGATGCAAAAAATTTAGAGACATATATCAATTTATTAAAAGGTCGTGTTAGTTTCTATAAATTGAAAGATAGAAGTGCATATCCTAGATCCATTGTTGATAATATTGAAATAGAAATGAGCAAAGAACAAGAAGATGCCATTTTATATTTAGGAGCTAAAGATGACGATAATGATGGGTCTAGTATGTTTTGTATAACAGAACGACAAATTTCTATATCGGTTTATAAAAAATCGAAGAAAACAAAAATATTTTCTAAATTAAATATTTATGCGCCAAAATTAAAGAAATTATTTGAATTATTAAAATTACCTGGAAAACATGTAGTATATTCTAATTTTATACAATATTGTTTAGAATTAATCGCGTTATATTTAGAAAGTAAAGGTTGGAGTAATTATATTAAAAATGGTATTGTAAAAAACAAAACATTCGTTTTATGGGATGCGTCATTGAATGACGAAAATAAACAAGAAGTTAAAAGTGTTCTCAATTCTATTGATAATATCGATGGTAATAAAATAAAAGTAATCTTAGGATCGCCATCCATAAAAGAAGGAGTATCATTTAAACATATACAACATTTACATCAGATTGATCCCGTATGGAATTCATCTGCCAAAGAACAAGTGGAAGGTCGCTGTATTCGATATAAATCACACGACGATATACCTTTAAATCATCCAACTTTAAAAAGACAAGTGATTATACATAATTATATATTGGTGCCATTAAAAAAAGATGCTAGAATTGCATATACATGCGATGAGAATATATATAAAAATATATTAGTAAAAAAACAAAAAATAATATCGGCAATAGAAAAATTATTGGCGAAGGTTTCCGTGGATTATTATTTATGGTCATCGGATGAAATACCACAAACAAAATCAACGTCGTCTGTAATATCCGTTTCCAATGAAAAGATAAATATAGAAAAATATGTACGTGGTAAAAAGATAAGAGAACATTCGACGTGTCCTGTAAAACGTCGCCCAGTGGATGGTAAATGCCAAGAATCGGGATATATGATAAAACAAAATAAACAAGGTTATGACTGTTGCTATAAAATGCGAAAAGATATATTTAAGAATAAATAAAATATAAATATTATTCTATAAATGATTGTTGGAGGTTTATTGATTGTCGGTGCATTAATTTTATATTGCACATATACACCAAAACAATCACCGAAAGGAAGTTTGGGATATTATAAAAAAGAATGGCGTTCCATTTTATAATAAATATTCAATAATCGTAGTTGCTTTTGTTTTGCCAATTAATTTAATATTCATTAATAAACTAATTTTATCATCACTTTCATGTAAGGCTTTTAATAAACTAGCGAAAGATGGATATATTTCATTAATATTTCGCGCAATCTCTTTCGATATTCCGGGAATTTGTGATAATTGCAATAAATAACAGGTTTCTTTTGTTATATTTTTATTTTTTTGTGTTTTGATTTTGCAAATATCAATATAATCATCATTTTTTTCATTATTATTATTATTAATAAAATTTTCTGGTTTATCGATTATTTTAGTTGCCAATAATAATAAAAATGTGGCTGTTTCATTTGTATTTATCGTGAAAAAAACATTTATATTATCTCTATAAATAGAATGATAATATGTACTCGTTAGCATTTTTTGATTTTTATCGTTTTTTGCAGATGTAATCGTATCGCCTTCAATAATATAATTAATAGAATTTGCAGAACTTGCTTTCAATCTATGTTTCTGTTCTTTATATCTACCATCTTTAATGGATGCAAGTAAATCATTAATTGTTTTGCGCTCATAAATATAACAATTATCATTAAAAATGATGTGTATATCACCGATATCTAATTGTTTTTTCTCAATAACAATTTTATCTTTATAAATATCTAAATCTCTTTCACTTAAAATAGAAAATAATGATGTTTCGCGACTGTCAATAATAATAGTTAAAATCATAATTAACAGTTAATCATATATGCATATTGCTTAAATAATTTATATTATTATTATTAAGATGGATATATCAGTATTGGAACAAATAATAACTGATTTTAAAAATGGTACAGACTATGAATTGGAAATAAAATATAATAAAAAAATTAATAAAGAAGAATTTGAAAAAGTTCTTAATTTTTATAAAAAAGAGAAATTAGAATTAAAAGAAACGACAACCTTAGATATCATTTTTCTTTATAGTAAAAATAATTATCGCATTACAATCGAAGGCGAAAGTACAATTGACGATTATATGAAAAAAAAGACATTGACAAAGAAAATGATTAAAGAGGTATTAATGAAAAATAGAGTTGCCGATTTTAAACCACTTATTATCGACGAATATGATTTAAAAGTAAATATGAATGAAGAAAAACCAATAACCGAAGCAGCATTGATTACAAAACTAATAAAAGCATGTGATAAACCGAGTACAACACTTCGACATAAAAAACGATATTCATTTATGTCTAAAGATAAGAATTATAGATATGATTTTACTATTTTAGGCTATGGTAAAATAGACGATTATGAATTAGAAATTGAAGTGGTCAATGCAGCAAAATCGAATGCCAAAGATTTTTTAGATCTAGGTATCGAATTATTTAATATTCTAAATGCGAAAGAAAAACAGCAAGCATCCACTTTAGATTGGCTTAATCCAGAATTAAATGAAGCAAAAAAAGATTGGTTATTAGCAAATCGCATTGGATATAACGAAAAAATATTTAAGACATTTAAACCAGAAAATTATAGTGCCGAAAAGACAAAACTTACATGTAAATGTGATGATGAAAAATGTGAATTAGACGATAAACAAATATCCCTTTTTCCACAACAACGTCTAATTAAAGATTATATAGAAATTGATAGTCCTTATAAAGGTGCTCTATTATATCATGAGTTAGGTTCGGGCAAATCAGGAGCGTCCATTGCTGCCGCCGAAGGTTATATAAATAAGAAAAAAATGTTTGTATTAAGCCCTGCATCATTGGCTGTAAATTATGAAAATGAAATTTATAAAATTAGTTCGATTGGCTTAAATCTAAAAAAAGATTGGCATTTAGTGAAGGTTGTTAAAACAAATTCGGCAGTAAAAGAAATTTTATTATCTAAATATGCCATCAATACATCTATAATTAAAAAAGATGGTTTAGTGTGGATACCTTTATATGAAAATGATATACCTAATGCAACAATTATTAAGACAATACCGAACGAAGAAGATAAGAACAGTATAAATTTAATGATTTCTCATATTATTCGAAATAGATATACTTTTATAAGTTATAATGGATTAACAGCAAAATTGATAAAAGATTTGGGAACATCGCCTTTTGATAATTCTTTCATTATTATTGATGAAGTGCATAATTTTGCAAGCAGAATAGTGAATGGAAGCAAATTAGCACGAGATATTTATACAAAAATAATGGGTGCAGTAGATTGTAAAATTATATTATTATCAGGAACACCAGTAATCAATAATCCATTTGAAATAGCTACAATCATAAATTTAATTAGAGGTTATATGAATGTATATGCATTATCTTATTCGAAGATATCTAAATTTTTAAATGAAGAAGATTTTATAAATAAAATGAAAAAAACAAATTTATTATATATAATCGATGAATTTAATATTGACAATGAAAATAAGAAAATATTCTTATCGCTATTACCTCAAGGTTATACAAAAACAAAAGATACAATAATTGCTAAAAATGACTGGAAAATGACAAATGAAGAGGCTTTAAATCGAATAATTGCTGCCATCAATGAAATCACTGGAATTAAAATAATGGCGAAATATGAAATTAATTTATATAGTGCTTTACCAAATAGTAAAGACGATTTTAATGCAATATTTATAGATACATCTGATGATGAAAATCCAGTTATTAAAAATAAAGATTTATTTATACGACGAATTATAGGTACGTTAAGTTATTATAGTATAAGTGGTAGTGATTTATTTCCAACACGAATGCCTGATATTACAAGATATTTAGATATGACCGATACCCAATTTAAGAGATATTTAGATGTGCGCGCAATTGAACGAAAAATGGAAACAGCTCAGAAAGGTATATTTGAAGATAAGACAACCGTATATCGCGCATTTAGTCGTATGGTATGTAATTTTAGTTTCCCAGAAGATATACAGCGTTTATATCCGAATGATGTGAAGAAAGCAATTAAAAAAGAAATTGACGATGATACTACATCATTATCAAGTGATAAATCAGTTCAAGATAAAGCCGTCCAAAAAGTAGTAGATCTATATGATCAACAATTAAAGAAATCAATGAAACAATTATTAGATGGCAATAATCTTATGTACGAGAATGTTAAAAATCATCTAAGTCCAAAATTTAGTCATATGCTCGATGATGTCAATGCATCGCCGGGTTCTATTCTTGTTTATTCACAATTTAGAACCGTCGAAGGTCTCGGATTATTTAGCGAGTTCTTAAATGCAAATGGATTTAAGGAAATTGATTTAAAGAAGGTAGAAGGGAAGTATCATATTGCGGACACGAGTGTATTTGATAAAGAGTACGATGATAAGCGTTATGTAATTTTCAATCAGGATAAAGATAAAACAAAATTATTAATGAATTTATTCAATGGAGATTTCAAGAGTTTGCCGAAAGAAATTTTAAATGATATTCCTGCGGATAGTAATCAACAATATGGAAAATTGGTAAAGATATTTTGCATTACTGCAAGTGGTGCTGAAGGTATATCATTAAAAAATGTTCGCCGAGTGTTGATAACTGAGCCATATTGGAATAATATCCGTATAGAACAAGTGATAGGTCGAGCGATACGTTCATGTTCTCACGAAACATTACCATTGGCAGATAGAAACGTAACTGTTTTTAGATATGTAATGAAATTTACGAAGAAACAGATAGAAAAAGATTATTCGATTGCGACATTAGATAAGGGGATTACGACGGACGAACATATATTATTGATGGCAAATAAAAAAATGGCAATTATAAATCAATTTCTATTAATGTTAAAAGCGAGTTCATTTGACTGTGTAATTAATTCTAAACAAAATAATCCATTGAAAAACGGATATAAATGTTATTCATGGGCAATTGGTGCAAATAAGAATGATTTGGCATATACACCTGATATTAAAAATGATTCTAAAATAATGAAACATAAAAGGTTTCAAGTGGAAAAAAAAGGAAGAGGACGCGTATTAATAAAGAAAGGGGTTAAATATGTTGAATTAAATGGAAAAATTTATAATTATTATAGTTATAAATTTTCGGGCATATTGATACCTGAAGAAATATAAACATATAATATTATTAAATAATAAATAATGTCCACAAATACATGCATCTATAGACATATAAATACGAGTAGATGTTGTTGTTTTAAGACGAGAAATACATATTGCAATTTACATACAAATAATCGTAGTATTGTTTATGAAATTATCAATAATGCAATTGATAATAAAAATATTATCACATGTAATGATATTTATAAGATATTTAAATACATCTATGATGATAAAAATATTTATGTAAAAGATTTGATTTTCAAGAAAATACTGAAAGTTCTTTATAATAAAAAGAGTTCATTATTGTATAATTATTATTATTATTTAGATTTGACAGATAATATAAATGTCATGTATGATAAAATATATAAAATAAATAAGAATACATATGAAATTGATAATAGCGAAGATAAAAAAAGAAAGATGATTATTATAAAACGACAATTACAGAAAAATATAATCAAACATCATTT
>Ga0114968_10003524_pt1 | contig 11720 bp, 7 predicted proteins | sample M_130807_EF_Meta_FD_87020 | JGI IMG/M metagenome (GOLD analysis project Ga0114968, IMG submission 87020) | Freshwater microbial communities from Lake Montjoie, Canada to study carbon cycling - M_130807_EF_MetaG | ecosystem: Environmental > Aquatic > Freshwater > Lake | place: Lake Montjoie... | reverse complement strand
TGCAGAAACTTATACATTGAGGGAAGCTTGGCACATTACAGAAGCTTATACATGCAAACGATGGTGCTTTTGCAAAGCTAATAATATTTGGCAGTGAAGGTACATTGCAGAAACTTATACATTGAGGGAAGCTTGGCACATTACAGAAGCTTATACATGCAAACGATGGTGCTTTTGCAAAACTAATAATATTTGGCAATGAAGGTATATTGCAGAAACTTATACATTGAGGGAAGCTTGGCACATTACAGAAGCTTATACATGCAAATGATGGTGCTTTTGCAAAACTAATAACATTTGGCAATGAAGGTATATTGCAGAAACTTATACACTTAGGAAAACTTGGAACATTACAGAAGCTTATGCATGTAAACGATGGTGCTTTTGCAAAACTAATAACATTTGGTAGTGAAGGTACATTGCAGAAACTTATGCACTTAGGAAAACTTGGTACATTACGGAAACTTATAGCACTTGGTATACTTGGTAAGTTAACAAAACTTATAGATTTTGGTAAACTTGGTAAGTTAACAAAACTTATAGACTTGGGTAAACTTGGTACATTTACAAAACTTATAGACTTGGGTAAACTTGGTACATTTACAAAACTTATAGTGCAAAAACTTGGCACATTAACAAAACTTATAGTGCAAAAACTTGGCACATTAACAAAACTAATTGCTGGAAAACTTGGTGGTTTTTTAAAACTAATTGCTGGAAAACTTGGGGTTCTATCAAAACTAATCTTTGGAAAAGATGGTGGCTTTGCAAAACTAATAACTTTAGGGAAACTTGGTACATTAACAAAACTTATAGACTTAGGGAAACTTGGCAGATTAACAAAACTTATAGATTTAGGGAAGCTTGGCACATTAACAAAACTTATAGACTTAGGAAAACTTGGTACATTTACAAAACTTATAGATTTAGGGAAACTTGGGACATTAACAAAACTTATAGATTTAGGGAAACTTGGTACATTAACAAAACTTATAGCTCTACAAAAGCTTGGTATATTAACAAAACTAATCGGTGGAAACGATGGTGGCTTCGTAAAACTAATTGGTGCAAAAGATGGTGGTCTTGTAAAACTCAACTTTGGAAAACTTGGCGGTCTATCAAAGCTTATCTTTATAAACGATGGCGGTCTATCAAAACTTATCTTTGGAAAAGATGGCGGTCTATCAAAACTAATCTTTGGAAAGCTTGGTGGTCTATCAAAACTAATCTTTGGAAAAGATGCTGGCTTTCCAAAGCTAATCTTTGGAAAACTTGGTGGTTTATCAAAACTAATCTTTGGAAAAGATGGCGGTCTTGCAAAACTCAACTTTGGAAAACTTGGTGGTTTATCAAAACTAATCTTTGGAAAAGATGGCGGTCTTGTAAAACTCAATTTTGGAAAAGATGGTATTGTAAAACTAATTGGTGGAAAAGTTGGTGGTCTTGTAAAACTAATTGGTGCAAAACTTGGTGGTTTTCCAATGCTTATTTCTGGGAACTTTGGAGGACAAATACTAATACAAAATTTTGGAGGACAAATACTAATACAAAAACTTGGAGGAAATAATTTAATTCCATCATTTGGATTAAATTTAATATTTATAACAGATGGAATACAAGGAAAAAAACAACTAATTGGTGGAATATTAGATGGAGGAATAATCGTTATTACACTTGGAATATAATTTCCAATTGGTGGAATAACTACACTAATAATGCTAGGTATTGGTTCGGTAGGAATAATTAGTATTGTAGATGGAACATTAATAGGACTAAATTCAATTAATGACGGAATAGTATTTAGTGGGCCAAAATTAATTTGACTTGGTATTGGAGGAACAACTGATATGATAGAAGGTATATTTATATTTGGAATACCAATATCAAAATTAGGAAATATTATAGGTGGAAGATTAATTATTGCATCTGGAACTTGAGGAATTGTAATATCTAAAGGAGGTAAGGCAGGACATTCAGGAATTTGAATAAATACTGGCTCTGGTGCTACTGGCAAAGTAGGTTCATTTGCATTATTTCTTATCGTTGGAGTTTGAACTATATTACAGTTATTTGTTTCTACATTAACAACTGGATCTATTTGAACAGATGTTGCATATAAATGCGTACCAGTTAATTCATTTGTAGTAGAAGTTCCATCGCCAAAATCAATTTTAAAATTTTTATAACCACCTATAATTTTTAAATTGTAACTTATAACAGTTCCGCTATTTGGATCTTTGCTTAATGTAATGACAGAAAAATTTACATCTGGACATCCATAATCATCAAATATAGGAGGTGTATTGAATAAGTTTCTTATTTTCCAATCTAAAGTTTTTTGATCCTCATCAAAATCAATTCCAATAAAATTTTCAATATTTACAATTGCTTGAGCTAATTGATTGTGATGCTCAGCTACAACAAGACCTCTAATTGATACACCAGCTAAGTTATAGCGAGTTGGCTTGCCACCTATATTCCTGATACAGTCTTTTAAAGCTACAACTTTTCCTGTTTGATAATCTTTATCAACTCTTCTGTAATAAAGAAGTTCACCTTCTATAGTTGCAAATCCATTATCTGGCCAAGGATCTTCAATTAAATTAGTATTTTTATAACCTTCAATATAAATTATTTCAGACCAAGCTTCATTATCTACAACAAGAAATGACTCGGTAGTATTATGTACCTTGTATAAAGTATAATCAGAATCTATTCCTAAAGGATAGATTGGTTGTGGTATGAAGTTTTGTTCTTTGTCTATACTTTCCAATTATTTACTTTCTTCTAACAATAAAGTATATATTAATAAAGTATATATTAATAAATTCCCATAAACCATTGCTTTAATATTGGTCTTTGATATAATTTACTAAAAGTAAGTTCTAAATTATTGAATTTAACCATACTGTTTTGACTGTAATCATAACTTAAGTACGCAAAATGATCATAATTTGATGTTCCTATTAGTGAATTTGATTCTTTATCAAAGCCAGAAGTTGTTTTATCTTGTAAGCTTCTAAAGCTTAAGCTGCTGTTATTACCAGCAACATACCATGTGTTTGAACTATCTTCGTAAATTGAAATATTACTTGAATTATTAAAAAAGAATAATCCATTACTCATTGTCAAAAATTGACCTTCTTTATAATTAGAATTTGGTAAATCTTGTAATTTTTTAATTGCTATAAAAGGATTACTTGTGCTTCCTATTGTACAATATAAGCTAGAAATTAATATTTCGGTTCCAATTAAAGTATTTCTTAAAAAATACCCAGTTTCATTTTTCCAAGTCGATCTATACAAAGAAAAATTACCTGTTATTGTTTTACCACTTTGATTATAAACAGATTCATTTTGTTTCAAGTCAATAGCGTTTGCTTGAAATGCATGATCGTTAAAGTCATTAATAGAAACGGTTTTTGAAGCTAAGTTATAAGTTTGTAATTTAGTTTTTGTTGGTGAAATATAAGCACCATAACCAGAGCTTGTCATACCAAGCATAAAATACGCATTAGATTGTGTGTTTAGAAACAACCAATTATAAGGTCTTTGAAAAGAATTTTCTGTTTTGTATGTTTTTTCAAATCCATTAAATGTTTTTACATATACTTGCTCGGTGTTTGGTTGATTTTCTTTACTTCTACCAGATGCCCAGAATAAAAATGAATCACCTCCATCGCCACTTGTTGATAAGCCAGAAGAACAAAATCCTATATTTCTTTTAAATTCATATTTTTGCACTTCAGAGTTTGGTTCATTTTCTAAAAAATCGTCATTTGTATTTAATTTTAAAGAATTAGATTGTGGGGCTTTATAGGTTTCAGATATTAAACCAAATTCAGCAGCTTGAACTTCATCTGTACCAGCTATTATATTGTTTAATTTTTCTTTATATAGCCAATGCCATAAATTAACATTTTCTACAATGTCTATAACATTTTTTTTATTAGTTATTCTGAAAGATCCTGATTCTGTATCGCATCTAATAATAGCATTGTATACACCACCAGTCTCAAAAAGAGCATTAGTAGATTTTGAATTTGCATGAGATATGTCATCTGATAATTCCCAAGCATATAAAACTACAGGATCTATTGGTTTTCCTTGACTGTTTACTTCTTCTCCTGAAAAAGTCTTACCAGTTTCTTGATTTATACCATTTGGAATTTTTAAATACAAAACACTATTTGCAGAAGCTCTTATTTTTGAATTTAAGTCACCAGAAGTAATTTGATTTCCTTTTGGATCAAAAGAAATAACTGCTTCATCTGGTGCTGGATATCTTGAATTAATTAAATTTTTAAAAGTTAATTCATCTTCACCAAATTTATTAATTATTTTAAAGGTAACAGTATAATTACCAGGTGTTTCATAAGTTTTTTCAATAGTTTGATTAGTGTTAGTAGTTTCTTTTGAATTATTTAAATATTCAAATGTTCTTATATCTCCATCTCCAAAATTCCAAATTGTTTTAATATTATTATTTGCATTATCTGTTGCTAATCTAAAACTTAAATCAGTAAAGGTTATTTTTAGAGGTATGATTCCTTCTCTTATGTCTGCTTGGAACCATGCTTTTGGTTTTAAGGCAATTCTCCTCAAATAATTAATTCTTGCTTCTACTGAACCAGTTTTTGGAATATTTACTCTATCATTTCTTACACCAGTAAATTTTTCAATTTCAATTAATGCATCTTTAATATTATTATGATGTTCTGCAACTACATTCAAAGTAATGTTTGTTACTTTTCCTAGTTTTTTTACATCTGGGAAACCATCTAATAATTCAATATCTAAAAATGTTTGTGTTGCATTATCTTTTAAGCCATAATAGAAACTTATTCCTCTTTCATCTAAATCAGAACATTGGTCAGTCAATGTAATTATTCCACTTGCTGGGAAAAAAGACATTTCATCTGTAGTGGCGTTTGCATAAATGATTTTATCTTTTGGATTATAATCTTTTAGCAAAGGAATTCTTAATGAATCTTTAACAGAAAATAAATTTGTATCAGTATCTAAAATGTTTGGATATGTAATTTTTATTTGGTTTAGCATATTTGTTTTATCCTACTACTAATATATCTTGTAAAAATACTTTTTTAACATTTTGTGTTTCAAATGTGTCAATAATAAATGGTTTATATTCACCTGGCTCATCATAAATATGTTTTACCGTATGTATATTTGGATCACTTATAATTTTATCTTTGCCGTCACCAAAAACAAAAAATCTATTAAGTATATTGCCGTCAGTCTGATCTACAAAATTATATTCAGTTGGATTTAAATTATTTTTCATTGCTGTTTTTTTAGATATTCCGCCAAACCTTGGCAAAATATAAAACAAAGGAATTCCATTTTCATTATTTGAATTAATATAATTAGATTTTGTTACTATTCCTTGACCGCCTAATTCATTAATAACATTTAATTGAATAGTAAAAATTCCTTCACGAATGTAAGTGTGTTCTGGAGATTCTTCTATAGAAGTAGTATTATCTCCAAAATCCCAAAAATACTTACTATTATTTCCTATTGTAAAGTTCTTAAATTTAACTGTAAAAGGTGGTTTCCCAATTACTGGAAATCCTCTAAAGATAGGTTTTGGACTTAAAATATCATTTTCTAATGTCTTCAATATTCCATTCAAAGAATTTTCTAAAGGAAAGTCTTTTTCTCCAAGTTTATTTTCAATTTTTAAAACAGCATCTTTAACAGCATTATGATGTTCTGCAAAAACACCAGATGTTACAGTTGTTCCTTTTGGCCATACTGTAGCTCTTGTATTTTGAAATCCTCTGATAACATTGAGGATTGTATTTCCTTCTTTTTTAAAGTAATATATTAATTCACTAATGCCATCTTTACTTGAAAGATTTCCTACTTTTAAAATTCCTTGAATTGGAAAGTTAGTAGCATCTTCTAAGTTAATTATTTTTGTATTAAGACTTATCCCAATTAGTAGTTTAGTCTCAGATAAATTCCTTGCCTCGTATAAGGTAGTAGAAGAATCTATAATTGTTGGAAAACCTGATAGATTCCCAGTTAAATAGTTTTCATCGTAAGAAGATGCTTTTTGAAAATACATAATGTTCCTGTTTAAATATTTATGATTATTGCATTAATTTATTTACTTCTTTGTTTTGGTTATTAGAAATATTATTTTGAATTTCATCTAATGCACTTGTAAGTTGTTTTTTTACAATAGAAATATCTGGTAATGCTAAAATTGTTTTACATAACTCTAAATCTGTAGGAATGTTAAGTAAAAATCTTAAATTCAAGTCATTCCCTAGCTTAGCTGACCAATATTGATTTTGAGATTCAACATCATCAAAAGATTTAAGTTTTTCTACCTTTTCAATTTCCATAAATGTTTTAACGAAAAAATCTAATTCTTCATTTACACTTTTTAATTTATCGTTGATTTTTTTAAAAACAAAATCTTTTCTATCATAATTTCTTATCATTTTCTTTAATTTTATTTCTAATATCTTTCTTTTGTATGTACATGATTCTTTTTCAATTAAGGTTTTATATCTATCTATTTTTAAAGATAATATTTCATAATTCTCTTCAGAAATTAAAATTTCTTCTTTGTAAGAATCTACTGTTTCTATTCTTGCGTTAATTTCTCTTGTGCATTGCCATAGCTTAGATTGTAAAGTAGGTTCTTTTCCTACTATGAAGTGATTTAATTGAAAAAATGAATGTCTTTCTTTTAAATCTGAATTATTAATAATTTCTTTTGCTTTTTCAATTAGTTCCATGTTTTCCTTTAAATTTTTATGCCTACAACAGCTTTTAATTTGCATCCTTCAATTGATGCATTATATCCCCATGATAATTTAATAATATCTAAATGGTTATCTTTTCCAAAACCACCTACTTTATTATAAGTGTTTTTATTTATTAATAAACCATTTAAAGGATTTTTTACAAATTCATAAATTCTATTTTTAACTGGGAAGATTATATCTTTTTCATTTAGAACAAAAATAGATAACTTTTTAATAAGATGCTTTGTTAAATATGTACCTGCTTGAACTAAAAAACACCATTCTGTTTTACAGTTTCTTAAAGCAATATCATAATTTTCTAAAATTTGAAAACTATCAGAATGATAAATATCATATTCCTGACCTTTGTTGTAATAATCAAATTTTAAATCATTAATTATTAATATTTTTTTATAATTTGTATAAAAATCATAATAATGCCTTAGTGTTTCATTTATTTTATTTGTATCTCTATCAATTGCTACAATTGCCATAGAAACATTAAGCTCTTTTGGCTCATACATAATAAAACCCTTTTAAATAAACTATTCTGCCAAGGAAACATCAAAATCTATTTTAATTATGTCATATTGTGAAATAGAATTCAATAATTGAAATGAAATTAAATCATCATTTAATGAAAATTTATTTTTATGCCATTTACTATTTGTATTTGGATTAGCTGGAGGAACAAAAACTTCGAAATCTGAAAATATCTGAACGCCATTTATGAAAACTCTTAAAGTATTATTCATTATCTGCTTAGATAAACTCGTAGTGTAGTTTTTATAATCAGATCCTAAAAAAGATGGTTTAGGAGTTACACCATAATAATGAATATGGGCACTTTCTAAAGGATAATTTAAATCGGCAGTAAGATTATTAGGAGCATCAAATCTCCATTTTAACGATGAAGAATTTTTTAATTCTAATATTCCTGTTTGAAAGAAAATACCACTGCTAATACTTGGAATATTAATATTCAAAGATAAATAATTTGCACCTTCTTGAATTTGAGCTAATTTATTTCTCTCGTCAAGCTTCATTCTTATGTAGCTTATTTCATTATAAATTCCATCTTCGTGATAACCAATATTATGTAAAGAAATATCAACCGCAGTTGGCTTTAAATCTCCATTACTAGTTAAAGATTGATTTAATCTAGCAGCTAAGTCTATTCTTGAACCAATTGAATTTTCTAAAACACCAGTGTTGAAATCAACTGCATCATTTAAAACTTCTTGTCTTTTAATTAATGCTGCAATAGGTAAATTATCATAAATATAATGATAAGGCTGTAAAGCTTCATAAGATGGAACTGTGATATTATTAATATTTGGCATATTTTTATATATATTTTAAAATTTATTTTATCAAATAAAATTAAGATTCCAATTCCAAGTAATCTGCATTTGATCCGTTTTGTTAATAGCACCAAAGGTTAACATACTGTACAAATCTCCTGTTCCCATAACTAATGCCATTTCGTTAATTGCATAACCATTAGCATCGTTATAAGTTAAAACAGAAGTGAAAATACCCTGAGTTTGATTAGTTGGATTAACTTGAGAAATAACAGGCTTAGTAGACCTTGTTATTCCATAAAGACCGTTTCTGTTAGAGTCTACATAAAGCGGAACTCCACCTGATTCTCCACCATCGCCAAAAATCATTGATTTAATATAATATTCAAAACTAGAAGCTATTTCACCTGCTTCGTTAGTGCATCCTTGTAAATTTCTAGTAAGCGATCTTACAAGGGCTTCTCTACCAGTCTTTAAAACTGTATTTTTAAAGTGACTTTTAATAGTTGAACCGTTTTTAAATTCTATAATCATGTCTACATCGCCAGTTGTTTCAACTCTAGAATTATACATTTTAAACCTGACCTTTCGTATTGTTGCCATCTTTTGTTTCAATTGTAAAAGAAACATTTTCTTCTTGATTAATTATATCTGTTGGCCCATCTTTCTTTTGGCCGTTATTTAATGCAATAACAGAATTATTTAAATTATCTAAATTTAAAGGAGAACTATCACATAGATAAATTTCATTATTTTGTTGATCTTTTCCAGACACCTGATTAGCTCCTCCTCTATTTAAATCATGAATTATTACATAATCACCAGTTGGCTTTAAGTAAATTTGTGGTATTCCATTTTCTCTAATGAATTCATCATAATTTAAAGTAATAGTATAAATAATATTTTCTTTTTTCTTAAATTGCTTACAATTTACAGAAATAGAAGTACCGCCACTAAGATATGTGCCTAAATCTAATGGAAGTCCTTCAATCTCTAAATAATTGACTGATAATTCATTAAAGTAACTTACAATTTTATAAAAAACATCATTTATAACTAAAATAAAATTTTCTTTAAAACTGTCATTATCTAATGAACCAGATATGGTTGAATCTTCAAAAACAGGAAGTAATGATGGTTTTTCAATTATTATTTTATTGTAAGCTAAGTTACCAGTGTGCTCTTTAACAACCCTATCTAATATCTTACCACTTGTTCCTATTACATCACCGTTTTCCCAATTGCTAATATAAAATTCATTTTCGTTATATCCATAACCTAAAACAACATATTGGGTGTCATCGTTTAAATAATAAAAATAATTTCCTATTTTTATTCTTTCAACTGCTTTGCCAAAATTGCCATCATTTCCTATTACTAATCCTTTATTTTCAGAAGTTAAACTTCCATTAGATGAAAAATATATTTTTTCATTGTTTTCATTTAATAAGTCATAGTTAATATCATCTATGGTTAAACCTTCTGATAATGAAGGTAAGGTAAAATCATTCTCTAGTACAATTGAACCATCAGGATTAACATCATAAATATTATAAATATTAAATGTGTTTGGATATACAATATAATATTTTATTTTCCAACAATCATTTGATCTTTGGTTTTCTACATCTACAACAGTTGTAATATTGTTTTGTTTTTTTTCATTTATTATTAGTTCATCTTTAAATGTATAAATGCTTTCTTGCTTAATTGTAAAGTTTGTACCAGTGTAATTTATGTTGCTTAATCTATAAGCAAATTCAGATTGGTTTATAGGTTGAGAAATTAATGCTTCTTCATATATTCTAATTAGATTTTTTTTAGGCTCAAAAACAGTATATTTACCAGTGTTTGAACTTGGATTTAATATTTCAAGCAAAGTATTTACTCTTGAATTAATACCAAGTTCTGAAAAATCTACTAAAGGAGAAAATAGGTTTATTTCTTTGTTGTATCCTTTAACTGTTTCATTGCCAAGATTGTCCATTATTGCTAATGCATTACGATGAACAACTCTTTGTAATAATCCCAAAAACATATTTCTATTAAAAGCCATTTGAGCATTACCAGAAATAATAGTTTCTGTTAGCTTGTAAGTAATCAAAGCCTCTATTTTTTCTTCTGGCGGAAGAATCATAGTTTCAAAGAAACCAGAATAATTTAAACTATGTAAAATACTGTGAAATGGCGTAAACTCTTTAAGTACATTGAAAACTTCTTGAATTCTTTCACTGTTTAAATTTTCAATTTCAACATCTAAATTGTAAAGCGTTGATAAATAACCATTGCATGTATCTAAGAAATTCTTGTCAATATCACAAGGGTTTTCACTCTCTCTTAAAGAACCATTGTATTCATCCATGTTGTAAATGTTTTCAGAATATGGAAATTCTGTTCTAATATCTCCGAAAACAATTGGATCATGAAATGCGTTTTTAAATGGTATAATTTCATTGATTAATACATCATCTTCTTCTATTACTTTGGCATTCCAATTTTTCAACGGATGAATTATATTTAAATCGTTTCTAAGGTCTGCAACAGGTAAACTCCTGATGTAATTTTCTATTATTTGCTCTGAATCATATTCTACTTTTCTTATTTGATAAATTATTTTTATTGCTTCACCGTCTTTTAATGAAATTCCAATTAATATTAATGTGCTTTTATTATTACTTGTTTCTATTTCAATGTTAGAAATAGGAATCTCTATAAAACTATTATTCTTAGCACGATAATACAAAACAAAATTTTCATCGTTAATTGGTAAGCTTATTTTAGAAAGATCAAATCTTATTTTATTACTATCTCCATAAAAAACATCAACCCAAGTGTATTTTGAGTAAATCTGATAAAGTTGAGTGTATTTTTTAAGTATTATACCAGCATCACCCAAAGCAGAATTTAATCCATTTAGCGTTCCTTTCATTTTGAAATTAGGAATAGCTTTTGCAATCTGTCTTCTCCATCTTATTGGATCATTTGATTTAAATTCTAAACGATATAAATTTCCCAGATAAGATAATAAATGCTCTGGTATTAAATTTGAATCAATTAAAGTAGCAATATTATTTGCTAAGTTCTCAGTATAAGAAAATGCATCTCCTACAGCATTATTAAACTTTTCTAATATTTCTGGACTTACATCCGTTGTACTTAAATAATTCTTGTAAAGATCAGGCAAATATCTATTTAATAAATTTGTATACTTTTTTTCATTTGTTTCTAAATTCTTAGGAGAAATATAACTTGATGTATTTGACGATAAAGAAAAATAAATACTAGAAGAAAGTAATTGAGAAGATATATTTGGTCGCCAACTATAGGAAATAAAATAATCTCCCTCTCTTAAACCACTTTGCTCAAATTTAAATTTAAAATGACCATTGACTATGTTGCTATCGTTATCGATAACTTTCTTAATTATAAATCCTTTTTTTTCTGGAGTCCAAACTGGATTTTCTGAAGATCCAAATTTTGCTACAGCAATTAAATTATCAAATTCAACTTTGTTTAAAGATTTCTGAAGCAAATCCCTTTGTGCAATTTTTAATTTTTCTTTTAAATCTTGATTATTTGGATATTCGTATGAAGCTTGTTTTAATTCTAGATACTTTACTTCTAAAGTAGG
>Ga0114968_10003523_pt1 | contig 11721 bp, 12 predicted proteins | sample M_130807_EF_Meta_FD_87020 | JGI IMG/M metagenome (GOLD analysis project Ga0114968, IMG submission 87020) | Freshwater microbial communities from Lake Montjoie, Canada to study carbon cycling - M_130807_EF_MetaG | ecosystem: Environmental > Aquatic > Freshwater > Lake | place: Lake Montjoie... | reverse complement strand
TCCGGGTCTACTTCTTTAAATGGGGAGCTCTCAATTTTCATTTCGCATGTACCTCTTCATGGGATCCGTTGTTCTGCCAATCTATGATAAGCCTTTCAAACAGGGTCGTAGATTGTGTAATTTTCTCGGTATAGCAAAATTCATTGGTCTGATGGGCCATTTCTGGTTGACCCGGTCCCAGCACTACCGTTGGAGGATCGCCAATTTGTCCCTTTAGTGCGGAAGCATCGGTAAAGTAAGAAATAGATTTGGGGGTAGCCTTCACACCGTTGATTTCTTGGCAATGAGCATAGACAGTTTGTATCCATGGGTGCTCTGGTGGGGTGTAAATACCCTCAACATCCATAATAGTTTCAAGCTGAATGTTGGGACCTAGTGTTTTGCATAGGCAACCATAGATATGACTGTGACTTTGCCCTGGCACGGATCGAATATCTAAGGTCATTTCAGCGGCATCTGGAACTGAATTAATATTCAAGCCTGCTCTAGCGGTTCCTACATTAAGCGTCCCTTGACCCATTAATGAATGGGGCGGGGTTTCAAATTGAAATTGCTCAAGTAAAAGTGCACCTTTTGCTATTTTGTAGAAAGCGTTATCACCTCTTTCAGGCATAGAGCCATGAGCGGTGATGCCTTCAGCTTTAGCGCGCAACCAATACGCTCCCTTATGACCAATGATGGGTTCATTTGCAGTTGGCTCTGCCACCACAAAACAACCTACATTACCAATAAAGTCGATCACTTTTTTCTGTGCAGCAATGTAGAAGGCGCCCTCACAACCCGTTTCTTCACCGGCAGTAATGATGAGACTAATACCACTTTGATTCTTGGCAAGGTGAGCAGTTTTCATCGCTGCCACGACAAAAGCGGCAATACCGCTTTTCATATCACTAGAGCCACGCCCAAATAATTTGCCATCCTGTATCTCGCCCGAGAAGGGTTCATGATCCCACGGACGATCTCCTAATGGAACAACATCTACATGCCCTGTAAAACAAATATTGGACTTGTTTGCTGCCCCAGGTATTCGCGCAACAATGCTTCGACGCCTGGGAGCGAAATCTACGTTCATGCATTCAAAGCCTGCTGACTCTAGTAACTCGGTTAAATAGTTACAAAGCTCATCTTCATTACCAGGAGGGTTGATAGTATTAAAACGTATCAAATCTTGGGTTAACTTGATTGGGTCTGGAATATTCATGGAGCCCTTCTGCGCTATGGCCTTACATCATAAGATGGTACCATGATCGAGTTCCCCAATAGCTTCCTGCAGGGTGTTTGGCAATGCCATAGATGCTGTACAGAAAATAAATTTATAGTCAATATATATTGTTAGGACAGTGATGACTTCCCAAAGAACATTATTTAACCAGCGACTTTCCCAACCCGGCTTAATTGTTGCGCCTGGTGTTTATGAAATGGTCTCATTACGTCTTGCCGATCGCATGAATTTTGATGCGCTTTACATGACGGGCTATGGCACAGTCGCCTCCCTTTTGGGTTTACCTGATGCAGGTTTAGCAAGCTATTCGGAGATGGTTGGTAGAGTTACTGCGATGGCTGGCATGGCAAAGACCCCTTTGATTGCTGATGGCGACACGGGCTATGGCGGCCTACTAAATGTTCGCCACACTATTCGAGGATATGAAGCGGCAGGTGCCGTTGCAATACAGCTAGAAGATCAAGAGTTCCCAAAAAAATGTGGACACACTCCAGGTCGCAGAGTAATTCCCATGGAGGATATGGTCAAAAAGATTGAGGTTGCAGCTTCATCACGCACCGACCCCAATTTCAAAATTATTGCGAGAACGGATGCTCGAACAACCTTAGGGTTAGACGAGGCACTACGACGTGGCGAGGCGTATGCTCGTGCTGGCGCTGATATCTTATTTATTGAGTCCCCTGAAACTGAGTTAGAGATGAGACGTATTGGTCAAACGTTTCCTGATCATCCTTTAATTGCCAATATGGTAGAAAAAGGTAGAACCCCTGTGTTATCTAAGATAGAGCTAGAACAATTGGGTTTCAAGATTGCAATCTTTCCGGTGACTGCTTTGCTCGCTTCAGTTCAGGCGATGACCAGAGTTTATGATCACTTCAAAGAGTCTGGATCATCAATTGGTAATCCCGTAGATCTATACGACTTTTCGGATTTGTCTAAGTTGATGGGTTTTGAAGATGTGTGGGAGTTTGAAAAACGCTTTGTCGAAACTAAATAAGAGGTGAATATGAAATTGCATCACTACCTGGCATCAGTAATTATTTTTTTTGCAGGCCTAGCTCCCTTGCTCAGCTTCGCACAAGCGAACTATCCTAATCGACCAATACGTCTCATTATTCCATTTACGCCAGGTGGTGTAACCGATACATCGGGCCGCTTTATTGCAGAGCAATTATCCTTAAAGTTGGGCCAGCAAGTTATTGCTGACAACAAACCTGGAGCCTCCGGAAACATTGGCTCTCAAATGGTTGCAGCAGCAGAGCCTGATGGATATACCTTGTTATTAGGTTATGCGGGCACCTTATCCATTAATCCATTACTGAATGACAAGACTCCTTTTGATAGCGTGAAAGATTTTGCGCCGATTGGAAAAATTGGCGATGCTATTTTGATTCTCGTAGCCAACAATGATTTTCAAGGTAAGACTCTGGCAGATGTGATTGCGATCTCAAAAAGAGATCCCAATGGCCTTTCCTATGGAACATCTGGCTCTGGTGGTACGCCTCACATTGCTGGCGAATTGCTAAAGCAAAGAACCGGGGCTAATCTAGTTCACGTTCCTTACAAAGGAGGGGGCCAAGCGCTGCTTGATTTGTTAGGAGGTAATATTCCCTTGGTTTACACGGCTGTTGCTGGAGCAAATCAATATGTTAGCTCTGGGCGGATTAAGGCAATCGCTGTATCGAGCTCAAAGAGAAGTCCAAGCATGCCTGACGTGCCAACTTTTATTGAAGGTGGCGTTAAAGATTTTGTGATTGATGATTGGGTAGGTTTATTAGCTCCCGCAAAAACGCCTAAGCCAATTATTGCTAAATTGAATCAAGCATTAAATGAGATTTTGAATTCATCAGAAGGTAAGGCAAGGCTTTTTGTAATGGGCATTACTCCCTCTCCTGGCACCCCAGAAAAATTTGGGGAGCAAATAAAGGGGGACTTGGTCAGATTTACGCCCATTGTGAAGACGGCTCTAAGCAAACCTGAGTAATAGCACCCAATCAGATTCCTCCTTAAATAAGTGATTGATCACTGGTAAGGCCGCAGCTTGCATAAGCCTCTTGTAGCGCCAATGTGATGAGGGGTAATTCCAATCGCAAACTTAGATTTATATTGCAACGCAATATAAATATTCTTGTTTAATATAGGCACAACATCAGTAGGGTATAAAAAGCTGGAATTCACCTCAATACGGAGAATTCCTCAATATTAAAAACGATAGGGGAGTAAGCATGGCTGATTTAAATGTCAATGGCAAAAAATACAAGGTGGACGTAGATCCAGATACCCCATTACTGTGGGTCATACGAGAGCAGATCGGCTTGACTGGTACCAAATATGGTTGCGGTGTTGGTGTCTGTGGTGCTTGCACTGTTTTATTTGAAGGTCAGGCGATCCGAAGTTGTTCGTTGCCCGTATCAGCAGCTGTAGGTAAAAAAATTGAGACCATTGAAAGTCTAGAAAAGAATGGTCAACTCTCTAAAGTTCAAAAAGCGTGGGTAGATAAGCAAGTGCCTCAGTGTGGCTACTGCCAATCTGGCATGGTGATGGCAACCACTGCACTCCTACGCAACAATCCAAAACCGACTGATGCGCAAATTGATGCGGCAGTTAACAATATTTGCCGTTGTGGCACCTTCCAAGAAGTCCGTGCAGCGATTCATGCTGTGAGCAAGGCATAAGGGGATACAGATGACTACAAATACAAATACTTCCCGTCGCCACTTTATTGTTGGTTCTAGCGCAATCGCTACTGGTCTAGCAATTGGCTTTGATTTTTCAATCATGTCTGAAGCAAGTGCTGCTATCGGTACTGGTACTACAGCAATGACACCACTTGCAGCACCAGAAATTGGTGTGTGGGTGGTGGTTAAGCCAAATGATGATGTGATTGTGCGCATCGTTCGCTCAGAAATGGGTCAAGGTACCATTACTGGCTTGGCACAAATGGTTGCCGAAGAATTAGAGTGTGATTGGAAAAAAGTCTCCTACGACTATCCATCCCCTGCAGAGAATCTCAAGCGCAATAAAGTTTGGGGAAGCTATTCCACTGGTGGTAGCCGCGGCATTCGTACCTCTGAGCAGTATGTTCGCAAGGGTGGTGCAGCAGCACGCATCATGTTAGTTCAGGCTGCAGCAAACCAATGGAATGTTCCTGCTTCTGAGTGCGTGGCAAAGAATAGTGTCATTACTCATACCCCGTCTGGTCGTAAAACTAGCTTCGGTAAGGTATCGGTTGCCGCCTCCCAATTAGAGGTGCCAAAAGAGGTTCCGCTGAAGGATCCAAAAGAGTGGCAGTTGATTGGTAAATCCGTCAATCGTATTGATGGTACAGCCGATAAGGTCACTGGCAAGCAAATCTACGCAATTGATCTAAAGCTACCAGGGATGTTGACAGCAACTATTAAAGAGGCGCCAGTATTTGGTAGCAAGCTCAAGAGCTATGATGCCGCCAAAGCACAGGGTATGAAGGGCGTTAGAAAAGTGGTCCAAGTGGGAGATGCAGCGGTTGCAGTTGTAGCCGATACATTCTGGCAAGCCAAAGTGGCACTGGATCAAGTGAATATCGTTTGGGAAAGCAGTCCTAATGAAGGTGTATCTAGCGCCTCCATTAAGAAGATGTTGGAAGAAGGCCTTTCTGCCGATGATGTATTTGTAGGTAACTCTAATGGTGATGTGAAGTCTGCAATGTCTAGCGCATCCAAAAAGATTGAGGCTACTTACTTTTATCCATTCTTAAACCACGCTACCTTAGAGCCACAAACGGCAACTGCTAAGTGGACTGCGGATTCTTGTGAGGCATGGGTGCCTACTCAAGATGGTGAAGCTTCACTAGCTGCAGTGATTGCAGCATCAGGTTTACCAGCGGACAAATGTAATGTCTACAAAGTGAACCTTGGTGGTGGCTTTGGTCGTCGCGGGGCATTTCAGGACTACACCACTCAAGCAGTCAATATCGCTAAGCAAATGCCAGGCACTCCAGTCAAATTGATTTGGACGCGTGAAGAAGATATGACTCAAGGTCGTTACCATCCAGTCATGATGTGCAAGATGACAGCCGCTATTGATGATAAGAAAAATATCACTGGCTTAAACATGCGCCTATCAGGCCAATCTATTTTGTCGGCAGTACGTCCCGCTGTTGTTGCTGCCAATAAAGGTAAGGATCCTGTCGTATTCCAAGGCTTGGATCCAACAGGAGAGCATGGCATTACTTATAGCTTCCCAAATCTGAATATTGATCATGCCATGCGCAATACTCATGTGCCGCCAGGTTTTTGGCGCGGCGTGAACGTGAATCAGAATGCGGTGTTCATCGAAACGTTTATGGATGAGATGGCTGAAGCAACGGGTATGGATGCAGTAGAGTTCCGCCGTAAGCATATGAAAGAATTCCCACGTGCAGTCGCAGTGTTAAATGCTGTTGCAGATGGCATTGGCTGGACTAAGCCTGCGGCACCTGGTGTATTCCGTGGTGTGGCACAAATGCGTTCTTTCGGTAGCTATGTAGCAGCAGCGTGCGAGCTCTCCGTGAAAAATGGCAATGAAGTGAAGATTCATCGTATCGTGGCAGCTACTGATCCAGGCTACATTGTCAATCCAGCGCAAGTTGCTCGTCAGGTGTCCGGTTCATTTGTTTATGGCCTGTCAGCTCTATTTGAGGAAGAGATCACCATCGAAAAAGGTGCAGTAGTTCAAAAGAACTTCGATACCTTTGGTTCAATTCGCCTATCTCAGATGCCTCCTGTTGAAACTATCGTTATTCAAGGCGGTGGTAAAGATTGGGGTGGTGTAGGTGAGCCAACGATTGCGGTTTCAGCACCAGCTGTACTCAATGCGTTTTATCGTGCAACCGGTAAACGCTTACGTACAGTGCCATTGAAAAATAGTGGCATCAAACTGGTTTAATGCTGCCGTGGCTTTGCACCGATGAGAATGAGGTACGCACTAGCAACATGTTTGCTGAGCTTCCTCACTCTCAGTTTTGCAAATGCTCAAACCATTGCGGGGGATTCGATTTTCGAATCCCTTTCTTCTACCCCCGGTGATGTCTCTCGAGGTAGAGCGATTGTTGCGAGTCGTCAAACAGGTTTATGTCTCTTGTGCCACAGCGGCCCATTTCCAGAAGAGCGGTTTCAGGGGAACCTGGCACCAGAGCTCAGTGCTAGCGTTGCTCGTCTCACAGCGCCACAGTTAAGGGCGCGGATTGTGGATGCGAGTCACTTTAATCCGAGCACCATCATGCCCGCCTATTACAAAACTGGACACCTGAATCGAGTTGCTCCAAAATTTGCAGGGCAAACGATCTTAAACGCCCAGGAAATTGAGGATGTTGTCGCATACCTAGTGAGCTTAAATAAGTAAAATTCAAAATGAACATGAGATTCAATACATCCTTCAAAATATATCGCCGTCATTGGCTCCAGAGAATCCAAAAGTTTGGCCTGTTTACTCTGGGTGCTTGGTTTAGTCCTTCATTCGTTTTCGCTAAAAAAGAAGATGCAGACGAAGCTATTCAAAAAATCACTGGTAACGCGAGAATTCAGGAGGGACGCGTTACTTTAACCATCCCGCCTTTAATTGAAAATGGCAATCTAGTTGTACTGAAGGTAAGTGTAGAGAGCCCGATGACTGCTAATGATTATGTGAAGGCCATTCATGTGATTGCAGAAGGCAATCCTTTGCCTAATATCTTTACTGCTTACTTAACACCGCGTTCGGGAACTGCCAATATTACAACCCGGGTGCGTTTAGCTGATAGTCAGCGTGTTTGGGCTATTGCGCAAATGAGTAATGGTAGTTTTTGGCAAGGTTCAGCAGAAACTTTGGTGACCTTATCTGCTTGTACGGAGATGGTATGAGTAAAACATCACGTACTCAGGTGACGGTGCCAGCCTCTGCAAAGAAGAATTCCATTATTGAGATCCGAGCGATTGTCCAGCATGATATGGAGTCAGGATTTCGTTATACAGAATCCGGTAAATTAATCCCAAGAGATATTATTCGTGTCTTTACCTGCAGCTATAACGATGTTGAGGTATTCAAGGTCGACTTCTATCCAGGCATCGGCGCTAATCCATTAATCATTTTTACTACTGTTGCTACAGAATCAGGAACCCTCGTTTTCAAGTGGCTTGGTGATGATGGTTATGCGGCGGTTAATCAAGCTCGTATCACGGTTTTATAAGAGTTCTGTGCGCGCAGGAACTTCTCTTTGCATTATCGCTTTTTGTTGCTCTGCATTGTTTGCAGTATCGGTCTCTATAGCCGCCAATACAAAACAATCTAGTTATGAGCTCATGTCTACTGAAAACAAGGCGATGCAGGATGATCCGTCCCTTAACCCTGCAATGTTTTGGGTTGCAGAAGGGGAGAGCTTATGGCAAACCAAATTAGGCCCCAAGAATCTGGCTTGTACTAGTTGTCATAGCGATGCCAAAAAATCAATGCGTGGTGTGGCAACCCAATTTCCGAAGATGGTCAAAGGTAAGCTGCAAACTCTGGAAGGACAGATTAATCAATGTCGATCTGCCGCACAAAATGAACCGGCACTAGCTTATGAGAGTAAAGCGTTATTGGCCTTAACTGCCTATGTTGCAGTCCAGTCAAAAGGCATGCCGATTGCTGTTAAAGAAACGCCATCCAATCAAGAGCAATTAAAAAAAGGTCGTCAGTGGTTTAACGAAAGAATAGGACAACTCAATTTATCTTGCGCTCAATGTCATGAGGATAGGGCGGGATTAAAGCTGGGCGGTAGTCTGATACCGCAAGGCCACCCTAATGCTTACCCTATTTATCGCTTGGAATGGCAAACCTTGGGATCTTTGCAGCGCCGCTTACGCAATTGCATGAGTGGGGTGAGGGCGCAGCAGTTTGAGTATGGTTCGCCTGAAATGGCTCAGCTAGAGCTCTTCTTGATGTGGCGAGCCAGGGGCATGCCATTAGAAGCCCCAGGGGTCAGGCCTTAGACAGAGTGTTACTACTTGACTACTTCCATCTCTTGATCTGCAGGACCCAATAGGGGTGTGCTGTTATCGGTCACCTTCGGTACGGAGACGTCTACACAGATTGGCTTAGATGAAAGTGGGTTAAAAAAACTACACTCTTTTTTAGTGGCAGCTGAGGCAGCATGCTCTAAAGGAGATTTGCCGGTGGCTGCAGTTGAAGCTAAACTCGTGGTAGTCATTGGGTTGGCAACGGCTGTAGTTGCTATAGTCCCACCAGCGGAGCTAGCGGCAGCAGAGCTTGATGCTCCTATTGCTGCAATGGGGGCAACGCAGCCTTGTAAACCTAAACAGATCATCATTAGGAATGGGCAAGCCCAGAAATTCAATAGGGATCCTGAATGAAGTCTAACGTTTCTGACAGACAACATTAAAGACCCCGGCCGTCCACGAGCCATTGATGACAGGTTCAAATTTGCTATCAGGTGTGTTGTTATCAGAAACGACTTTGCCCTCACCCTTGTTCCCCGCAAATTCTTTGAAAGCAATTGGTCGGTAGCTAGTCTCAGGGCAGTTGTATTCATTGAGGCCAATAATAGAGCTCACTGCTTGCTTATTATTTGGATTCATACCTGGCTTCTTGAAGTCTAACATTGACAATATTTGAGCTTTCTCACCGCTATCACGAATGGTATCCAAATCAACATAAACAACCAGTGCCTCGTTAGAGCCGAGTTCTTTCCATTCGGCATAGGCGGTACCAATGCTAGACATTGATGCGGCAAAGATGGTGGCGGTAACAAAGGGAGTCAATTTTTTCATGGGTCAGAGTCCTGATAAGTGACTGATTTATAGCAACAATACATTCTAAACGCCTTAGCTGGCACTTCTGATAAGTCTTATTTGTTGTTCAATTCTAGCTGCCGTTTACTGCTCTCGGGCTTCATTTGCAATGGTAAATATTCGCTTTTCGCCCATAGCGGGTTCATATTGCGATAGAGCTTGCTTTGTACCCAACCGGATTGGCCTGACTGATAGACAAAGAGTGATTTTTCTAGATCTGAAAGGTCATAGATCGCTCTCATGCTGGGGCCTTGAACTGTTTCATAAGGATTTATAGATTTCAAGAATTGAGGTCTGCCAACATTTATAGAAAAGGCATCTCCAGGAAAGGGCGTTTTAATATTGAAGAGGCTTCCCAATACAGGAACTTTACTGAGTGGACGATGCTCTGAAACGGCGATATGGGCTTTGCCCCATGCCCAGCTTTTTGGATCATTGCCATACTCATCGCTTAAATACTCAAGCGCTTTATCAAAAGCATTGTTAGATGACTCCAAACATGATTCTACTGGTGCTGTTTTAGGGTCATCGCACCAAAGGCTATCGGGGTTTTCCAATGCAAGTAATAAAGGTTGCCTAAAACTCCTCGAACCATAGTTCTCGGTAAATAGATAACTCAGGCGTGAGAATAGATTGCGAGTGAGTTGATCGGCCCAAGCATTAAAAATGAGAGCGCCAGCACTATCGACTTTCATATCACCATCAAAGCTATGGATGATGTCTTGTGCTTGGGAAGCCAGTTTGTGACTTGGCTTACTTGATTTAAATAAGCCTAATAGTGGGGTAGCCCCTAGCGATAGCGTATCTGCCTGCATGGTTTTCATATCATTGAGACCATGACTATTTCTAGACTTTAGCAGTTCAACAATGCGGTCATAGCGTGTTGGTAGATCCCAATCACTGGTTAAAGGATTTGGATCATTGGTGGCAATAATTCGTTGGTTAGCAGTAGCAAGCCACCCTTGTTCTGGGTTATTGCTGGCTGGTAGTTGCTCAAAAGGAATATAGCCGTTCCAATCAAATTGCTTTTCCCACCCTAGTGCCGGAGCAATGCCATATAAGCCCTGATGCAAGATACGTTTAGGTGCAACACCTGCTGCCTGATAACTGATATTGCCTTCGGCATCCGCCATCACGACATTTTGCATTGGGGCATAGTTTTTGCGAAGTGCTTGTTTAAATGAATCAAGATCCTTAGCGCGGTTCATTTCTAAAAGACCCACAACGGATTGGTTTTCAACATCTAATGCCGTCCAGCGAAGGGCTAAAGCAAATCGTTTGGTGTCGATACTTTTTTTAGCGCGTGCATAGGAATCAGAAATCACGGGCCCATGACGTGTTTCTTTTACCAAGAAGGTGATGGAGGGGGCGCCTTTGACATCAATAATTTCTTGATGAACCTTGAATGGTAAAGGCCCATCGGGGCTGCGATACATTCCAGGGTTATTGGAGTCAATTTGCTCGATATATAAATCTTGCACATCAGGATTGGTGTTGGTAAAGCTCCATGCAAACATATCTGTTCTGCCAAGTACTACCGCTGGTATTCCTGGCAGGGTAGCGCCAATCACATTCATGCCTGGGGCGTCCAGATGCGCAAAATACCAAATTGCTGGGGCTGATAAACCTAAATGAGGATCGTTTGCTAGCAAGGGCTTCCCGCTATTAGTAAGCTTGCCGCTCAACGCCCAATTGTTTGACCCAATGCCCTCTTTGCCGCCTGGTAGATCGAGAGAACCAAGTTCAGTAGAAGGAAGGTTCTTGGATTTACCTTCAGAAGGACTTGCTAAAGGATTAAACACCATCAGATCTTTATACATCTTAGCGAAATCCATATTACTCACTGGTGCACCTGGTTCGAATGAGGGCAAGATTTCCCAAATTTGTTTAGTGGTGAAGAACTGGGAGAGTTCAAATCGTTGTAACTCCTTATCCCAGTTACCACCAAGATCGTAGGCCATCATTAACATCCAGGCGACGCTATCAGTAGGCGACCAATGACCCGGCTTGGATCCTGTTAGAAAGTATTCAATGGGCAATGCCCAGCCTAATTGGGTATTGCCCGTGTTCACACCATCTGCGTAAGCTTGGAGTAAACGTTTTGTAGCAACTGGATAACGATCAAATTGGCGTTCTGCAGCGCGCTTAATGCCCAGCGTACGAATGAAGCGATCAATTTTGATCGTATCACTGCCCAATATTTCAGAAAGGCGGCCGCTAGCAAGACGACGATTCACTTCCATTTGCCAAGAGCGTTCTGTAGCATGTAAGTAGCCTAAGGCAAATAATGCGTCGGTTTGTGAATTCGCTTTGATATGAGGGATATCAGATTCATCAAAGGTAATAACTACCAAGTCACCGATACCTTTGATCATGCGCTTACCCGAAGGGGAGTCCTGTGCAGAATACAAATAGGCAATCGTAATCACTAAGCAGATCACCAAGACACTAGCAACAACCCAAAAAACTGGGCGCAAGAGCTTTCCAGGTCCGGTCAATTTGCTATTCAATGTCATAGTAATAGTTTAGTGGTTTTAGGCTCCCCAAGCCCCAAGTCTGCCCAGCACCTGTTTCCCGAGGCTTTCTGGCCTTGCATGCTAAAATTTCATCTGTCTTGATTTATTTAGCGCAGCAGTTTCTGTTTGTGCGAGCCCGAGTGGTGAAATCGGTAGACACAGCAGATTTAAAATCTGCCGACTCAAAAAAGTCGTGCCGGTT
>Ga0114968_10003522_pt1 | contig 11721 bp, 8 predicted proteins | sample M_130807_EF_Meta_FD_87020 | JGI IMG/M metagenome (GOLD analysis project Ga0114968, IMG submission 87020) | Freshwater microbial communities from Lake Montjoie, Canada to study carbon cycling - M_130807_EF_MetaG | ecosystem: Environmental > Aquatic > Freshwater > Lake | place: Lake Montjoie... | reverse complement strand
GAAATTCATCAATCGAGTATCGACTAATGGACGACTAGGATAATTTAATACATATGCGGTTTTATCCATACGTTGGTCGTAATTCGTAGCATATACACCCATTGCTTGTTTTCCCATGGCACAATTTGAACTTAGGAAATTTGAGCCCGCAATAAATGAATGATTATCACTTTCTACTTCTATGTCAGAAACTAATCCATCTGGTTCTGTTGTGATAGATTCTAATGGTATAAATATACAGTTGTTCTTTTCTTCAACTATTTCATTCATCCAATTATCAATATTCAATTCCGCATTTGTTATTTTTAAATATTCTGCCCTTTTGAAATCTAATATATTTTTTGTATCATTTAAAATACCAATTTTATATTCATTTATATTTTCTTTCATTTGTCCAATTGTTTTCCATCCTTTATTTGTCATCAATTTATGGTCTTCTGTAGCAATTATTTCACGACCACTAACTGTTTTTAGTTTATAAATTGGAAATTCATTTTTTCGAACAAATTGATTTACAACAGCTGTTTCTGTTATTTCTAATGTTTCTGGATTGAATGATAATACATTTTCACCAATAGATACATCTTTAATACATTTTTTACTACCATCCGCCATCCATACTAGTTCGTTTGGTGAAAGACATTGGTACGTATTACGAGGTGCTTGGTTATGTTCTGGATATGGAATACATGACGCTAATACTCCAAAAATAGTACTAGGATGTATTTCGCAATGAGTATAATTGAATTTTTGTGTCAAGTCTTGTAAATACCCTTCCTTACTGTTCATAGCAATCATAGCAAAATTTTGTTCTTCTGGGTCAATATATTCGATAACAGATTCATCTAATTTACAGTTAGTTAGTAAATCATTCCATGAAATTTCTTTAGAAACTAATTTATCGATTATATCAGCACTAATCAATGCTTTATTATCACGTACTTTTAGAACAGGACGTGTTAAACGACCACCATCATTACATATACGTATTTCTAATGATTTATAATCAAACACTATAGATATATAAATATTAATAATGCCACGATACTTTTTATCTTTCATATCATTATAAAGTTCCATAGGTGTGTCGGTAACGCCTAACCAAGCACCATTTACAAATACTTTGACTTTACCATGCATTTCGGTTGGAGATGTATCATTTACAGATAATAAATAAGGTTTCACATATTCATACAACGATGAACTATTTGTTGGAATAGTAATATGACCCATATAACTAATATTTTTGACTACACCAATCGACTGACCCTCCGGAGTTTCTACTGCACATAAAAACCCGAACGTCGTATTATGTAATTTACGAGGAGCGATTAATTCACCACTTTTTTCCAACGGTGTATTGATACGACGCAAATGACTCAAACTGGAAACATAAGTCAATCTATTGAGCACTTGAGCAACACCAACTTTACTACTATTCGATTGTTTAATACTGAAATCACCAGTAGAAAGAGCACGATTAATGCCGTTTTCAATAGTAGTCGATTTCATAATTTTATAAATATTCGTCATATTAATGATATTTTCATAATCTTCAGTTGAACGCCAAGACCCAGTATTAATTTCACGTACAATTTGTTTCTGCATTTCTTTTACTAATTTATTGAAATAATTTCTGAATAAATTATTTAAAAGAGTGCCTGTTAATTCAATACGTTTATTCAAATAAGAATCGCGATCATCTGGAGGAAGCCAACCGAGACTTGTTTGTAATAGTTTTTTAGCCATATAACCAACTAAATATAATTTTTGTGGAACAGTTTGACAATGAGGAAATAAATCGTTGTCTAGTACTTCTATTGTGAATTCGCGTTTCTTTCTAGCGCCAGTATCTTTATCCATATTAATTGGTGTAAATGCGACGGACGCAGTGATATGTCTAAGAGCATCTTCTTGTGTCATATATTTATTTGCGTCAATCATGGATGCTTGTAAGGATTGTAGTAAATCGACCTGTTTTTTATCGGTTATATCTAATAAAATATATTGACTAATTTCTTTATCACTTAGCACACCAAGTGCTCGAAACAGTACAAATAATTCAATCGGCTGTTTTATACGAGGAATATTTACAAATATTCCATTACCAAAACCATTATTTTTACTGGCAATCATCATTTCAATTTGTTTTGGAGATATACATTTGAAATCCGGAACCGATTTGATTTCAGCAAACCAATTCCATTTGGTAGTATTTTTACCATCAAAACAATATACACGATTTTCAGCAGCACGTTCTTGACCTAATACGGTTTTTTCAGACCCCTTGATAATAAAATAACCACCACAATCCATAGAACATTCACCAGTATATTGATGATTAACGAATTTATTTTGTGTCAATGTACATACAGATGATTTCAACATAATCGGTAATTTACCAATATTGATTTTGGGTAAAACCTTTTCGATTATTTTTGGAGTATCCATATTTTCAGTATTTCTCACAACATATTGAATATTAACATCGACGGTCATGGTTGAAGCATAAGTGAAATTACGTAATTTGGCTTCTTGTGGTAACATCATTTTCGTAGCACCATTATTTTCATGAATTTGTGGTGGATATAGTTTAAAATTTGTGAATGATATAAAAATTTCTAGAAAGTATTTATCTTTTTCTGCAATATAGTCATTTTCAGAATGAATTGTAACTGGATTGAACATTTGAATAGTTCTTAATATTTGATAATTAACAAAGTGATTATACGATTCAATTTGATGACGAACCAAACGGTCAAGATGTTGACCCTCGAAATAAGATTCGATTATATGAAAAGGTTCTTCTGTATAATTACCAAGATGTTCTAATAATTTGGTTTCATCGTTGGTAATATTAGCATGAATATATTCAATTTGTTTCTGGATATCACTTTCTTCAGCTATTATTTTTTTTATATCATTTGTAGTTTCTGGATTAGTATTTATTGGAGACGCATCTAGCACGGTTTCCTTTTGTTTTGTAGTACGTTTCTTTGGAGCAATTTTCACCTTCATGGAGGATTCTTTCAAATCGCTATTCATTTCAGGAACGACATACATAGTTGAAGATACAGATGCGGATTTCATTTCGTAATTTGACATTTTTGACTATAATATTATAATCTGAATCTTAATATAATAATATAATCAATTTTTTAAATAGTTTTTGTATAAAGTTTTCGATAGTTTTACATAATATTATATAATTAAAAATAGAAATAAAAGTTGTATTATAATAATACTAGAAAATGAATAGCAAACGGTTTATAGATTATTTAGATACATATAATGATAAAACACAGTATAACTATAGTCAATATTCATTATTAACAGGTGCGATTCAAAGTAATTTTATAGAAAATCATTTGAATGATATAAGTTTTGTTGGTAATATCAATATAAAAAATCCTACAAAAAATCAACCTGTATTTTTACATTTTTATCCAATTTTAGAAAATCCGATACAAGAAAATTCGATACAAGAAAGTTCAAGTAATTTTTATTCAAAATATTCTGGCTCAATATGGAACACTTTAAATAATAAAAATGCCGAAACTCAATATTCAATTTGGCAAAAAGAACGCGAAACGAATATTTATATGCCAGCATTACCTCCTACGATTACAAAAACCAAACAAAAAACAATAGATGCTTCCATCAATACATTATCTGATGTTATAAAAATAATAGATGAAAATGATTACGATGATGAAACTGAATATAATATAGATTTGAAATCACTACATAATATCAAAGCTGAGTTGAAAGAATTAAACGAAATGATTGGAATGGATAGCATAAAACAGTCGATTTTAAATCAATTAATTTATTTTATTCAAGAATTACATGTGGGAAATAACACAAGTGACTTTAAACATACTGTTTTATATGGACCACCTGGGACAGGTAAGACGGAAATAGCAAAAATTATAGGTAAAATGTATTCCAAGATTGGTATTTTGAAGAGTAATGTTTTCAAAAAGGTAACACGAAATGATTTAATAGCTGGTTATTTAGGGCAAACCGCAATAAAAACGAGAAAAGTAATAGATGAATGTTTAGGGGGAGTGCTTTTTATAGACGAAGCGTATTCTTTGGCAAATAGTGGTGATAATGATAGTTATTCAAAAGAATGTATCGATATTTTATGCGAGGCATTGAGTAATCATAAAAATGATTTAATGGTTATTATAGCCGGATATGAAGAAGAATTAAAAGAAACATTCTTTAAAGTGAATAAAGGAATGTATTCACGGTTTATTTGGAGATTTAATGTAGATTCGTATAATCCAAAACAGTTGATGAATATATTTAAAAAGAAAATAATAGACCAGGAGTGGTCATTAGAAAACGAGAATGATTTAACCGAAAAATGGTTTGAAGACAAAAAAGATAATTTCAAACATTATGGACGTGATATGGAATTATTATTAACCTATGTGAAGGTTTCACATGGTCGTAGAATATATGGAAAACAGATTGAATTGAAAAAGAAAATTACATTAGGTGATATGAATGATGGTTATTCTACGTTTATAGCCAATAAAAAAAACAAGAAAGAAAATAATTTCATTCATAGTATTTATATTTAGGCATTATAATGGTTTATATGCTGTTTTTCTTTTCGTTTCATGTAAATATACTATATAGATATTTAAATAAAATAAAATAATGAGTGAAAAGAAAATATTAAAAGTTAATATTTCCGATTTTGCGTTACCATCGAATAATACAAGTCGAAAAAAAAGACCATCGAAAGAACACGGTGAAATTAAAGTTAAACAACCAGTTGAACGGAAAAGAAACGATACTTTAAAAAAGAAATCGATATTGAAAATGATTCGACAACATCAAGAGGATAGATATAAAAAATTATTCGATAATAATAATTCAAAACAGCCAACGAATAATACCATTTCATCAAACACTATAGATAATTTTAATAAAGATTTCGATGAGGCGAAACAATATTTACAAACATTAACTGAAAAAACTGATGCTGTTAATAAAATGAAAAATTATACATTAAAACAATATCCTAATAATATACAATCGAATTCACTTTTATTGAGTCCTGCAATAAATCCATTATCAGAAATAACGAATTTGAATATTTCGTCAGAACAATTACTATCTAATGATACCCTCCATACAAAACCCAATATTACTATTAATCAAATGCCTGTTTATGGTTGCTTAAAAAATGGAAATTTACCAACATTTAGAAATTATATGAATCAAACACGAAAAAATCTACCGACACATACTAGTACTATGCCCGGTATGCCGAATATACCGAATATACCAAATATTCCAAAACCATTAAATATTAGTAATATTCCTATAACGATTGAACCACAAATGATAGGTGGTAATAAAACATCGAATCTACCACCAACTGAAAGCATAACCACTGATATTCCATTATCACGCAATGATTTAATTGAACAAAAAGTGAATGAGAGTTTGAATAGAGTCAATATAATGAGAAAAACAGAAGAGAAATTAAAAGATATAAATCGAAAATATGTGCCAACAATTAAAAAACGCAAGAAAACATACAAACGAACTTATAAAGTAGGTAAATCAAGTGTATTTCCAAGAGTATCTGTATTAGTGTCTAATAAAACAATTCGAAAACAAGTGGCGAATAAAAAACAATTATTAAAACAAACATCGATGCCTGAGATAAAAAAATTTTTAATGAAACGCGGTTTTATAAAAGTGGGTTCAACAGCACCAAATGATGTTTTACGTAAAATGTACGAGAGTGCTATTTTAATATGTGGTGAAATACAGAATCATAATCCTGAAAATTTATTATATAATTTTATTAATGCTGGAGATAATCTATAAAATATTCCAAAATTTATATGATAATAGTAGTATTATAATAACATATATAATACGCGAAATATTGATTAGATTTATTTTTCGATTAGTAGTCGTATTTGTAATAGTGTTTATATTTATTTTATTATAATGCTCACTTACTGGAAAGTTATCAAAATTATAAAATTTATAATTGAATGTCAAATTCTTATAAAATTTATTTTTATTATATCTTTTTTTATCATAATTTATATCATTATATTCGTTGAAATATATTACTGGATTATTTATATCATTAGGTATATAAACTATATATTTATTAACCTCTGTATCATAAAAATACCCATATAAATCATCATTTGACGATTCGTTCTCTACCATTTTATATTTATTGTTTTGTATATCTTATATAATTATATAAAATATTCAATTTTATAATGTTTTATCAATTTCATTCTCACTTTCATTTTCTTTTTTAATTATATCGTTTAATTTAGATTCATCTCTATCATTTATGTTACAGTAACGACATGATAAATCAATAATATTAATGATTTCAAAACGTAGATTGTTTTTCAAATGCTCTATTAATTTACTAAGCTTTAATTCACCATTATTATCAATCGAAATAGGGTTTTTTCCTTTCTTTATTAAAAGATTTTCATTTACTTTTATATTCCCTTTATAATTACAAGTATCCAATACGATAATACTAGAATCGTTTGTATTACTTTTATCGCCGAAATATAATATTTTATCGACTATCGGTACATAAAGTTTGAAAACTAATTCGTTTGTCAAACCAAATTCAGTTTGTTTTTTTGTATAAGGTGAGATTTTTTTATCTTGTTGTAATTTAGTCGTAACCATTTGTTTGTATTCATCTTTAAATGCTTTATCAGACATATCAGGTTTATTCCATAATTCTTTGAAATATGTATAAGTACTTATTGGTGTAATAGTATCATCATTAACGTCGATAACTGGTGTATTTTCACATTTATTTAATTGATTATTTTTAATAAATTCTTTTATTTCTTTTTCAGTGATTTTTTTGGAAACAGTAGCGTCTTTTTTTTTTGAATTATAATTTTTGAAAACATTATAATTATGTCGTATAATATTGTCAACACTTCTATTACTACTTAGTGATAATCCACCAATATGACCAGCTTGACTTATAATTCTTACATTTTGTCTTATATTATTGGATAATTTTTCATTTACTAAATCACTTCCATGTGATAAAATAACAATCGTAATGATAGATGGGTTTGAGTTTTTTTGTATTGTTTTATTTGTTAGGATTTTCAATTCAGGAGTAGGTTCTGCTTCTATTTCATAGTCGTCTGGTGTTTCTCCTGATATTCTATTTATTTTCGGACTAGGAGTTTTTGGTTTTTTTAAAGTTTTATTTTTCGGCGTTTTATTTTTCGGCGTTTTATTACTTTGAGTTTTTGACATATTATATAGTAGGTATATATTTTAAACCAACGAAGAATTAAATGATTTATAAATTAATATAAAAATATTTTGATATTATTTATAATCATATAATGAGTAAAAAAAACTCAAAGACAACAAAAAGTGAGCCTGAAACAAGTATATATAAAGAATATTTCCAATATACGAATCAACATCAATTACAATATGGTGAAAAAACAGTTGTGTTATTACAAGTAGGAGCATTTTTTGAAGTTTATGGAATGAAAAATAAAACAAATGATTTAATTACTGGTAGTATAATTTCAGAATTTGCCGATGTTTGTCAATTGAATGTTTCTGAAAAAAAAATCGACTATAATAATCAACATATAGTAATGGCGGGTTTTCGCGATTTTACAATCGATAAGTATTTGGCAAAATTAACTGATTATGGATATACAGTGGCAGTTTATGTTCAAGAAAAAAATGGTAAAGAAGTATCACGTAAGTTGAACAAGGTATATTCAGCAGGAACATATATATCATGTGATACTGATAGTTCTCCTGTTATTACTAATAATATAATGTGTATTTGGTTTGACGTCTATAAACCATTTTCCACCACAACTAATAATGGTTTGGCGAAAACAAAAGAAACCATCGTATATGGTGTATCTGTAGTAAATATTTTCACAGGAAAGTCATCTATTTTTCAACACGAAACGCCTTTTTTAATGAGTGCTACTACTTTTGATGAATTAGAAAGATTTATTTCTATATTTTCACCGAGTGAAGTAATTATTTTATCAGCTTTTGATAACAAAAAATTATCTTTAATAAAACAATTTGTTGGCATACAATCCAATTCTATTCATGAAATCAATACAACCGATCTTATGAATACCAAAGTTCTCAATTGTTCTAATCAAAAATACTTGAAACAAATTTTATCGAATTTGTTTGGAGAAGAATCCTATAATATATGTAATGAATTTCAATTACATAATATAGCAACACAATCATTTTGCTATTTATTGGATTTTATAAAAGAACATAATCCAGATTTAATACGTAAAATTTCAATCCCAGAATTTGATAATACATCTTATCGTATGATATTAGCAAATCATACTTTATCCCAATTGAATATTATCAGTGATTCGTCTTTTGATTCTAAACGCAATGGACAATTATCATGTGTAATATCATTTTTAAACAAGTGTTTATCTCCAATGGGAAAACGTAAATTTCAATATCAATTAACGAATCCAACATTTGATGAGGAATGGTTGAAAACGGAATATGCTATGACGTCCATCATGTTGGTGGATGATAATTATCATTTTATAGAAATGTTTCGAAAACAATTATTAAAAATTCGCGATATTGAGAAAATATGTCGTCAGTTAGTATTGAAAAAGGTTTATCCATCATCTATCTCGTATTTATATAATAGTATCCAATCAATAAAACAAATAAATGAATGTCTTGCTGAATCAAATATCATACAAGATTATTTATGTAGTGATTTCTTGGATAATAGTTATTGTTTATCAAGTTATCAGCATATAAAACAAAATAGTGAAAAGTTTATTGAATTTCTGGATAAACACTTTTATATAGAATTTTGTAAGATAACTAGTTCGATGAATAATTTTGATGAAAATATAATAAAACCAGGTATATCTGAGAAATTAGATTATATAATCGCCAAATACAATGAAAATAATGAATTGTTTTATAGTATAAAGAATTATTTTAATAAATTGATTCAAGACCATGAAAAATCGGCGGAAACAGATTATATAAAAGTACACGAAACCGATAAATCTGGATTATCTTTACAAATTACAGCGAAACGTTCTCAAACCATGAAAATTATTTTGAATAATTTGATTAATTCAGGAACAGACGGAGTTGTTATATTACCAAATGGAAATCATAAATTGAATTTAAAAGACGTAAAATTTACAAAGGCATCTACCAGTAATATGGAAATTGATTGTTCAATAATAACAAAATTATGTAACGAATTATTTATTTTAAAAGAATCGATGAATAATGAAATTGCGAATACTTATTTGACTATATTAAGTAAAATAGAGGAACAATGGTATAATTGTTTGGAAAATTTTGCGATTTATACATCAAAAATCGACATATTACAATGTAAATCTTATATAGCAAGAACATATAATTATTGTCAGCCTGAAATAGTAAGTGAAACCAGTAAATCTTTTGTGAATGCCTCCGATTTACGACATTGCTTAATTGAACATATACAACAAAATGAATTATATGTCACAAATGATATATCTTTGGGTGAAAATAGCGATTGTGATGGAATTTTATTATATGGAACAAATGCTGTTGGTAAAACTAGTTTGATTAGAGCACTTGGTATATCAGTAATAATGGCACAATCTGGTTTATATGTCCCATGTAGTAAATTCGTTTATAAACCATATACAGCGATTTTTTCTCGAATATTAGGAAATGATAACTTGTTCAAAGGTTTATCTACGTTTGCGGTTGAAATGAGTGAATTACGCACAATACTGAAAATGTCAGACGAGAATAGTTTAATATTGGGCGATGAATTATGTTCAGGCACGGAAACCGAGTCCGCCTTGAGTATTTTTGTAGCTGGATTAATGAATTTACATAGTAAAAACAGTTCTTATATTTTTGCCACACATTTTCACGAAATAATACATTACGATGAAATTATGAGTCTTCATAGATTGAAAATGAAACATATGTCCATATCATATGATAGAGAAAAAGATTGTTTAGTATATGACCGTAAATTGAAAGAGGGTTCTGGACCAAGAATATATGGTTTAGAAGTATGTAAATCACTTTATTTAGGAGATGAGTTTCTAGAATCAGCCTATGCGATTCGTAATAAATATTATCCAGAAACTCGAGGAGAATTATCAAATAAGCCGACCACATATAATTCAAATAAAATAAAAGGTATGTGTGAAATATGTGGTGTGAATATTGGCGAGGAAATACATCATTTAAAACATCAAAAGAATGCTGATAAAAATGGTTTTATTGGAACACATCATAAAAATCATGTTGCGAATTTAATTACTGTTTGCGAAGCATGTCATGATAATTTTCATTCAGAACAGAATGACGAGTTTATTCGTAAAAAAACAACAATAGGATATAAATTAGAAAAATCATAAAAAATTTCATAAATATATAATGAAAAAATTGATAAAGAAAATAAATAATATAATTATAGTAATAATATTATTCAAAAATGATTATACCAATCAAATGTTTTACTTGTGGAATGGTTTTAGCAGATAAATATCGATATTTTCAAGGCGAAGTTCGTAGAATTAAACTAAGTCGAGGTTTGAACGTAGAAAAGGTCGTATATTTATCAAAAGAAAAAGTGGATAAAACTCCTGAGGGAGAAGTATTAGATAATTTGGGTTTGAAAAATGTATGTTGTCGTCGTCATATGTTAACACATGTTGATATCGAATAAAAATTAATTTATTTATATAATATATAAATTAAATGAACAAAACAAAAAATAATAGAAAATCGAAAAAAAATACTACGCGTTATAGCCGACGTAATTTTATGAAAAAACAAATAGGATGTTGTGGTTGTACTACACCTTTTTTTAATGGTGGAAAATCTACCAGAAAATCCATGAAAAAAGTAAAACAACAAATGAAACAAAAAATGAAAAAACAAAAAGGAGGAAGTACACTGGATTTTGCTAGAGATTATAATGGTAATTTTTTGAACGCACAAGACCCATTGAATATTCGTAATTTAGTAGATGCGTACAAATATAATAATATTGAACTGACTAATCAACCAATACTTCATCCAGAAAAATATATGAATCCACTGGTATAAAATTTTACCAATTTAGTCAATAAAAAGTATATCTATATTGTATAATTTATATTTTATAATATGGCAATTACCGGATTACGTAATTTATGTACACCTTCCTATGTTTATTTAGTTATATCCATGATATCGATTTTTATCATATTTTTCCAAAATATCGGTAACTTTGATAAATATTGCGTAGGTGATTTCACTTGTACAGTAAGCAACACAACTCTTATTTTTGTTATCAAGATTTTATATGTATTGTTTTGGACATGGATATTGAATTTAATATGCCGTGCCGGAGCACCTGGATTAGCATGGTTTTTAGTATTATTACCATTTGTAGTATTATTTATAATGATTGCTATGTTTATGCTTACATAAACTTATTAAAAAATCACAAATAATAATTAGAAATTCAATAATATAAATTTCTAATTGTAATAATATTAGACTTAAATAAAAATTTATATGCTTTTGTATTTTTTAAAAATATATATTTTTTTAAAATATTTTTTAATAATTTTGAGTACAATTAAAAAAAACAGTTATAATTATTATAAAATAATATTTTTAAAATCAAAT
>Ga0114968_10003519_pt1 | contig 11725 bp, 12 predicted proteins | sample M_130807_EF_Meta_FD_87020 | JGI IMG/M metagenome (GOLD analysis project Ga0114968, IMG submission 87020) | Freshwater microbial communities from Lake Montjoie, Canada to study carbon cycling - M_130807_EF_MetaG | ecosystem: Environmental > Aquatic > Freshwater > Lake | place: Lake Montjoie... | reverse complement strand
GAGCGTTCGACTTGCATGTGTTAGGCCTGCCGCCAGCGTTCGTTCTGAGCCAGGATCAAACTCTCAAGTTGTATGAGATCCGATGCCTGACTAGTCACATTCTATTGACGAGTCCCAAGCACCACCGCAACTGCCTCACGGCGCTGCGATGCTGTGCTTAGAAAACGTGTGACAGTCAGTTATCTCTCGAACAGACCAACTCTCTCAAGCTGGCCCCGCAAGGATACCGCCGTCCACGTTTCTCTTTCTTCCGATTCAAATGTCAAACAGCGGTTCTGTAAAAGACAGCGTAGCGACCGGACCCAACCGGGGTTTAAGCGCCAAGCTCTCTGGGACAGAACGTCAGACGCACAGGGCGTCTCCGATGGGCGGTGTATAGGCCCGGACCCTTGGTTGACGCAAGAGCCTTGCGTCCGATTCGTGCATATTTTTTTCAGTTTGATGACAGCCTGGGCATATCGCCCGGAAATCTGGCGGTTGCGAGCTGGCCTTGCGAGGAACCCTCTGTGGAAATCTCTTCCGAGGGGGCCTGCGCCGCTGAAGAGCCCACCCCCCCGGCGCCTTCAGACGAAGCCCTCGCAGCGCTGGAGCCTTCTCCTCACGCCGCTCTGGGCTGCCCGGGCGTTGGTTCCGCCATGGCGCTCCAGAGCGTATGGGCGATCAGGGCCACGACAAGGCTGTAGGCGGCCACGACGCCGGGAGAATTACGCCTCTGAAAGGCGGTCATTTTCATCAGTTCCAGGATCATGGAGCGATTGATGTCATCAAGCACACCCGGAGCCGTCCCGAAGCGCTGACAAAGTCGATGCAGCATCTCCCGGAAGGGCGCGAGTTCGCCCTGATTCTTCGAAAGGGCGCTCAAGAACAGATTGTAATGGCCAAGGGCGAGCGCAACGCAGGCGGGCTCGTTGTCCGCGAACCTCTCGCGATAAGAGAATTCCAGATAGTCCCGCACCGGCAGTGCATAGGACGACCTGATATCCTCTTTGATGAGCCGGATTTCCTCGAAAGTCACGGGCGCCCCGATGTTCGAGCCAGTCAAGAACGCAAGGAACGAAACGCAAGCATGACAGAGGGCCGCCGCGAATCGTAGCCCAAGCATGGCGGATATTTATGCCCACGTCTTCGTCGTTTACCACCCTAAAGTCTTTAGATGTCTGTATTTGCTGATTTTAACAAGTTTACGACGCCCAACCTGTTCCTGATCGCCCAAAAAAGCGTCGGCGCCCCTTAAAAGTCGGGTCGGCGAACCGTCTTACTTAAAGTGTCAGGATGGTGTTGCGATGACTGAGCAATGGTTTCAAACGACCGATCCGGAAGTGATCGAGAGGCTTTTCGTTGATCTGATCGCTGAAGCCAGCGAGGAGGAGCACGTCTCGATCCTTTTCAATCTCTTGCAAAGCTGTCTCGACATGGCCGCGCGCGGCGCCGAAACCGGTCAGGGCATCCTTCAACGCAATGGCGTGATCGGCGCGGTCACGATCCTGTCTTTCCTGCGCCACCATCTGCGGGCCAACAGCCGCAATCCCGCAAATGGCGTTCTGCGCCGCTTCTACAATGCGGCCCATCGCCAGATCGTCACGGCGCATCGCGATGATGTCGGCGCCCATTTGCGCGATGTCCGCACCTCGATCGCCAAAGTGATCCAGAAGCCTTATTCAACTTCGTTCTTCCATAATTGCCTGCAAGAGACCAGCTGGACCAGGAAAGATCTCCTGCGGCTGATCCTCTGCGCCCAGGTGCGCGCCTGCATTTGCCGCGTAGACAGCCCCATCCTGATGTTCGCCGGCGAGCGAAGCGGGAAACATGGCTGAGGCCCTGACATGAGCCAAGCCATAGCTGACGGCGATCAAGGGATAAATCGTTAACTGCCGCGACTGTCGGGCTGGTCCGCCATGGCTCCTTGCAGTACAGTCCGTGCGGCTCCAGCTTGATCTCATGGTGGCCCGGCGTATCGTTCATCAGTGACCGCGTTTGCGAGGCAGTTATGGGTATCCCCTCCGCGTCCCCCCTTTCCCCGACGGCTTCCGAGCTCCAGCGTCGCGTGGAGGAGCTGGAAAGTGAAATCCTGGCGCTGCGGGACCAACTGGAGGGGCAAAGCTGGCGTATGGCCGAGCTGGTGCTGGAAAACACCGCCCTCAAGACCGAGCTTGGCGCGAATGGCGTCTCCCAGCCTGGCCAGCGCCGCGGGGCTCGCAGCCGTGCGGCGATCATCAGCAAGGAAGAGATGGAATTCGCGATCAGCATGGGGCGCGCCGCCGCCGCCCCGCCAAGAAGTTGAAACTGAGGCGTTTGAAGGTGGCCCGCGAGGCCATGGACTCGCGCGACCCCAGATGCTACCGCCCCGGCGACCCTCAGCCAGGACATCCCCATGCGCCCGCTCAAGATCTGCCCCTCCATTCTCTCCGCTGATTTCTCCCGCCTGGGCGAGGAGGTGCGCGATGTGATGCAAGCGGGCGCCGATGTGGTGCATGTGGACATCATGGACGGGCATTTCGTGCCCAATATTTCCTTTGGTCCCATGGTGATGCAGTCGATCCGCCACGTCACCGACGCGCCCTTCGACGTGCATCTGATGATCTCCCCCGTGGATCTCTACCTGGAGGCCTTCGCCAAGGCGGGGGCGGACATCATCACCGTTCATGCGGAGGCGGGGCCGCATCTGCATCGCTCCTTGCAGGCGGTGCGGGCGCTGGGCAAAAAGGCGGGCGTGGTCATCAATCCCGGCACCCCCGAGAGCGTGCTGGAGCCGGTGCTCGACATGGTGGATCTGGTGCTGCTCATGTCCGTCAACCCCGGCTTTGGCGGCCAGAGCTTCATTCCCTCGGCCCTCACCAAGATCCGCAATGTCGCCAACATGATCCGCGGCCGCGACATCGACCTCGAAGTCGATGGCGGCGTCACCGCCGACAATGCGGGCGAGGTGGTCGCCGCCGGCGCCAACTGGCTCGTGGCGGGCTCGGCCGTGTTCAAGGGCGGCAAGGGGGCCTATGCCGCCAACATCGCCGCCATCCGCGCGGCGGGGCTTTCGGCGCGCGGCGAGATGGTCTGAGGGCGGCCAAGCTGAACGGAAAATGAATTGCCCGTTCAGCCTCGCCTCAGTGAAGCTGCGCTAAAACGGATCCATCCTGAAGGGAGGATCTGAGATGACCAGCACACTGAAATCCGGCCTCGCCGTAGCCCTCGGCTTTGGAGCTCTGACTTTGGGCGCCCTGCCCCTTGGCGCCCCCGCCGCCTCCGCCATGCCCCTGGGCTTCGCCCCCGCCATCAAGGACGCACAGATCGAAGCGGTGCGCTGGGTCTGCGGTCCCTACCGCTGCCACTGGCGGCCGAACTACCGGCGTCACCACCACCACCATCGCCATCACGGCTGGCGCCGTTGGTGATCGCAAAGGGGAGCGGCGCCCTTTTCTGCAAGGGCGCCCTTCCCGCGCTGGGGCCAAGCGCCTATCATCCCGCCACCAACGCAGTGCAACGGGATGAAACGAAAATGGACGCTCTCACACGGGTCAAGCGCGATGTGGTCATCGCCAACCGCATTCTGGCCAAGAACGATGTGCTCGACGCCTATGGCCATGTGAGCATCCGCCATCCCCACGACCCCAACAAATATCTGCTGGCGCGCTCGCTCAGTCCCGCCATCGTCGAGGAAGACGACATCATTGAGTTCCATCTCGATGGAACCCCCGTAAACCCTGACGAGAAGCGCCCGCTCTACCTCGAGCGCTATATCCACGGCGCCGCCTATGAGGCCCGCCCCGATGTGATGGCCGTGCTGCATTCCCATGCGGAGGACGTGCTGCCCTTCTCCATCTCGAAGAAGGTGCGGCTGCGGCCCGTCATCCACAATGTGGGCGACATGGGCGCGGAGGTTCCGGTCTGGGACATCGCCGACAAGTTCGGCGACGAGACCACCCTGCTCGTGACCAACATGGCGCAGGGTCGGGATCTGGCCACCTGTCTCGACTGCAACCGGCTGGCGCTGATGCGCGGCCATGGCTTTGTTTGCGTCGGCCGCTCGATCAATGATCTGGTGCGCCTCTCGGTCTTCATCCCCCGCAACGCCCGGGTGATGATGAACGCCATGCGCATGGGCGAATTCATCTCGCTCTCGCGCGGCGAGGTGGAGGCCCGGCTCAAGCTCGACACCGAATCCCCCGCCCTCAAGCGCGGCTGGGAATTCTGGGCGCGCGAGGCGGGCGTGGGGCATTTGCTCGAAGACTGAGGAAAAATGCGCGGGGTTTGCCCCCCGCGCTCCCCATGCTATGGGCAGCCCACACAACCCGCGAGTTCGCCCATGATCCCCCGCTATTCCCGTCCGCAGATGGTCGCCATCTGGGAGCCTCAGGCCCGTTTCCGCATCTGGTTCGAAATCGAGGCCCATGCCTGCGATGCGCTGGCCGACATCGGCGTCATCCCCAAGGAGAGCGCCAGGGCGATCTGGGAGAAGGCCGGGAATGTGACCTTCGACGTGGACCGCATCGACGAGATCGAGCGGGTCACCAAGCATGACGTCATCGCCTTCCTGACCCATCTGGCCGAATTCATCGGGCCGGATTCGCGCTTCGTGCATCAGGGCATGACCTCGTCGGATGTGCTGGACACGTGCCTGGCCGTCCAGCTCGCCCGCGCCTCGGACCTGCTCATCGCCGATGTGGACGCGCTGCTGGCCGCCCTCAAGCGCCGCGCCTTCGAGCACAAGATGACCCCGGTCATCGGTCGCTCCCATGGCATCCATGCGGAGCCCGTGACCTTCGGCCTCAAGCTCGCTCAGGCCTACGCCGAATTCACCCGCTGCCGCGAGCGCCTCGTGCAGGCCCGCAAGGAGATCGCCACCTGCGCCATTTCAGGCGCCGTGGGCACCTTCGCCAATATCGACCCGCGCGTGGAAGAGCATGTGGCGGCGGCGCTCGGCCTTGCGGTGGAGCCGGTCTCCACCCAGGTGATCCCCAGGGATCGCCATGCGGCCTTCTTCGCGACCCTTGGCGTTGTCGCCTCCTGCATCGAGCGCCTCGCCATCGAGGTGCGGCACATGCAGCGCACGGAAGTGCTGGAGGCCGAAGAGTTCTTCTCCGAGGGCCAGAAGGGCTCCTCGGCCATGCCCCACAAGCGCAACCCCGTGCTGACGGAAAACCTGACCGGCCTCGCCCGCCTCGTGCGCGGCATGGCCCTGCCCGCCATGGAGAATGTGGCGCTCTGGCACGAGCGGGATATTTCCCACTCCAGCGTCGAGCGCATGATCGGCCCCGACGCCACCGTGACCCTCGACTTCGCGCTGGCCCGCCTCACGGGGGTCATCGACAAGCTGATCGTCTATCCTGAGAACATGCAGAAGAATCTGGATCGGCTGGGCGGGCTCATCCATTCCCAGCGGGTGCTGCTGGCGCTCACCCAAAAGGGCGTGAGCCGCGAGGATTCCTATAGCTATGTCCAGCGCAACGCCATGCCGGTCTGGCGCGGCGAGGGCGACTTCCTGACGCTTCTCAAGGCGGACAAGGATGTGAAGGAGCGCCTCAGCGACGCCGAACTCGAAGAACTCTTCGACCTCGGCTACCACCTGAAACATGTGGACACGATCTTCCGCCGGGTGTTCGGGGAAGCCTGACAAGCCTCACCGCAACAGCGTCGCCGCCACCCACCAGCTTGGGTGATCCCGGCGGATGACCTTCGCCGCCTGGCTCGCGGCATGGCAGGTCTCGAACAGGGCGAAACAGGTGGCGCCCGAACCTGACATGCGCGCCAGCTTGCACCCACGCGCCGCAGATAGAACCGCGATCACCGAGCCGATCACCGGCGCGACGACGCTCGCCGCATCCTCCATATCGTTGCGGCCCTTGCGCAGCAGGGGCAGCAGCTGATCGACGGCGGCGCCATCGGGAATCGGGGGATGGGCGCCGCCGCCAAGGCTCTTGCCGGGCGCCAGACCAATGCGCGCAAAGACCGACTTCGTCTCCACGGGCACGCCGGGATTGACCAGCACTGCAAACAGCGGCGGCAGGCGCAGGGTGGGCCCAAGATCGCCGCCGACGCCGCGCATCATGCGGGCCTGTGAACCGACGCAAACCGGCACATCCGCGCCCGTGGCCCGCGCGGCCGCCATCACCCGTTCATCGTCCATGGAAAGCCCGTTGGCCTGCGCCAGCAGGCGCAGGGCCGCCGCAGCATCCGCCGAGCCGCCGCCCACGCCCGCCGCGACCGGCAGGCGCTTGGTGAGATGGAAGGCGCCCATGGTCAGGCCCGGGACCAGCCCCGCCAGATTGCGGGCGGCGCGCAACACCAGATTGTCGTCGCCATCCCCCGCCGCGATGGCTGTGGGGCCATCGACTGCGAGCGACAGGGCCTCGCCCGGCGCCAGGGTCAGCGAGTCAGACTTGCCCGCAAAGCAGACCAGACTTTCCAGCGCATGCCAGCCGTCAGGCCTGCGCCCCTCGATATGCAGGGTCAGATTGATCTTGGCGCGGGCGCGGTCGATCAGCATGAGCAGCGGCGCGCCTCAGCCGCCATTCTTGCTGGCTTCCGCCTCGGCGGAAGCGGGCTTGGGCGCGTCCTCGAGGCCATTCTCGACCTTCTTCAGGATGCGCTCGAGATCTTCGGGCTCAGGCTTGAGGTCGCGCGCATGGTTCCACTGGAAATGGGCTTCCAGCTTGCGGCCCACGCGCCAGTAGACATCGCCCAGATGGTCGTTGATGACGGGGTCGCCGGGCTTGAGCTCGATGGCGCGCTCGAGTTCGCGCAGCGCCTCCTCATAGTTTCCCAAACGGTAATGGGCCCAGCCCAGACTGTCGATGATATAGCCATCATCGGGACGCAACTGGACGGCGCGACGCAGCAGGCGCAGCCCCTCCTCCAGTTTCACATTCTGATCGACCCAGGAATAGCCCAGATAGTTCAGCACCAGCGGCTGATCGGGAAACAGCTCGAGCGCAGTCTTGAAATCCGCTTCCGCAAGCGGCCATTGCTTCGAGCGTTCATAGGTGATGCCGCGGAAGTAGAACAGCGTCCAGTCGCCGCGCGCGGGCGTCCCCAATTGCTCGATGACGCGCGTATAGGTTTTGGCGGACTCGACGAATTCCTTGCGCGCGCGTTGCAGGTTGCCAAGCGCCGTCAAGGCCTCGGTGTCTTTGGGTTTCTCGGCGACGATGCCTTGCATTTGCTTCAGCGCGTCGTCGGACCGGCCCATGGCCTCAAGGATCAGCCCCGACTGGATCTGCGCATTGGCATGGAGCGGCGAGGTCTCGGGCGCCAGTTCATAGATGTCGAGCGCCCGCTCATATTGCTTGAGCCGTTCGAAAATGTCGGCGAGGGTGACGATGGCCAGGCCATTGTCCGCCTGAAGATAAAGCGACATGCGCAGATAGATCATCGCCGCCAGCGAATCGTTCTGCTGGCCGCCCACGGCGCCAAGTCCATAGAAAACCTCGGCGGCGCCCCCGCCCGCGCTGCGCACCAAAGGCTCCAGCGGCTTGCCGGAGTCCAGCGCGCTCAAAGCAGCGCGCACAACCGGGTGGCGCGGCAACAGGCGGTCGAAGGCCAGATAGACCTTCTTGGCCTCTTCCCGTTCGCCCCGGCGCGAGAGGAACCGTCCATAGGCGTCCACCACGCGCAAGCTGGTCTTCTCGCCCTCATAGGAGGATTTCAGCCGCTTGCCCGCCTCTGCGCTATTGCCAAGGAGATCAAGGATCAGGCCAGCGTGATAATCGCGAAAGCCGGAGAAGCGTTCGTCCTTGATGCGCTCCAGCATCTCCAACGCCCGTTTGGCGTCGCCCTGCCCCGCATAGGTCCAGGCGCCGAGCAGGATGGCGGTGATGTCGCGTTGGCGACCGCCGCCCGATTTGTTGAGGGATTCGCGCGCGCCCTGCCATTGCTTGCCCTGAATGGCGCGGGTCGCCAGCACCAGATGGGCGAGCCCGTTCTTCTGATCGCCGCGCAGGATGCGCTCGGCGAGGGTGAAGGACTCGCGCATGTCGCCATTAGAGAGCGAGGCGATGAAGGCGCGCTCCATCAATTCGCGATTGCGCGGATCAAAGCGCAACGACTCACGAAAGAATGTCGACGCGGCGAGGGTGTCGCGATCAGCGCCCGCGATCAGCGCCGCCAGATAATTGCCCGCCGGGCTGGCGCTCACCTCGAAGGAGGAGCCAACAGGCACGGAACGGCGCGCCTGCGCGCTGGCGCCGCCCACCGAAACACAGGCGCAGAGGATCACGGCGCAGGCGAGCGCCTTGCGGAAAGACTTGAGCGAGACTGTGGACGACACCTGAACCATCTTTCTGATCGGGCGCCGCGAGCAAGCTCGCAGGCGAACCGGCGCAATGACCGGCACATAGTGCGCCGAACATGGCCGTTTTGAGCCCGTGGGGCAAGACCCCCCGGGAGGCCGCGCGATAGACGAGCGGCTCCGCCTCCCGCCTCAGCCCAGATCAATCATCCGCTGGACGCTGGCGCGGGCGCGAACGGCGATGGCGGGATCAATCAGAACCTCCTCGCTCATGGTCAACAGGCTGTCGAGGATCTTGGGCAAGGTGATGCGCTTCATGTGCGGGCAAAGGTTGCAGGGGCGCATGAACTGGGTGACGCCCGCCGTCTCCGCCGCCACATTGTCGGCCATGGAGCACTCGGTCACCAGAACCACGCGGGCGGGCTTGTTGGTCTTCACATAGTCGATCATGGCGGCTGTCGAGCCGGAGAAATCCGACACTTCGACCACTTCGCGTGGGCATTCGGGATGGGCTATGATCTTGATCGAGGGATCGTCGGCGCGCACACGCAACAGTTCTTCCGCAGTGAAGCGCTCATGCACCTCGCAGGCGCCAGTCCAGGCGATGATCTGAACCTTGGTCTGGGCCTGCACATTCTGGGCGAGGAAGCGGTCGGGCAGGAAGATCACGCGGTCGACGCCAAGGCTCTCCACCACCCGCAGGGCGTTGGAGGAAGTGCAGCAGATGTCCACCTCGGCCTTCACCCCGGCCGAGGTGTTCACATAGGCCACCACGGGCACGCCGGGATAGGCGGCGCGCAGGGCTCGCACATCGGCGCCGGTGATCGAGGCCGCCAGCGAGCAGCCGGCCCGGCTGTCGGGGATCAGCACGGTCTTCTCTGGGCTCAGGATCTTCGAGGTCTCGGCCATGAAATGCACGCCGCCCTGCACGATCACATCGGCCGTCGAGGAGGCGGCGAGGCGGGCGAGCTGGAGCGAATCGCCCACGACATCGGCGACGCAATGGTAGATCTCGGGGGTCTGGTAGTTATGGGCGAGGATGACCGCGTTGCGGACCTTCTTCAGCTCGTTGATCGCCTTCACATAGGGCGCATGGAAGGGCCACTCGACCGGCGGCATGACCGCCTTCACCTTTTCATAAAGATGCGCGGTGGCGCGCTCGACCTCGGGGGTCCAGGTGAGATCAGGCCGGGGCAGGACCGCAAAGCGACCGGTTGGCGCGGAGGCGCCAATCGCCGGACGATCCAGGATGAGGCTCGAAGCAGTCATGGCGCCCTCCTACTTATGCTCGATCTGAGTATAAGGGGGATCAAAAAAACCTCGCCGGTTCTGGCGAGAGTCTGCGGCCTTGTGGGCCGTCCCTTAAACTTCAGGCGAGCATTACATAGGGCGGACGCCCGGGAATGTCCAGTGAATGTTTTGAAACTGTCATAAAACGCCAGTTCCGGTCCGCCCCGCCTCAGGTCTGCCCCGGCCGCAGCTTGTAGAAAATATGCGTCCCGATCTTGTCCATCTTCTTCAGCGCCTTGGCCCAATAGGGCCGCACGTAGGACGCGTGATAATGGGTCGAGGCGCCCACATCCGCCACATAGGTCTTGCCCTCCAGCACCTCGCGGGCGATGCGGGTGGCCATGCGCCAGGGTTCGGGCTCGGTCACACGCAGCGCCCTGCCCTCGCAGGCGAATGAGAACTGGCAAGCGTTATGGCGATGGCGGTTCTGGTAGACCACGGCGCAGATGCTGGTGGGGTAAAGACCGCTGCCCACACGGTTCAGCACCACCTGGGCGACCGCCGCCTGCCCTTCTTCGGACTCGCTGCGGGATTCGAAGTAGATGGCCTCGGCCAGGCATTTCTCCTCACGCGCCCGGTCATGCTCGATCAGGGCGGCATAGTTGGGTCGATCCGTCCGCGCGACTGCGGTTATCGCAGGTTGCGGCGCCGCCAGACGCGCCCGCGCAGCGCTGCTGGAGGGGGTTGCAGTGGCGACCACGATCTGCACCGCGGCCTGATCGACCGCCGCAGGCGTTGATGAGGCCAAGGCCACGGCGCGAGGCACGGCGGGCGTCGCGCCATCGCGCGAGCGCGGGGCGCGAACGGAGGACCGCAAAATGGGCGCAGAACCCGCAGAGCCGGTGGCCGGGCTACCCTCGCTGCGCTGGGTGGAGCCCACGGCGCGCTCCTCAGGCTCGAAACGCGCCACCTCGTCGGGGCCGGGCGTATCGCCGGTCGCCGGGGCGAAGCCGTCGAAAGCCAGATAATCTCGCCCGTTGAACATCAATTCGGCGGCCTGCCAGCGCGCAAGGTCGCCCTTGCCGCGCAGCCTGGTGTCGAAGGTGGGGCGCAGGCCAACCACCGGATCACCCTTGCGACTGCTGTCGAGCGTGGGGAATTGGGTGACGTCGCGCTTCAGATCAGCACGGGGGTCGACCTCATCGGATGCCGCCTTGAGTTCCTCGGCCTCGCCCACAAAAAGACTCGCCAGGCTGATGGCGTCAGTCGGCAAGCGGCCATGTCCGGAGGGACGCAGATCGACAGAGGTCGCTGGAATGAGGTCGAGAGGCGCATAGGGCGCGCGGGAGGCCAACTGCGCCAGGCTCGCGCCAATCGAGGCGTCCTGCCCCGCATCGGCTGTGAAGGACACGACGAGCCCCAGGCCGAGGCACCAGGGGGCGATAACCCCAACCGCCCATGTGAGACGCGACCGACCCATACGACCCCACGCCAACAAGAAACGCCAGCCCACCAACCGCATGCGAGGGGCCACGTTCAAGCATGCATGGTCATGCTTGAGGAGGGGTTACAGGGCGCCGTCCAACGGCGTACCAAAATGATGCAACGCGGCCAAATCAGGCCAGCGCAAGTCGCGTTCCCAGATAGATCAGCGCGCCCGCGAAGAAGCCAGTGATGCGGCCATTCATCTGAAGCACATCGGTCCAGCCCCGGGATGCGGCGCCCATCAGGGCCAGATCAAACACAAAGGACACGCCAATGAGCGTCATCAAGGGCGGCACGGGGCCGTCGTGGATCATGGGCAAGGACAGGCTCGCCACCCCAAGGGCGAGCCCGGTGGCGGCCATGGCCGCCGCATAGATGAGGCTTGTGGTGAGCCTGATCACGCTGTGCTCGTGGCGTTCTTGCCCAGCGCCGCCTGCGCCGCCGCAAGGCGGGCGATGGGCACGCGGAAGGGCGAGCAGGAGACGTAGTCAAGGCCGGTCTTCTCGCAGAAGGCGATGGAGGCGGGATCGCCCCCATGCTCGCCGCAGATGCCCAGCTTGATGTCGGGCCTCGTGGCGCGGCCACGCTCGGCGGCGATCTTCACGAGTTCGCCAACCCCTTCCTGATCCAGCGTCACGAAGGGATCGGAGGGCAGGATCCCCTTCTGGGTGTAGGAGCCCAGGAACGAGGCGGCGTCGTCGCGCGAGATGCCCAGGGTCGTCTGGGTCAAATCATTCGTGCCGAAGGAGAAGAACTCCGCCGTCTTCGCGATGTCGGCGGCGAGCAGGGCGG
>Ga0114968_10003516_pt1 | contig 11729 bp, 10 predicted proteins | sample M_130807_EF_Meta_FD_87020 | JGI IMG/M metagenome (GOLD analysis project Ga0114968, IMG submission 87020) | Freshwater microbial communities from Lake Montjoie, Canada to study carbon cycling - M_130807_EF_MetaG | ecosystem: Environmental > Aquatic > Freshwater > Lake | place: Lake Montjoie... | reverse complement strand
GGAGTGACGGGAATTGGATACACTGGAAGTAATACGGGATATACCGGAATCACTTATTATCCACCTGCAGGACCGAGCGGAACTGTTTATTCAAGTAGAAACGTTGGACTAGCTAATAATTTATACATGGGTGGAGCAATTATATTACCTGATAGCACAGCTATCACAACGAATACGCCTTATGGAGTAAGTATGACCCAATTTGGTTTGACTCAATTGACTATATCGTCTGCTCCAACTGCTACTTGGCAATCAGTATCGGTGTCTGCATCAGGACAATATCAAACTGCTGGTAGTAATGGAAGAATTTGGATTTCATCCAATTATGGTCAATCATGGATTCAAACGTCGGCTCCATCTGCAAATTGGTGGTCAGTATCGGTGTCTGCATCAGGACAATATCAAATTGCTGGTATTAACTCAAGCAATGGAACAATTTGGACTTCGTCCAATTATGGTCAATCATGGATTGAAAAATCTCATACAGTTGGCTATCAGAAAGTATCTGTATCTGCATCAGGACAATACCAAACTGCTGTTAATTCATTATCTGCAAGAATTTGGATTTCATCCGATTATGGTAAATCATGGATTGACACGTTTACTCTATTTAATTCAACTTCAGTTTCTCTATCTGCATCAGGACAATATCAAACTGCTACTAGTAACGATGGTGGTAGTAGTAATGGAATTTGGATTTCATCTAATTATGGTCAATCATGGATTCAAACGTATGGTGTAGCTCTTAATTGGCAATCAGTCTCTGTATCTGCATCAGGACAATATCAAAGTGCTGTTTCAAGTTTAACCGGTGGAGGAATTTGGATTTCAATCAATTATGGTCAATCGTGGATTCAAAAGTATGATCTAGCTGTTAGTTGGCAATCAGTATCTGTATCTTCATCAGGACAATATCAAAGTGCTCTTGTTAACGGTGGTCAAATTTATACTTCATCCAATTATGGTGAATCATGGAGTATAACTTCTGCTCCATCTGCTAGTTGGCAATCAGTATCGGTCTCTGCATCAGGGCAATACATTACTGCAAGTGTAAATGGAGGAGCTATTTATACAACTTCTATACCAACTACTTCACAAAATAATATTGCTTACAATTTGTATTTAACAGGCGCAACAGGCCAAACTGGCGGTGTTGGTAATTCCAATAATACAAATAATAATGTTTATTGTAACAATCTGTATGCATTAAATGGAGTATATGCACAATTTTATAATATGCCTTCAGATTATCGTATTAAAGAAAATGTTCGTGCATTGGATAATAAATTCCATGTTGATTATTTAAATCCTGTAACTTATATAAACAACCAAACACGTAAACAAGACATTGGTTTAATTGCGCATGAATTGCAAGAATATTATCCTGAATTAGTAAGTGGGGTCAAAGACGGCACTGAAACTCAAACAGTCAACTACATTGGATTAATTCCAGTTTTAATCAACGAAATAAAAAATATGAAAAATGAAATTAAAACATTAAATGAAGAATTAACAATTGTAAAAGAAGAACTTTCACAAATCAAGATGAATTAATTAAGTGAACAGTGGTTGGTTTTTAAAAATAAAAAGAATAAAAAAGTCGCCTATTTGGCAGATTTTTTTATTCTTTTTCTATTTTTTAACTAGTTTTCAAAAAAGTAGTGCAAACATTTTTCTATTTTTTGCGCAACTTTTTTGAAAAGTTGCTAGGTCATAATGAAATCCCCGCGTAATTCATAAAGATCATGAACCAATTTGTAATTGAGAATCTCTAAATGTCTTACGTATTCCATATTTATTTGTGAATTTTTTTTTGTTTGATATGGAGTTAAATCACCACAATCAAATTCCTCAAGCAATTCACGCTCAAATTTATCTTCAATGTGTTGAGGCAAAACTAGTTCATTTTTTTCTTCTTCAAAATCAAAAACTTGGGTTAGATCGTCGTCGTGATTCACATTCAATGCCTTCAAATTAATTCTCTCTTTACGTTCGCCTGGAATATGTTTTTTACCTGTGTTTTCAAAGCATACCCAAAACCAAGGATCTTTGTAAACAATTCTTGCCTCTTTGTTTGTATCTTTTACGCGGTCTTGAAAATGAACTGATGAAATGTTGTCATACCAATATTCAAAATGAACAAACGCATTGTTATAAATCTTGCCATTTTTACCCATTTTTTCTACAAAATCAATTTTTTCTACCTTACCAAGGCCTTGGAACTCAATGGTTTTTGTCATCATTTCTTTGGTAATGTTACCAAAGACGTGAGGAATGTAAAGACTCATGACAGTTGATTGACTCATTTTGTTACAGTAAAGCTTACGTTAAGTTGTTTTATTTAATAGTTTTCATAAATATTAAATAAAGCATTTCAATTTTTTTTATTTTATACCAAGTTTTTGAATGACATATTACACCAAAAGTAATTGAAAGTAAAAAATAAATGTTAGATAGAAAATAAAAGTAAAATAAAAAAAATTGAAATGCTTTTTTATTTTACATAGTAACAATATCAAATAATAATTTTAACTAACCTGCTAACAAATAAGTAACAGAGTAATCACTATCCTAATTTTCAGACAACATTTCAACTATACTAACCATGTCAACCAATATGTGTGAAACTGAATGCCCAATTTGCATGGAAATCATTGACTTGTGCAAAAATTGTTCTACAACTGAATGCGGACACAAATTTCACTCCAATTGTTTGATGAGAAGCATCGCATTCAATGGTTTTGGTTGCCCATATTGCCGTTTTGAAATGGTTGAAGAAATTGATGATAGTGAGGACGAAGAAGATGAAGAAGGAGAAGAAAGAGAAGATGGTGATGAAGAAGGAGAAGGAGAACAAGGAGAAGATGGAGATGACAATGATGACGAAGAGGATGAAGATTATGAAGGTGAAGATGATGTTGAAGGTAACCAGCCATTACCTTCTTTTGAATTAATCCAAAAAAAATTCATTGACAAAGGAATCACATATGAGAGTTTGGTAAAAACAATCATGTTCAATTCAATGATTTATCACAAGAATGATAACATTGAAGAGTACCGAAAATACAATACTTTCATGGAGGAATTGTTCTTTGACATAGTTACAAAATATCAAACTGAACAAGAAGCAGAAGTTGTTAAACAAGCCAATAAGGAACTCAACTTCTATTTCTTAGAAGATGAATACAGTCAAAGAAAATATGAAAGAGAGATGGAAACCGCTTTAGAAAAATTCATTGGTTTAGGTTTAGATGAAGACGACAACGACGACGATGATGACGATGACGATTCAAACATTTTAGACCTTAACTCTTTCATCAATGACAACTTTTTGAACAATAGATTTATGGAAGTCATCTAAGCAACTTTTGGAAAAAGTTGCGCAAAAATTCCACCTTTGGGAAAGGTGGAGCCAAACAAAAGTTGCGCAAAAATTCCACCTTTGGGGAAAGGTGGAGCCAAACAAAAGTTGCACAAAAATTCCACCTTTGGGAAAGGTGGAGCCAAACAAAAGTTGCACAAAAAATAGAAAAAGTTTTGCACCTCTTTTTTGAAAAGTGGTAAATTTAATTAAATTAAAAAATAAAAAGTTGTTTTCAACTTTTTTAATGTGAGGTTTTTATATGAGGAATTATACTTCTAAGAAAAGTTGTGCAAAAAAAAACACATTAAAAAAGTCTCATTTAAAATCAAATAAAAAAAACAAAACAATAAGAGCAAGAGGTTTTGCGCAACTTTTTCCAAAATTTGCTTTTGGCTCCACCTTTCTCAAAGGTGGAATTTTGGCTCCACCTTTCTCAAAGGTGGACAAGGATTTGGCTCCACCTTTCACAAAGGTGGAAGGAAATAAAAATGAATACTTTTTTCATCACTTTGGCAAGTCAAAACAAACTAAAAGAGACCGCAATATGAATAAATCTGTTAATGAAATTGGTGGTGGAAGTGTCGCTGCTGCTGGTGGTCCTGTTGCTGGTGTTTCACGTTACAATGAGCAATTCATTGATCTAATGGAAAAATTGTCAAACATCATGTTGAAGCAAGGAGAGCCATTTAGAGCGCGAGCTTATCAAAAAGCCCAAGAAACTCTTATGGCTTTTCCTAACGACATTACTAGTGTTGAACAATTAAAGGGCAAACCTGGTATCGGTTCAACTATATTAGAAAAATTGAATGAATATGTGAATACCGGAACTTTAAAAATATTAGAAAGAGAAAAAAACAATCCTGTAAATATTTTAGGCGAGATTTATGGTGTTGGACCAAAAAAAGCAAAGGAACTTGTTGAGAAAGGAATTACTACTATTGAACAACTTCGCGAACGTCAAGACGATGTTTTAAATGACATTCAAAAAGTTGGATTAAAATACTACGAAGATATTTTAAAGCGTATTCCTCGCACTGAAGTAGAAGAATATAAAAAGTTATTTGATAAAGATTTTCAAAAGGTAGTAGGGACCGGTTCTGATTCACATATGGAGATTGTAGGTAGTTATCGTCGCGGCGCTGAAAGTTCCGGCGACATTGATGTTATCATCACTTCCAAATCACCCAAGGTATTTGTTGAGTTTATTGATGAATTAATAAAGGAAAATATTATATTGGAAGTGCTTTCTAGAGGTCCAACCAAATGTTTAGTGGTTGCACGACTTCCTTCATCCGAAGTCGCTCGTCGCGTTGATTTCTTGTATACAAGTCCTGAAGAGTTTCCATTTTCAATATTGTATTTTACAGGTTCAAAAATATTTAATACTGTTATGCGTCACGAGGCGCTACAAAAAGGATTAACAATGAATGAACATGGTTTATATAAAATGGAAGGCAAGAAAAAGGGTGAAAAAGTAGCCGTTGTATTTAAAGATGAGAAAGATATATTTGATTATTTAGGGTTGGTCTACAAAAGTCCGGTGGAAAGAGTTGACGGACGTGCTGTTATGAAAATAGGGCAACCAGTGCAAATGCAAGAACCTGTGCAAGCAGTTGAAGTAGTTGAAGTAGTTGAAGCAGTTGAAGCAGAGAAGGAAAAGCCTACCAAATTAACAAAAACGGTCAAAAAAAAAGATATTACTGTTAAAAAAACCACTGTAAAGGCAAAAAAGGGACAAATTCAGGTGGTGCAGGACCAGGACAAGGACCAGCAAACTGGAAGTAAGATGGCGACACTTGAATTAGTGAATGATTTTAAGAAAAATGGCATATCTGTTTTGAGCAATTTATCAGAAAAAGAATTAGCTGAAATGGTTGTTTTAACAAATGAATTGTATAGAAACCAAGAACCGATTTTAACCGATAATCAATTTGATATTTTGGAAGATTTCATTAGAGACAATTTTCCTGATAATGATGTAATCAAACAAATTGGTGCGCCTATTCATGTTGGTAAAAACAAAGCTACGTTACCTTATGAGATGTGGTCTATGGATAAAATAAAACCTGATACCAAAGCTCTTGATAATTGGAAAGCAAAATTTAGCGGACCTTATGTGCTATCTTGTAAACTAGACGGTGTCAGTGGCTTATATACAACCGAAGGCGATGAACCTAAATTGTATACACGCGGCGACGGGAAAGTCGGACAAGATGTTAGCCATCTTATTCCATATTTGCGGTTGCCTTCTAAAAAGGCTGCTAATGGTGCAGGAGGAAAGGGATTTGTAATTCGTGGTGAATTCATTATTCCAAAGATGATTTTTGAAAATAAATATAAAAAAGATTTTGCAAACGCAAGAAATTTGGTTTCAGGTATTGTAAATCAGAAAACAATAGATGAAAAAGCAAAAGATATTCACTTTGTTGCATATGAGGTAATCGTCCCTACTATGAAACCTAGCGACCAATTTGACTTTTTGAAGAAGTTGGACATTGAAATCGTTTTGTTTGAGAAAGTGGGTAGTAGTAGTGAATTGACGAATGAATTATTGTCAAACTTGTTAGTTGATTGGCGAAAGAACTATGTATATGAAATTGATGGCGTCATCGTCGCTGACGACAAATCCTATCCTAGGAAGTCCGGAAATCCTGAGCACGCATTTGCTTTTAAAATGGTCTTGTCAGACCAGGTCGCAGAATCCAAAGTAGTTGACGTTTTATGGTCGCCAAGTAAAGACGGTTATTTAAAACCGCGAGTCCAAATTGAACCAATTAAATTGGGAGGTGTTACTATAGAGTATGCTACGGGGTTCAATGGTGCTTTCATAAAAGATAACAATATTGGCGTTGGAACTGTTGTGGAAATTATTCGCAGTGGCGATGTTATTCCTTACATTAGAAAAGTAGTTGTTCCTGCAGAGGAAGCAAAAATGCCATCAGTTCCTTACAAGTGGAATGATACACACGTAGACATTATGTTAGAAGATGCACTAAGTGATGAAACAGTAAAAGAAAAAAATATTACCGGGTTTTTCAGAGGAATTGGGGTAGAAGGATTGAGTAGTGGAAATATCGCAAGAATTATTAAAGCCGGTTATGATTCTGTGCCAAAAATACTTAATATGACTGTAGACGAATTGAAGAGTGTAGAAGGTTTTCAGTTGAAATCCGCTACTAAAATTCATGATGGTATCAAAGACAAAATCGCGACTGCTTCATTGGTTACACTCATGTCAGCAACTAATATCTTTGGAAGAGGGTTCAGTGAAAAAAGGATTGAATTAATTATGGATGCTTATCCTGATACGTTTAATAATGGTATAAGCGACGCCGAAAAAATAAAGAAAATTGCGGAAATAAAAGGTATGGCGGTGAAGACCGCAGAAGCTTTTGTAGCGAAAATTGATGACTTTCTAGATTTCCTCATGGAGACAGATATGTTTTACAAATTAATTGAGTTTGAGAAAAAGCACAAAAATAAAGGTGCGGATGTGGTGGGTGTGAATGAGGAGCATCCATTGTATGGAAAAACAATTGTGATGACTGGATTTCGCAATAAAGAATTAGAAGCAAAATTGAAGAGCATTGGTGCTAAGATTGGAACAAGTGTAAGTAAAAATACATTCTTAGTTATAGCAAAAGATAAAGATGATGAAACAGGTAAGGTATTAGAGGCAAAAAAATTGGGTGTTAATGTCGTGTCGCTTGCTGAATTCCACCTTTAGAAAAGGTGGAGCCAAAACAACCTTTGAGAAAGGTTGTGTCAAAACAACCTTTGAGAAAGGTTGTGCCAAATATTCAACATTTTTGGTTTTACCTTTTTCTAAAAGGTAAAGTGGTGCAAAATATTCAACATTTTTGGTTTTACCTTTTTCTAAAAGGTAAAGTGGTGCAAAACTAACCTTTCAAAAAGGTTAAACCAAACTGTTTGGCTCCACCTTTTCTAAAGGTGGATTTCTAAAGGTGTATGGGTTCCCTTATAAATATTATTGTAAAATTTAATAAACGTTTTTTCTACTTTAAAATCAGGTTCCATCAATTTTGAAAATGTTTTATCGTAAAGAATACATTGCCCGTCGCTATCATTCAGTAGTTGAGCATTTTTTTTACGCCATTCGCTTAGCGCTTTTGATATTTTGAATTGTATAATATTTAAAAATCGTATGAAGTTTTCTCTCGTTACAATTGACCAACACGGTTTTTGGTTTTGGGATTGGTTTTTACTATAAACGTAAATTGTATTTTTCTTTTCTTTGAAAGCTGCAATTGGAAGCGCAATGTCTTCATTATCTTTTTTATAAATACTTCTAGAAAGTATTAGATTTACTGTTTCTGTAAAGCTGTTATGAAATAAGAATTCAATATCACTTTGTTCTACAGTTATAATTTCTGTTATATTTTCAAAAAGTAACGGATTTGTTGTTGTTGTTGTTGTTGTTGTTGTTGTTGTTGTTGTTGTTGTATTATTTAAATAATCAATAACATCAATTTTTTGTATATTTTTGTTAGCATATTTGCTCAAATCCGCAACTTTACTTTCCAATCTATTACATTTCAATGCTAACTGCATAACTATTTGATATAATTTTTTTGAAGAAATAGTTTGTTGCATTAAATCATCTTCGGCATCATCGTAACTGGCACCTTTTGAAGCAGAAATTGGACGCTTGGATTTGTGTGTTATTTCACACAATATTAAATGTTTATCCAAATTCAGTCTAACTTTATAACTTTTACCACAATAAATACAACACATCGCAGATTGTTTTATTTTGTTTTTTTCGTGTAGCGGCGACGGCGTTGGGATTGACGTGGTATTTAACGAACTTGCATGTTTTATTGTTTCATATTCTTTATCTTTTTGCATTTAGTTTATAATGATTTTCTTTGTTGATATTATAAATTTTTCAATTTTTTTAATAATTGTATATTATTTAATAGCATTATATAATATAATAATAACAATGATATTAGGTAGAACAGGACTTGTTTTTAATGGAAATACATACAGACCATTTGCAGTGGACCCATATGGATATAGATGCAGGGGGTGCAATAAGGGTTTAACTGGTAATACACCAGCTGATCAATATCAAAAACAAAAAATTATACAAAATACCGTTCGTGTTTATGCGTCTCTGTATACCATGAATTTAGGCTCCTTAAGTTCTTATGTAAGAAAACCGGAAGATGTATACAACGTAGGATGGAATCAACAAAGTGATAGAGCATACCCAAGTGTTCAAAAAGCTTCGGTTAAAACAGGGTTTTATAATTCTTTGAATGGACGCCACCATTCTTATACTTCTAGTCGCCCAGGAACGCAAACTCCAGGAGGTGTCGGTTGTGATATTAAACATAACTCGTACGATAGATTTTTAAATAAATTAAAAGGTAGAAAGATATTACGTCGGGGGGTTATTCCACCAACATTTGGATTACCAGAGATACCATTTAATCCTGCATTCCCTATTTATGGTGGCAAACAATTTAAGACGGCTATTGTTGCGGATTGCAATTGTCCTTTAGATCAAAATATTTCTGTAAGTGATGCTATACTTTATAACAATCCTAATTTTCAAGATATTAATGATGTTGCTTTTAAATATGGTGTTGGAATGTTTGTATATGCATACGAAGATAGTAAAAATACAATATCAAAGGCTGAAATTATTCAAGATTTAGGAAATGATGTTTTTATAATAAAATTTGATGATGAAACAACAAAAACAATAACTGCTTCTGAACTCGTGCAATATTACCCTTGTAAGTGTGATGGAATTATACCTGATTTGTCGTTGGATGTTTTAGCAAATGGTCTAGACTCTATATGTTTTCTTCCAGATTATAGTACTATCAAAAATGTTTAATGTAGATATAAATATTTGAAGACAGAATTAAAATATTTGTATTATTTATAATACAATGTACAGACCATCAATATCTATTAAAATGGACGTAAATTCAGGTTCAAATTCAAATATTTATAGGCAAGCAATGATTGCCAATTTAGTAAAAACTCAACAAGCTCAACAAGCAAAGGCGCCATCAGCTTTAAATGGGTCAATGGTTGCTCGTGTTCATAATGTAAGACCTGGTTGTGGTTCTTGCGGTAAATAAATCCATCCACCTTTTCCACCTTTGGGAAAGGTGGAGCCAAAACTTAATCTTTTAGTTCAACCTTTCCACCTATTTACATATTTTTGCTCTACTTTTCCCAAAAGTAGAATAAAATATTGATATTAATATATCAATGGCTTCATCATTAATTTTTAATAACAGTAATAATGCTTTTTTTAGTAATGTAAAAGCATATCCATCAGGTTCATTACATAAGAGTAATAATTTTATCACACTTGGCGATACAACCGTTTTACCATATAATATTCAATATGACAATTGTAAAAATACATTGTGTTATACGCATAGTAAAGGAACTTTTATATATAAACCACACAGTGCTTATGGTATGGTTGGTAGAACATCTGCAGGTTATTTGTTTCAGAGAAGGCGACTCTAGCAACTTTTTAAAAAAGTTGCGCAAAAACACACCCGGCTGCTTTTCTAAAAGGCAATACACCTTTAGAAAAGGTGGATTTCTGAAAGGTTAAATTAGTAGTAAATTACTAGTATATATATTATAAAATATTATATGGTATATACTTGCCCTATATGCAGCCTAAATCCGCGTGCTCATTCTTTAACAGAGGTTATGGAAAAAGATAATACCTTATATTATTACACATGTCCTTCAAAAGCCGATTTATATTTTGATGCAACCAGTATAATTAATCACTATTCGGGTGTATTAAGTGAAATTCCAGAAAATAAACAATGGGTTTGGGTATTTGATTCTAGTGATTTTGGATTAAAGCATTTTTTACAAATGCAAGTAGCAATAGAATTGGCAAAACTGATTTCATTAAAATTTAGTAAAAATTTGAAACGGATCATAATTATTAATCCGACTTTTTATGTTTCATATACATACAATATTATTCACCCTTTTTTAAATGAAAAAATTAAATCTATTATTGAAATTAATTCTGATTGTAAATCAGTAAATGATGTCGTTGTTGAAAAAATATAATACCAATAATATTTATAAATAAATGAATAAATATTATTTTTATACAACCCTAATCTTTTCATTTATTGTACAAATTTTAAGTGGTTTGATAGATGTAGGTGCTCTTTTTATAAAGATTGACCCAGCATACGCTATAATAAAACAATTATTGATGTTAGAAGTTTTTGTACAGGTAATACAAGGTTCATTTTATGTATGGTTAGTTTGTAATTATAAGGAAATCCATAATGTAACACCGAAACGATATGCTGATTGGGTTTTAACAACTCCAATGATGTTAATATCATTAATTGGATACTTGATTTATTTAAAATATAGCGAAAAAGGTCTTGATACATCAAAATTAGAGTTATTCAAATTAATAGCTGAAAATTCAACCACAATATCATATGTAATTTATCTAGATTGGCTCATGTTAATATTTGGTTATTTGGGCGAAACTAAAATAATTGACCCATTAACAGGCGTTTTCTTAGGGTTTATTCCATTTTTGATGTATTTTTACATGATATATGCAAATTATGTGCGTCAAACTACAACTGGATGGAAATTGTGTTTATACTTTTTCTTTTTCTGGTCTCTCTATGGAGTAGCAGCTCTTTTACCTTATTACCTTAAAAATACATTTTATAACATATTAGATTTATTTGCTAAAAATTTCTTTGGTTTATTTTTGACATATATTATAGTGTCAAAAAGCTATTTTCTATAAACATTTTGTATTTTTTACACCGTTGAAGATTTTAATCCGCACAGCGGATGAAACTTCAACTAAGTTACCAGTTACAGTTTGAACCATAGCACCCCATAGGGGTGCGGTTTCAAATCTTCACTGGTTTAAATTTGCTCAACTTTTTTTACATGTGGATGAATAAATAGATAAAAGCTATCCCAATCAAGATTTATTAATAAAGTAATGGCTGCGATTTTTAATAATATATTTGTTTTTATATCTATTATAATTCCCTTTTTATCGCCTGGTCTAAACAATATAAAAATTAAAAGTGCAAATGAAAAAATAAATAGAAAATCTACTTGTTTTTTAATTATAACAGTAGCTTCCATTTTTTTTTTATAATATTCACCTTCTTTGTAATTTTTATTATCTGTATATTTGATACTTATTTTTTTGTAGTAGGATATAACCATACCCATAATTATAGAGGTAAATCTTAGAAAAAATAAAAAATATATAAAAAAATCAAAAAATGTCATTTATAATTGGGTAGTTGTCTTTATAAATATAGTGTATATATTTATTCTAAAATGATTT